>Ga0102812_10001104_pt1 | contig 18826 bp, 19 predicted proteins | sample ColrivemetaGS713_FD_79334 | JGI IMG/M metagenome (GOLD analysis project Ga0102812, IMG submission 79334) | Estuarine microbial communities from the Columbia River estuary - Flood tide ETM metaG S.713 | ecosystem: Environmental > Aquatic > Marine > Intertidal zone > Estuary | place: USA... | reverse complement strand
ACATATTATTGGCCTCCTGCAGGTGGATCTGGAGTTCAACGTTGGTTGAAGTTTGTGAAGTACTTTCGTGATTTTGGTATTGAACCTATTGTTTATACTGCTGAGAACCCCAATTATCCAATTTTAGATGAAAGTTTAGAGAATGAAATTCCGAAAGGTATTGAAATTTTAAGACTACCGATTTGGGAACCAAATAATTTACTCTCTTTTTTAGGGAGAAAGAAAAATGAAAGTGCTGGGTTTTTGAATCCAAACCCTTCTTTTTTTGGTAAAATATTACAATATGTGAGAGCAAATTATTTTATACCAGATGCTCGAAAATTTTGGATTAAACCTTCAGTTAAATTTTTGAAAAGTTATTTAGCTGAAAATAATATTGATGTCATAATTACTACTGGTCCACCGCATAGTATGCATATAATTGGCTTAAAATTAAAGCGACAATTGGGTGTAAAATGGATTGCAGATTTTAGAGATCCGTGGACTGAAATAGATTATTTTCATCAGTTGCCACTTTCTAATAAAGCCATTAAAAAACATCATTATTTTGAACAGGAAGTTTTAAAAAATGCTGATAAAGTTTTGGTTGTTGGTAATACAATGAATGAAAATTATTCTCAATTCAGTAAGAATGTAGTTACAGTTTCAAATGGTTTTGATGTAAAAATAGATAACACAATAACTGAACTAGATACCAAATTTACAATTACCCATATTGGGTTAATGAATGCAGATAGAAATCCTAAAATGTTATGGGATGTTTTAGCTGATATTTGTATTGAAAATAGAGCGTTTGCTAATGATTTTCAATTAAAATTAATTGGTAAAGTAGATGCTTCTGTATTGAGAGATATTTCTGAAATAAATCTTCAAAACAATGTTCAGTTTGTGAATTATGTTTCACATAATGAAGTTGTTAATTATCAAAAGAAATCACAAGTTTTATTGTTGATTGTGAATAATGTTCCAAGTGCAAAAGGAATTATTACAGGTAAAATATTTGAGTATTTAATGGCTAAACGTCCAATTTTAGCAATTGCCCCAAAAAATGGTGATTTAGCTGAAATTTTGAAAACTACCAATGGTGGATGTGTTATTGATTTTAACCAAAAGGATGAATTAAAAAGAGCTATATTAGATTTGTATTCTAAATTCATAAAAGGAAATTTAGTGGTTGAGTCAGAAAATATTGGACAATTTCATAGAAAAGAGTTGACTAAAAAAGTTTCGGAAATATTAAAAGAAATTATTGAATGAAAAAAATTGTAACCATTTTAGGTGCGCGTCCACAATTTGTTAAAGCAGCAGTTTTAAGTAGAGTTATTTCTAAATACAAAGCTGTTGAAGAGGTAATTGTTCATACAGGTCAACATTATGATGCAAATATGAGTGACATATTTTTTAATGAAATGGATATTCCAAAACCAAAATACAATTTGGCAATAAATGGATTAAGTCACGGAGCAATGACAGGGCAAATGTTGCAAAAAATTGAGGAGGTTCTCTCAATTGAAAAGCCTGATTTAGTTGTAGTTTATGGTGATACAAATTCAACATTAGCAGGAGCACTGGCAGCCAAAAAAATGAATATAAAATTAGCACATGTAGAAGCTGGTTTGCGTTCTTTTAATATGAAAATGCCAGAAGAAGTAAATCGGATTTTAACGGATAGAATTTCCGACTTATTATTGTGTCCAACAAATACTGCAATTGAAAATTTACAAAAAGAAGGTTTTAATAATATTCCAACTAAAATTGTAAAAAGTGGGGATATTATGAAAGATGCAGTTGATTATTATAGCAAAGTTTCAGAAGAAAAATCATCGATATTAAATGATTTAAATCTTCAAAAAAATGAATTTATTTTAGCCACTATTCACCGTCAAGAAAACACCGATAATTTAGAAAATTTAAAATCTATATTTGAAGGTCTTCAAGAAATAAATAAAAAGAAACAAGTTGTACTTCCGTTGCATCCAAGAACAAAGTCAATTTTAGAAAAAAATAATCTATCTTATAAAATAAAAATGATTGACCCAGTTGGTTATTTTGATATGCTTGAGTTGTTAAAAAATTGTAATTTAGTTATTACGGATAGTGGAGGACTTCAAAAAGAAGCTTTTTTTAATAAAAAGCATTGTATTATTGCTAGAGAAGAAACAGAATGGGTAGAGCTAGTTTCAACTGGTTTTGCTCAGATAGTTGGAAGTGATAAAACTAAAATGTTAAGTGCTTTTGGTACTTTTCAAAATACAAAAATGGACTTTTCAATAAATTTATATGGAGAAAATATAGGAGAAAAAATTTATGCTGAAATTTTTAACTTAATATAATGGGTATAGTTTTAAAACAGTCTTTCAATAACACATTAATTCTTTTTTTAGGATTTGCAATTGGAGGTATTAATGTGCTGTTTTTATTCACCAATTTTTTACACGAGGATTATTTTGGATTAATTACTTTTTTACTATCTGCTGCCAACATAATTATGCCATTATTGGTTTTTGGAATTCATCAAACCATAATAAAATATTATTCTTCATATAAAAATAAGGTTGAAAAAGACGGTTTTTTAATAGTAACTTTAATACTACCATTAGTTGTAATAATTCCATTAGCCTTTATAGGTGTTTTTTTGTATGAATCCATTGCAAATTGGCTTTCCGCAGAAAACCCTTTAATTAAAAATTATTCATACTTAATATTTATAATAGCCATTTTTATAGGCTATTTTGAAGTTTTTTATTCTTGGACGAAAGTGCAGTTTAACTCCGTTTTTGGGAATTTTATAAAAGAAATATTTACACGTATATGTACGTCTTTTTTATTAGTTGCAGTATATTTTAATTGGATCTCAAATGAACAATTTATTTATGCAATAGTGGTTGTTTATGGTGTTAGAACAGTAATAATGAAATTATATGCCATTTATATTTATATGCCTAAATTGGTGTTAAAATTGCCATCTAACTTAAAAGAAATTCTATCATTTTCATTTTATATAATTGTTTCGGGATCCGCTGGTGCAATATTGCTAGAAATAGATAAGTTTATGATTCCACAAATGGAAAAAATTGCAGAAGTAGCTTATTATTCAGTAGGGATTTATATTGCAAGTGTGGTTGCAATTCCAACTCGGGCTATGCAACAAATTACAAGTCCTATTACTGCTAAAGATATTAATAATAATAACTTGCCAGAAGTTGAAAAACTGTACAAACAAACTTCAATTAATTTACTGGTTGTAGGAGGGTTGTTGTTTTTAATAATAAATTTAAATATTACAGATTTATATGAATTAATAAACAAACCACAGTATACTAAAGGAATTGGGATTGTTTTAATTATTTCAATTGCTAAATTAATGGAGTTGGCTTTAGGCACGGGAAATGCCATTTTAATGAATTCAAAGTATTATAAAACATTTTTTTATATGTCTTTAGCAATGGCGTTAAGTGTAATAGTTTTAAATCGCTATCTTATTGGTTTAATTGGGATAAATGGAGCTGCTTTAGCTACGCTTATTGTAGTTTTTATATATAGTTTCATTAAAATATTTTATATAAAGTCTAAGTTAAATATGCAGCCTTTTAGTTTAAATACAGTTAAAATAGTATTGATTGTTTCAGTTGTGTTTTTCTTGTTTTATTTTTGGAATTTTAATTTGAACCCTATTCTAAATATGCTTTTAAAAGGTATTTTAATTACTGTTTTTTACTTGTTACTGATTAACAAATTTAAAATTTCACAAGAGGTTAATAATCTCTTAGTTAAAAGTTTCAAAAAATAAAAGAATTAGCATTTTTTGTACGTTGTTCATCTATAAATTAGAGATTTCTTTAAATATATTGTAGTTTTATTAATTCTAGTTTTCATCAAAAGACCGTGTTTAAATAGGAGCGAACTGTAATTATTCTTGTGGTGTTATCCTATTTTATTAATATATTTATTTTTTTATTTGAAATGTTTTTATGAATTATATTTTACACATTTTTTATGGAGTTTTAATGGCATATTTTGGACTAATTTCTCCAGGAATGTTAAATATGACTGCACTTAAAATTAGTATGAACGCCGGTAAGATTGAAGGTTTAAAATTTTCGATTGGAGCTTCTTTGGTGGTGTTTTTTCAGGCGGGGATAGCCTTGTATTTTGCAGATTATTTTACTAACAATCCAAAAGTTATAGCCATTTTAAAGATTGCAGCAGTATTTATTTTTTTTGCACTTGCTGTTTTTTTCTTTATGCTTTCCAAAAAGGATTTAAATCCTAAAGCTACCAACGAAAAAAATAATTTTTTTGTAAAAGGGATTTTAATGTCATCAATTAATATGTTAGCAATTCCATTTTATTTAGGAATAAGCATTTATTTATCATCAAAAGATAAAATTATAATGGAACAGCCTTATATTTTATTATTTGTTTTTGGTGCAAGTTTAGGATCGTTTTTAATATTCTATACATATATGGTTTTTGCGAAAATTATTAATGATAAGGTTTCATTTATTGCTAAAAACATCAATTTAATATTGAGCTTATTATTTTTTGGTTTAGCAATTTTTACATTGATTAAGATTTTACGATAATTTTATTTTTATATTTACAAAACCTAATTTATTAAGTGAAATTATGATTACAGCTATTGAGAAAAATTTACAAAGAGGTATTCAGCTTTTACAATATATTTCAGATGAAGATTATAGTAATACATCAATAGCGCCTTATTACTCAAGTATTGGAAGTCATATGCGACATATTTTAGATGTTTTTGACTGTATTTTTGAAGGTTTACCAATTAATGAAATTAACTTAATTAACAGAAAACGAAATTTACAAACAGAAAATTTTACCGAGTATGGATTGCTTTATTTTAATGAAATTTTGTTAAAATTAGATGCGTTAAAAAATCAGGATTTTAATAAAATAATTAAAGTTACTGACGATTTAGGTTTGGGTATTATTACTGCTAATTATACGTTGGCTGCTATTTTAATTCAAGCTCATAGCCACGCAATTCATCATTTTGCAAGTGTGGGATATGTAATTTCTCAATTAGGTATTGAATTACCAGATGATGATTTTGGATTTAATCCTACAACTCCTAAATTAAAGAATATTAATTAGCACTTAATTTTTTAATTACTTTTAAATACTTCTTATATCTAAAGTAAACGGTAATTAAGTATTTTAAATTAGTAAATTCAATTTTATTCATCTTATTGTTTTGAACACCAATATTATAAATTATACCCCAATGTTTTTTTATGGATTTTAAAGCTTTTATATAACTTCCATTGTCAGCATCATAAATATGTGTAGGTTCTGCTATTACACCGTTAATTTCCAATATTTTTAGGTTTTCACCTTCTAATAATTCTTCAAAAGTATTGTATTTAACATCAATTCTACCGTAATTCCAACCTCCAATTTCTGAATTTAAAATATCTAGCATTGCTATTAACTTGCTATTAATTAAATGATTACCATTTATAAATTGTGTCCCTTTAGAATGGTTTCCAATAAAATTTAAAATTATTTCCTCTTTATTATTTGGAATGCTATTTAACTTTTCCTTATTGACTTCTAAAATTAAATCTAGGTATTTTTCAGCTCTTTCACTAGCGTTAATTAATGATAAAAGAGTTGATTTTCCGTCTCCTAAAACTGTTAAGTATTTTTTTAATGTAACTGAACTAATAACTCCCTCTTTTTCACCAGGAACTCTATAATAAAAAATGCCACATTCATTTTTATAATCGATAAATTCTTGAATAATTAAATTTATGGAATTGTATTTTTTTAAATAGTTCTTTAGGTCGAATTCAGAGTTTATTTTTTTAACCAACAAGCCTCTGAACCCAATATCAGGTTTAATTATTAATGGAAATTTAACTGCGGTTGAATTTAAATCAGAAATTATTTTTTTTAAAGATTGATTTTTAGGAATAAATATACTTTTAGGTTTGTATTTTGGAGGCAATAATTCAATTGTTTTAAATTTTGATTCTAAGCCATTTCCAGATCCTTCAATACCAGGATTTACTGCTGAAAAGAAACCAAAACTTCTCGATTTTAAAGCCAGATAAAAAGCATAAGGTAATAACGGAACATAAAACATATAGGATGGCCAATATTCCCAGTTTAGTTGATTTTTTAATAAGAAAATTCTCATTTATTCCGAATTAAAAAAAGCATTCAAGATAATTCTGATTCCTAAAAATCCTAGTACAATTGCTGCAATTGCTAAAATAATTCCAACAATTAGCCATAAATAATTATTTTGAAGTTTTATAGCTTTAAATCCAATTGTAATTAAAATAGGAGCCAGTAATAAAATGGGCAACGCTGCTAATTCATATTTTAGGCCTCTAACTAACTCTTTTTTATCAGTTCCCATTATTAAAATTGTTTATTGCCTTTCTAACACTTTGATGTTTTAAAAGTAGCTTATTTGCTTCTTGTTCAGAAATATTTAATTCTTCCATAATCATTTTGGTACCTCTATCAACAAGTTTATTATTAGATAATTGCATGTCAACCATTTTGTTACCTTTAATTTTTCCAAGTTGAATCATTACACTTGTGGAAATCATATTTAAAACAAGCTTTTGCGCTGTTCCAGCTTTCATTCTAGAGCTTCCTGTTACAAATTCAGGTCCAACAATAACTTCTAAGGGATGTTTTGCAACTTTTCCTAAAGGACTATTATTATTACACGTGATACACCCTGTTAAAATGTTATTTTCATTACATTTTTCTAGTCCAGCAATCACATAAGGAGTAGTTCCTGATGCAGCAATTCCAATAACAGTATCGTTATTGTTTATATTATATTCCTTTAAATCTTTCCAGCATTGCGATGTCGAATCTTCAGCAAATTCAACTGCTTTTCTAATTGCGGAATCCCCTCCAGCAATAATTCCAATAACCATATTATGTGGTACACCAAATGTTGGTGGGCATTCTGAGGCATCTAAAATTCCCAATCTACCACTTGTTCCTGCACCTACATAAAATAAACGTCCTCCTTTTTGCATGCTTTCTACAATGGCAATTACTAACTTTTCAATTGAAGGAATAATTTTTTCTACAGCTAAAGGAATCGATTTGTCTTAAGAATTAATATTTGTTAATAATTCTTGAACACTCATTTTTTCCAAATGATTGTAATTAGAAGATTGTTCGGTTATTTTAGTAAAACTCATGTTTCAAAAATAAAAAAAAAAGGCGAGCAATATTGCTCGCCTTTTTAATAAAAATATTTTTTAATTACATTAATACATTTTCCGCAGGAATTGATGAAATAATGTTATTAAATGTTATACTTGGTCTCATTGCTTTATTTGCCAATTCATCATTAGGCATATAATAACCTTTTAAATCTACATTTTTTCCTTGAGCACTGTTTAACTCCAATAAAATTTTTGGTTTGGCATTTAAAAGTTCTTTATAAATTTTTGCAAATAAGTTTTTTAAATCAGCATCTTTACTTTGATTTGAAAGGGCTTCTGCCCAATATAAAGCTAAGTAAAAGTGGCTTCCGCGGTTATCTAGTTCATAAACTTTTCTTGAAGGTGATTTTTTATTTTCTAAAAATTTATCAGTAGCTTGATCTAAAGTGTCAGCTAAAATAAGTGCTTTAGAGTTTTTTAAATTCTCCCCTAAATGTTCTAGTGAAACTGTTAATGCTAAAAACTCACCTAATGAATCCCAACGTAAATGCCCCTCTTCCATAAATTGTTGAACATGTTTTGGAGCAGATCCTCCAGCTCCAGTTTCAAATAAACCACCACCATTCATCAAAGGAACAATAGAAAGCATTTTTGCACTGGTTCCAACTTCTAAAATTGGAAATAAATCGGTTAAAAAGTCACGTAAAACGTTTCCAGTTACAGAAATAGTATCTAAACCATCTTTTAATCTTCCTAACGTGTAAAGTGTAGCTTGATATGGTGGTAAAATAACAATTTCTAATCTTGATGTGTCATAACTAGGCAAATACTTTTCAATTTTTTTAATAATTTCGGCATCATGAGCTCTGTTATTATCTAACCAAAATACGGTAGGTGTATTTGTAGCTGTTGCTCTTTTAACAGCTAATTTAATCCAATCTTGAATAGGTGCATCTTTTGTTTGGCACATTCTCCAAATATCTCCTTCTTCTACGTTATGCTCAATTAATGTTTCTCCAGAACTATCTATAACACGCACAATACCATCTCCTTTAATTTCAAAAGTTTTATCATGCGAACCATATTCTTCAGCTTTTTGAGCCATTAGGCCAACATTAGGAACTGTCCCCATAGTTGTAGGATCAAATGCTCCATTTTTCTTGCAGAAGTCGATAGTTGCTTGGTAAATAGAAGCGTAACTACTATCTGGAATTACAGCCTTTGTGTCTTGCAGCTTGCCATTTGCATTCCACATTTGACCAGAAGTACGAATCATTGCAGGCATAGAGGCATCAATAATAACATCACTAGGAACGTGTAAATTGGTAATTCCTTTGTCTGAATTAACCATAGCTAATGCAGGTCCATTTTCTAAGCAGTTAAAAATATCATCTTCAATTTCTTGTTTTTGACTTGCTGGTAACGATTGAATTTTAGTAATTAAATCTCCAAAACCATTGTTTTCTTCAACACCAAGTTTATTTAAAACTTTTTCATATTTATCAAAAATAGGCTTAAAAAATGTTTTTACAGCATGTCCAAATATTATAGGATCTGAAACTTTCATCATAGTAGCTTTCATATGCAAAGAGAATAATATATTTTTCTCTTTTGCATCCTTAATTTGTTGATTTAAAAAAGCTAACAACGCTTTTTTACTCATTTTAGAAGCATCAATTATTTCGCCTTTTAAAAGAGGTGTACTTTCTTTTAAAACAGTACACTTTCCATTTTTTTCAATAAACTCAATCTTAACATCTGTTGCTTCAGAAAGTGTTACAGATTTTTCATTTGAACGAAAATCATTTGAAGTCATTGTTGAAACATGAGTTTTTGAATCTGAAGACCAAGCTCCCATTGAATGCGGATTGTTTTTGGCAAAATTCTTCACAGCCTTTGGAGCTCTTCTATCTGAATTTCCTTCACGTAAAACTGGGTTTACGGCCGAACCTTTAACAGCGTTGTATTTTTTTTGAATTTCTTTTTCTTTAGAATTATTTGCCTCTTCAGGATAGTTTGGAATTTCATAGCCTAAGGATTGTAATTCTTTAATAGCAGCTTTTAATTGTGGTACAGAAGCAGAAATATTTGGTAGTTTAATTATATTAGCTTCTGGGTTTTTAGCTAATTCACCTAATTCACCTAAATTATCGGGTGTTAATTGATCTTTTGATAAGTATTCTGGAAACAGTGCTAAAATTCTAGCCGCCAAAGAAATGTCTTTTGATTCAATATTAATTTTTGCAGGAGCTGTAAAAGCTTTTATAATTGGTAAAAATGAATAGGTTGCTAAAGCGGGAGCTTCGTCAGTTTTAGTATAAATAATTTTTGGAGTATTACTCATAATTTATGTAAAGGTTTTAATATAATAATTATCATTTTTAATTCAATTTAAAGAAACAAATTTTTAAGTTAAATTAAGTTGAACAAATGTACAGAATTTTCCTAAAAAATCCATTTAGAAAACGTTATAAATAAGGCTTTGTAATAATAATTACATAAAAAAAAAGGTGTAAAATTGTAGAAGTAATAATAAAAACAAAAGCCATAATATTGATCTCTCATTATCATGGCTTTTTGCTGAAACACTTTTTTCTATAAGTTCTCCGATTATTAATCTTAATTTTATTGTTTTGTCTTTTTCAAAACAAACAACGAAACTAAATAATTCCTCTTCAATACTGCTGGTTCTTACAAATCAACTTCTTATTGAACTAGTTGTTTCTTTTAAAATAATTCCTAAAACTTTGTTGCAATTTACATTAAATCACTTGCTTTAAAGTATTATTTTAAAAATGTCTTTAAAATCTTGTATCCATCTATTCATGCTAAATACTCGGGCACATTACTCTCTTAAAGTTTAGATTTTAAAAACGATGTTCAAGAACATTTCGAATTTCACTTAAAATTTGTCTTAACTTTAAAAAGTTACATCCTTAATGTTACAGACATATTCTTTCGTTTAATTCTTATGTAAAATAAGCAGCTAAAAATGAAATATGCAAATTTATAATTAATTTAATGTCAACAAGATATGAACTTGGGTTATTAACATTTGTTAATAACAAAAAACCCGTTTCAAATTTGAAACGGGTTTTGTAATTTTATTGAAAATAAGACTTATTAACGTCTCTTTTCTGCAATTCTTGCTTTTTTACCAGTTAAACCTCTAAAGTAGAAAATACGTGCTCTACGAACTCTACCGTGTTTGTTAACTTCAATTTTTTGAATTGCTGGTAAATTAACAGGAAAAATACGTTCTACACCAACTGTTCCAGACATTTTTCTAATTGTAAATGTTTCTGAAGCACCAGTTCCTCTTCTTTGAATAACTGTTCCTTTAAAGAACTGTGTACGAGTTTTTTGTCCTTCTTTAATTTCATAGTAAACTGTAATTGAATCTCCTGCTTGAAATTGAGGGAATTCATTTTTAGTTACATACTCGTCTTGTATAAATTTTACTAAACTTTCCATTTTTAACTTTAATTAATGGTTTTTCATAAATCAACGTTCACGATTTTCGTCAGAGGTTAATTTTGAGAGTGCAAATTTAATAAAAAAGATTAGTCTTCCAACAAATCGGGTCTAATTTTTTTTGTTCTTTCTAAAGCTTTTTCATTTCGCCAATCCTCAATTTTAGGAAAATTACCTGATAAAAGTATTTCAGGAGCCTTAAGTCCTTTATATTCAGATGGCCTGGTGTAAACTGGTGGGGATAATAAATTATCTTGAAAACTATCTGTTAATGCAGAAGTTTCATCACCTAAAACTCCAGGAATAAGTCTAATAATTGTATCACATAAAACTGCAGCACCTAATTCACCTCCGCTTAGCACATAATCTCCTATAGAAATCTCTTTAGTGATAAATAATTCACGAACTCTTTGGTCAACTCCTTTATAATGCCCACAAAGGATTATCATATTTTCTTTTAAAGATAGCATATTTGCAGTTTGTTGATTTAAAGTTGGAGCATCAGGAGTCATATATATTATTTCATCATAATCTCTTTCAGAAGTTAATTTTGAAATACATTTATCTATAGGTTCAATCATTAAAACCATGCCAGCCCCACCTCCAAATTGATAATCATCAATTTTACCATAATCATTTAAAGCATAGGTTCTTAAGTCGTGAAAGTGAACTTCAACTAGATTTTTATCGATTGCACGTTTAATTATTGAAAATTCAAACGGACTTTTAATCAATTCTGGTGAAACGGTTATTATATCTATTCGCATTTTGCAAAGATAATTATTTAAAGAGAAGCTTTTACCATTCTGTCCACACCAAAAATATCTTTTTTTAATTCTATATTTTTAAAACCTTTCAAACTTATTAATTCAACAGTTTCATTTCCCAAATATTGATTTATTTCAAAAAATAATTGCCCATTTTTAGCTAATTGTTTTTTTGCCAAATTAGCAATTTTATCATAATACAATAAAGCATTATTATCTTCAACAAACAATGCCAAATGCGGTTCGTTGGCCAAAACATTTTGCTGCATTTGAAGTTTTTCCGATGCTCTCACATAGGGCGGATTGCTCACAATAATATTAAATGATTGTTGTAGTTCATTAAGATTTAAAATGTCGGCTTCAAAAAAATGAATAAAGACATTGTTTTTTTTAGCACTTTGTTCTGCAATTTTTAAAGCTTCTGCGGAAATATCCAATGCATAAACTGTTGAGTTTGGTAAATTTTTAGCTAAAGAAATAGCAATACAGCCACTGCCTGTTCCTATATCTAATATTTTAATTTGATCGTTGGGCGGAGTAGAAGCTATAATCCAATCAACAAGTTCTTCAGTTTCTGGTCTTGGTATTAAAACGTTTTTATTTACAGTAAATTTTAATCCATAAAATTCAGTTTCACCTATTATATATTGTATAGGAATTTCTTTTTTTAAATAGAAAACAGCCTTTTGAAGAAAATCTAATTCATTTTTATTAATTGTAGTTTCTGGTTGAAGAGCTATTTCTACACGAGATAGTTTCAATTTATATTCAAATAATAAATTAAAAAAAGATTGAATTTCAGTTTTAGGATAGACTTTCGAAAGCGCATCAAAAAAATATTTTTTAAACTCTTTAATTTGCATTATAAATCTTTAAGCATCCATAAATTGCATGAATAATGTCCAGTATCTCCCATAGGTGCTTCAAGATCCTTAAAACCTACTTTTCGGTATAATTTTCTTGCATCTTTCATATAAGGTAAGGTTTCTAAATAGCATTGTTCAAATCCAAATTCTTTGGCTTTTTCTAAACAAGTTTCCATCATTTTACTCCCTAATCCAATTCCTCTGGCTCCAGGTAGAAAATACATTTTTTGCAACTCACAAACATTTCCTGAGTAATTATCGAGTTGTTTAACACCTGCACCACCAAAAATTTCACCATCTTTTTCAATTACAAAATATACGGATTTTTCGTCGGTATACGCTTCAAAAAGTGTGTCTAAAATGATGTCAGCATAAGCTGTTCCTACCTTTGGAACACCAAATTCAATTAAAACTTCACGAATTGCTTTGGCTATTTTAGCATTATCTTTTGGTTTAATTTCTCTAATTGTAAAGTTGTTAAGAGTCATTTTAAAGTACTATTTTTACGCTGTGAATTTACATGAAAAATACATAAAACGTTGCATACAATTGGCTAAAAATGGTTTAGGAACCACGTACCCAAACCCAATGGTAGGAAGTGTAATTGTTTTAAATGATGAAATTATTGGTGAAGGTTGGCATAAAAAAGCGGGAGAGCCACATGCAGAAGTGAATGCAATTAATTCGGTAAAGGATAAAGAATTACTTAAAAAATCAACTATTTATGTAAGCTTAGAGCCGTGTTCGCATTATGGTAAAACGCCACCTTGTGCTAATTTAATTGTGGAGAAAGGTATAAAAAAAGTAGTAATTGGAATTATTGATAGCAATAGTAAAGTAAGTGGCAAAGGGATATTACATTTACAGCAAAATGGATGTGATGTAATTGTTGGAGTATTACCAGATGAATGTTTTAAATTAAATAAACGATTTTTTACATTTCATAAAAAAAAGAGACCATTTATAATTTTAAAATGGGCAGAAACAAAGGATGGGTTTATTGATAAAAATAGGAATGAAAAAGAAGAGAATTCTCCAAACTGGATTTCTAATCAATATTCTCAGCAGTTTGTTCATAAAATGAGAGCAGAAGAACAAGCTATTTTGGTTGGAACAATCACAGCTTTAAAGGACAACCCTAGTTTAACCGTTAGAAGCTGGGAAGGTGAAAATCCACTTCGTGTTGTTTTAGATAGAACTGCAAAAATTCCAAAAGATTATAGATTATTAAACGATGGTCTTAAAACCATTGTTTTTTCTGAAGTAAAGCATAGTGCAGATTCTTATGGAAATGTGATTTTTGAACATATTGATTTCTGTAAAAATGTTCCTGAACAAATTTGTGAAGTGTTGTATAATTATGAAATTCAATCTGTAATTATTGAAGGGGGAGCACAAATATTGCAAAGCTTTATTGATGTTAATTTATGGGACGAAGCCTTTGTTTTTGTTGGAAATTTGAAATTTAACGAAGGTTTAAAAGCTCCTAAACTAAAAAAAGTACCATGTGAAATTAGAAAAATTTCAGATGATACTTTATCTGTTTATAAAAATAATTAGTTATTCCGTTTTTTCAAACATTTCAACTTTAGAAGTTCCATCAGATTTTTTAAAACCTCTAAACATTCCAGTAGAATTAAAATCCCAATAAACATCACCATTTTTATCCAACAAAATCATTCCGCCTTCTCCTCCCAAAGGTCCTATTTGATTGAATAAAACTTCATTTAAAGCGTCTTTAGGTGTAAAACCCTTATATTTTATCAAGCTTGAAACTTCGTGAGAAGCTACTGTTCTAATAAAATATTCTCCAGTTCCAGTTGCTGAAATTCCACAAGTTAAATTGTTTGCATAGGTGCCAGCTCCAATAATTGGTACATCTCCAATTCTTCCGTATTTTTTGTTTGTCATTCCTCCAGTTGAGGTTCCCGCTGCGATATTTCCATTTTTATCAATTGCAACCGCACCAACGGTTCCGTATTTATGATCATCAATTAATTCGTTTTTAATTAAAAAAGCCGTATGGTCGAGTTCGGTTTTTTCTTTTCCTTGTATTTTTTTAAGCTGATTCATTCTTTTTTCAGTAAAAAAGTAAGAACTGTCAACCATTTCAATACCATTTTTAGAGGCCATAATTTCAGCACCTTTCCCTGAAAGCATTACGTGAGCAGAGCTGTCCATAACCAAACGAGCGGCTAATATTGGATTTTTAATATGGTTTACACCAGCAATTGCTCCAGCATTTAAAGTTTTACCATCCATAATTGCAGCATCCATTTCTTGATTTCCATCACTATTGTATACTGCACCTTTTCCAGCATTAAACAATGGAGAATCTTCCATAATATTAATGGCAACTTGGATGGCGTCTAATGAAATTCCCCCATTTTCTAAAACTGCATAACCAGCATCTAAAGCTTCTTGCAGTTTTTCAGCATAAGCTTCTTGTTGCTCTTCAGTAAAATATTCTCTTTTAATACCGCCAGCTCCTCCATGAATTACTATAGCAAATGAATCTGGTGTTCTTTCTATAGTTATGTTTTCTTTGGTTGGTTGTTCTTTGCATGAAATAAATAAAAGTATGCAAAGTAAAAATAAAGGTAGTTTTTTCATGAGTTTTAATTTGATAGTCAAATATATTCATTTTTAAATTGAAAAATAGAAAATTGCTTTTGATATATTTGCAACTTAAAATGTTTAATATCGTAGAAAAAGACACATATAAGACTATTGATATTGTTAAAGGAGATTCTTTATATAAAGAAAAAGGAAGTAAATTTATTGGTTATGTTTTTCCAATTTCTTCAGAAGAAGAAGTTAAAGAATATATAGATGCTTTAAAAAAGAAACATCACACAGCAAGACATTGGTGTTATGCTTGGCAATTAGGGGTTGAAGAAGTACGTTATAGAGCAAATGATGATGGAGAACCAAATAATTCTGCTGGACAACCGATTTACGGTCAAATTTTATCAAAAAATATTACTAATGTTTTGGTAGTTGTAGTACGTTATTTTGGAGGAACAAAATTAGGTGTTGGAGGTTTGATTAATGCTTATAAAACTACTGCGAAACAAATTTTAGATGAAGCGGTGATTGTTAAAAAAACTATCAATATTGAATTTCAATTAATTTTTGAATACCAACATATGAATAAGGTAATGAGAATTATTAAAGAAAATAAGTTGGATATTTTACATCAAAAAATGGAATTGAATTGTGATTTTATAATTTCAGTACGTAAAAAGAATTCAAAAAAAGTTAAAAAGTATTTTGAAGATTTAAGATGTTTAAAAATTAACGAAGTTACTCCTTAAAGTTAATTTTTTCTAACAAATATTTTGGAATACGTGTGGGTTTGTTTGTTTTCATATTTACAAAAACCAAAACAGCGGTTGCAGTTGTTAATAATTCATTTTGTTGATTGGTTACTTCAAACGTAAATTCAATTTTTGCAGTAGGTATTTTTGTTAATGTTGTTTTTAAATTTAAAACATCATCATATTTTGCAGGTTTTAAGTAATTTGTATTTAGATTAATTACAGGTAACATGATGCCATCTTCTTCCATTTTTTTGTACGAAACCCCTAGTTTCCTTAACCATTCTGTTCGCCCCATTTCAAAGTATGCTGCATAATTACCGTGGTATGCATAACTCATTTGATCGGTTTCGCCATATCTTATTCTAAATTCAATTTTATCTGAAATCATTTTGTATATTTATGAGATGATATTTACGAAAAAAAAAATTAATAATCAATGATATTTTATTTTTTTATAATAAAAAATATTCACATTTTTGTACAACCAAAAAGCAATCGAAGTTATTTCAATTTTTAATAACTAATTAACTTTAAAATACTATTTAGAATACCAATGAGTAAAACTGCAGCATCAGTTTGGACGGAATGTTTATCTTTTATTCAAGATAATATTAAGCAACAAGCATATAAAACTTGGTTTGAACCAATTAAACCAATAAAATTATCAGGTGAGGCATTGACTATTCAGGTACCAAGTAAGTTTTTTTACGAATGGTTAGAAGAACATTATATTAAGTTGTTGAGAGTTGCTTTGGTTAAACAATTGGGTGATGATGCAAAATTGATTTATGATGTGAGAATGGAGAATAATTACAGCAGCAATAATCCGCATACTGTAAAATTTCCAAGTTCAAATAGAAACCCAATTAAATCTCAAGGAGTAACTGTTCCTTTAGATTTTAATAAGCGAGAATTAAAAAATCCGTTTATAATTCCTGGAATTCAAAAGGTAAAAATTGAATCTCAATTAAATCCAAATTACAATTTTGAAAGTTTTATAGAAGGAGATTCTAATCGTTTAGCGCGTTCAGCTGGTATGGCTGTAGCAAATAAGCCTGGAGGAACTTCTTTTAATCCGTTATTAATTTATGGTGGAGTTGGGTTAGGGAAAACACATATTGCACATGCAATAGGAGTTGAAATTAAAGATAAATATCCAGATAAAACCGTATTGTATATTTCTTCAGAAAAATTTACACAACAGTATATCGATTCTGTTAAAGGAAATACACGAAATGATTTTATTCATTTTTACCAAATGATTGATGCGTTAATTATTGACGATGTACAATTTTTATCAGGTAAAACTGGAACACAGGACGTTTTCTTTCATATTTTTAACCATTTACATCAAAATGGTAAGCAAGTAATTTTAACTTCAGATAAGGCTCCTGTGGATATGCAGGATATTGAACAGCGTTTGCTTTCAAGATTTAAATGGGGGTTGTCTGCTGAGCTTCAGGCTCCTGATTATGAAACTAGAGTTTCTATATTAGAAAATAAATTATTTAGAGATGGTGTTGAAATGCCTTCTGAAATTGTTGAATATATTGCAAAACACATAAAATCGAACGTTCGTGAATTAGAAGGTGTCTTAATTTCGATGATTGCCCAAGCTTCATTTAATAGAAAAGAATTTACCCTCTCTTTAACTAAACAAATTGTAGACAAGTTTGTTAAAAATACTAAGCGTGAGGTTTCTATAGATTATATTCAAAAAATTGTTTCTAATTATTTTGAATTGGATGTGGCAACTTTGCAATCCAAAACTCGTAAAAGACATATTGTTCAAGCGCGTCAATTAGCAATGTATTTTGCAAAAAGAATGACAAAAGCTTCTTTAGCAAGTATTGGATCTCAAATAGGCAAAAGAGACCACGCTACTGTATTGCACGCTTGTAAAACTGTTGATAATTTAACAGAAACGGACAAGCAGTTTAGAAGATATGTAGATGAATTAACAAAAAAACTTACATTTTAAATAAAATGACTAAAGTATTAATGGTTTGTCTCGGCAATATTTGCCGCTCACCATTAGCGGAAGGAATATTAAAGTCTAAAATTTTTAGTTTTAAAACTTTTGTTGATTCTGCTGGGACTGGTGCGTATCATGTAGGTGAAAAACCTGACAAACGTTCTATTTCAATAGCAAAAACTTACGGAATTGATATTTCTAGTCAAAAAGCAAGAAAATTTATTGTAGCAGATTTTGATTTGTTTGATTTTATTTATGTAATGGATAACTCAAATTATTCTAATGTAATTTCATTGGCCAGAAATGAAAATGATAAAGCAAAAGTAAAACTTATTTTGAACGAAGTTTTTCCAAATGAAGATTTGGATATTCCAGATCCATATTATGGCGGAGATTTTGGTTTTAAGAATGTGTATAAAATGTTAGATGAAGCATGTGATGTTATTGCAAAAAAAATAAATCCAAATGGATAATCAAAAAGGTAAATTATATTTAATACCAACTACTTTAGGTGATAATGAACCATTAGAAGTACTTCCTTTGTCTGTTAAAAAAGTGATAGAAGAATTGGATTGTTTTATTGTTGAAAATGAAAAAACAGCACGTAAATTTATAAAGAGAATTACTCCAAGAAAGTCTCAACCTTCTTTAACGATATTGAAATTAGATAAATATGCCGATCAGCTAGAGGTTAGGAGTTATTTAGATGTTTGTGAAACAGGTGTTTCAATAGGTTTGCTTTCTGAAGCGGGTGTTCCGGCAATTGCTGATCCAGGTGCAGAAATTGTAAAATTGGCACACGAAAAAGGAATTAGAGTAATCCCCTTGGTCGGACCATCTTCAATTATTTTGGCAATGATGGCTTCCGGTTTTAATGGACAACATTTTGCGTTTAATGGTTATTTACCAATTGATACTTCTGAAAGAAAAAAAGCTATAAAAAGTTTAGAAAAACTATCAAAAGAGAAAAATCAATCTCAAATATTTATTGAAACTCCTTATAGAAATGAAAAAATGTTTGCCGATTTAAAAAGTACGTTAACTCCAACTGCAAAACTTTGCATTGCTTGTAATATAACATTAGTTGATGAGTACATCAGGACTCTTGAAATTAAAGATTGGAAAAGTGAAAACCCTGATTTACATAAGAAACCAACAATATTTATAATTCATAAGGAATAAAAAAAGAGCTTAAATAATTATTTAAGCTCTTTTTTTATCAAATAAATGCTTTTTATACAACAGGTTT
>Ga0102812_10001103_pt1 | contig 18874 bp, 15 predicted proteins | sample ColrivemetaGS713_FD_79334 | JGI IMG/M metagenome (GOLD analysis project Ga0102812, IMG submission 79334) | Estuarine microbial communities from the Columbia River estuary - Flood tide ETM metaG S.713 | ecosystem: Environmental > Aquatic > Marine > Intertidal zone > Estuary | place: USA... | reverse complement strand
GCGATGGCAGACCGGAAACCCCGATTGCCGCAACCAGGCCAAAGTCTTTGACCGCAACCGGAAACCCGCCACCTGCGACCGCGAAATCGCCGTAGGGCAGGCACATATCCGGCCATTGCGCCAACCCGCGGCTTTCATAGACCAGCCCAACCTGCATCGAAGATTTATGGGTGCGCAAAACAGTGTTGATCTTGCGCCGACCCCAATCCTCATTCTCGGGCGTGGCGCCGCGAAGGGTGGCAAAGAAATAGCGCCGTGCGGCTGACCGGATTTCTATGGTGACTGGTGCCGCAATCTGGGCCGCCCTATCACGCAGCGCACTCCCAAGTGCAAAGGCTACGTCGTCGTCAAACCGGTCAAGGACAAGCCTGCGTTCCTGTTCTGCAATTGCGTCGATCAGATCTTGGGTCATGTCATGGTTCCTTATCCCGTGCCCCAGCCTGAGCCGCCGTTATCCCCGTGGCAAGCCCTGTCAGGTTGCCGCATTCCTTTGGCCGCTAATCGCGCAGGCGATCGTGTCTGTCACCGCTCTAGCGCGCCTTTTCCCGCGATGATGTGGTCGCGGAATTTCTCGATCCGACGCATGCGTGTTTCGCTGTTCTTGGCGGTGTTCAGTGCATAGGCATAGCTGCGCTGGCGACCGGGGGTCAGCGCGTCAAAGGCCTCGGCCAGTTCCAGATCGTTATCGAGAGCGTCGGTCAGCTCCTCGGGCATTTCGACCTCGCGCACGACCTTTTCGGCCTTGATGCCCTTTTCGGCATAGCCCATCGCCTCGGCCAGATAGGCGCGGATCATGGGTTCCATCTCGGCGACCTGCGTATCGGAGGTGAAACAGATCATGTCAGGGTGACGCGTGTTCTGTCCTTGCCGGACCATGATGCCTTCTGGGTCTTTCATCAGGCTGGCGTTCATGAATGTCAGCCGATAATCGCCCCGGAACGCGCCAAAAATGCAGATATTCCGGCCCGCGTGCATGTAACAGGGATGCGCCCATTTCACATGTTCTGACAGACCCATATCCAGACAGATACGCCGCAAATCCTGCAGGCCCTGCGGCCAGAACTTGGTCGAACAGTCCGGGGTGTCGAACCGGCTGCAACGGCCACAGCCCTTGGTGAAAAAGTCTTCGACATCCGTGATCATCATGGCGCGGCCCTCCGTCGCGCAGACCCTAGCGATACTGGCGGCGCGGGAAAAGACCTTAGCGCAAGATCGGCACCTGCGACTGCACAGGCCCAGATGTCATCGCCGCAGGTTTCGGACCACCCGTCGCCCAGTCCAGCAATTCAACCGTATGCACCACTGGCACACCGGTTCCCGACCCGATCTGCATCATGCAGCCGATATTACCGGCGGAAATCACATCCGGCGTCAGCGCCTCGAGCGTGGCCACCTTACGCGCCTTCAACTGTCCTGAGATTTCGGGCTGCATCAAGTTATAGGTGCCAGCTGACCCGCAGCACAAATGTGGATCGGCAGGTTCCAGCACGGTAAACCCGGCACGGCGGAGCAGGTCTTTGGGCAGCGATTTGATCTTTTGTCCGTGCTGCAGCGAACAGGCCGCGTGATAGGCGACCTTCATCCCCTGATCCGCGCATTGGGGCAGATCGAGTTTGGTCAGGACCTCGGACACATCCATCGCGATGGCTGACACCCGCGCGGCATCGGCGGCCAGCGGGTCGTTGCGGAGCATATGACCGTAATCCTTGATGGTGGTGCCGCAACCGCTGGTATTGATGACAATGGCATCCAGACCCTCGCTATCCATCTCGGCGATCCAAGCGCGGATATTGCGTGCGGCGCTATCGTGCGCCTGCGCCTCTTGTCCCATGTGATGGGTCAGCGCCCCACAACACCCCGCGCCCTTTGGCACCACGACCTCGGCCCCGAACCGGGTCAGCAAACGGATTGTGGCATCGTTGATATCGGTGTTGAGCGCCTTTTGCGCACAGCCGGTCATCAGGGCCACGCGCATCTTCTTGGCGGTTGTCGGAAAAGTCTGCGGATCGTCATTCCGGCTGACAGGCGGGATGCGTTTGGGCGCCATCGCGATCATCGCCCGCAAGCGCGGGTCAGGCAGGAACCGCGCAAAGGGCCGCCCGATCTTGGCCCCCAAAAGGGCCATACGAAACCGCGTCGGATAAGGAATGATACGCGCCAGCGTCCAGCGCAACAGGCGGTCCATCAAGGGACGTTTATATCGCTGTTCAATGTAGGCGCGGGCGTGGTCGACCAGATGCATGTAATGCACACCCGACGGACAGGTCGTCATGCAGGCAAGACATGACAGGCACCGGTCAATATGTTTGACCGTCTTGGCATCAGGCACGCGGTCGTTTTCCAGCATGTCCTTGATCAGATAGATGCGCCCGCGTGGGCTATCCAATTCGTCACCCAGCACCTGATAGGTCGGGCAAGTCGCGGTGCAGAACCCGCAATGCACACAGGCCCGCAAGATTTCATTGGCACGCGCCGTGCCGGGGTCGCGTAGCTGGTCTGGTGTGAAAGTCGTTTGCATCAGTCCATAATCCCCGGATTAAACAGCCCCTTCGGGTCGAATTTCGCGCGCAACCCTTTTGAAAGCGCAGCAACGGCGGGCGGTTCAGGGTGAAAGCTGGGTATCGCCCCGCGTGTTTCGGTCGCAGCGCGGACTAGCGTGGCATGGCCGGTAAATCCGGTCAGCCGCTGCCGCAGATCGGTTCCCCGCGCGACCCGCGCCCAGACGAGGCCACCCGCCCAATCCAGAATAACTTCCTCTGCGCCCAATTGCGCGACCAACGCCGCTGCCTGCGAAGGGCGGCAGGACAATCGCCAGACATCGCCGGGTGCCTGGGCAAAGGATGCGACATCGCGAATGGCCGCCCAATGGCGGGCCACAGCTGCCGCATCCGTTTCAACCTCTACTGCGCCAAACGGGGCAAGAAGGGCCGACAACCGATCAGCTCGATAGGCGACCGAGGCCGAAAATCCTTCGATCCGGATCACGACCTGGCCATTGGCCCAAGCGGCCCCCGATACGTCAAACGGCGACCCAACCGCCGCCGAAAGGGCGCTGATCACGGTGCTGGGGTCTGAAACAGGCAGGGTCATCGTTGCTGCGGCCTCGGGGGCGGGCAATACTTTGAAACTGACCTCGGTCATCACGCCCAAGGTGCCATAGCTGCCTGCCATCAGCTTAACCAGATCATAGCCGGTGACATTCTTCATGACGCGGCCACCGTTTTTGACCACCGCGCCCTTGCCATCGACATAACGGACACCCAGCAAAAAATCGCGGGCAGCCCCCACCTGAACGCGGCGTGGACCGGACGCATTGGTGGCAAAGACACCGCCGATGGTGGGGGTGCCCGTGGTGCCCAAAAGGCTGCGCAGATCGGTCGGCTCGAACGGCAGGCGCTGATTTTCGCGGGCAAGGGCGGCCTCGATCTCGGCCAAAGATGTGCCAGCCCGCGCGACCATGGTCAAAGCACCCGGTTCATACAGAGTAATCCCCGACAGACCTGCCGCCGACAAATCGGCCCCCGCGACCGGCCGGCCATAATCCCGTGTGCCGCCGCCAATAATCCGGAACGGTCCTGTCGCCCCGGCCACGACCTCTGCCAGCTCTGCCTCGGTTTCGGGTCTGATCATCGTCATGCCTTCATTTCGTCAAAAATACCTCGGGGGAGTCGCCAGAGGCGACGGGGGCAGCGCCCCCTAACCGGCACGCCGCTGGGCGCTCGCTGCCAATGGAAAGACCTTTGCAGGGTTCAGCAACCACTTGGGGTCAAAGACATCCTTGACCGCCATCTGCGCGTCGAGATCGACCGGCGCGAACTGGACCGTCATCAGGTCGCGTTTCTCGATCCCAACGCCATGTTCGCCTGTCAGGCAGCCACCAACCTCGACGCAAAGTTTCAGAATATCTGCACCAAAGGCCTCGCATTTTTCCAGGTCGCCGGGAGTATTGGCATTATAAAGGATCAGCGGGTGCATATTGCCGTCGCCTGCGTGGAACACATTGCCGACGCCAAGCCCGTATTCCTTTGACATCTCGCCAATTCGGCGCAGGACGAAAGGCAGCTGGCTCACAGGGATCGTGCCGTCCAGACACATGTAATCGTTGATCTGGCCCATCGCGCCAAAGGCCGATTTGCGGCCCAGCCAGATGCGGGCGGCCTGATCGGCGTCGGCGGCCTCGCGCAGCTCGACTGGATTGTGGCGCTGGGCAATGTCCTTGATCAGGGTAAGCTGTTCGTCGATTTCGGCGGGGGAACCTTCGACTTCGATGATCAACAGCGCCTCGCACATGGGATAGCCCGCCTTGGCAAAGGCTTCGGTCGCCTCGATGCAGGGGCGGTCCATGAATTCGATCGCAACCGGCAGAACGCCTGCCTTGATGATGTCGGACACGCATTGGCCCGCTACCTCGTTGCTGTCATAGCCGATCAGGACAGGGCGCGCGCCTTCGGGTTTGGGCAGGATGCGCAATGTTGCCTCGGTCACAACACCCAATTGCCCTTCGGACCCGCAAACAACGCCAAGCAGATCAAGACCGCCTGCATCCATATGCCCGCCGCCCAGTTCGACGATGGTGCCGTCCATCAATACGATGGTCACGCCCAAAAGGTTGTTGGTCGTCACCCCGTATTTCAGGCAATGCGCGCCCCCTGAATTCATCGCGATATTGCCCGCGATGGCACAGGCAAGCTGGCTGGACGGGTCGGGCGCGTAAAAGAACCCGTCCTGTTCCACCGCACCTGTCACGGACAGATTGGTGCGGCCGGTCTGAACGCGGATCATCCGGTCGCCGTAATGGGTTTCGAGAACAGCATTTAGGCGCGACACCCCGAGGATCACCGCATCTGCCGTGGGCATCGCCCCACCGGCCAGCGACGTCCCCGACCCACGCGGCACAACAGGGACATTTTCCGCATGACAAACCGCAAGCACCGCCGAAACCTCTTGGGTTGTGCGCGGCAAGACCACGCAGAGCGGGGGGCAGCGGTAGGCCGACAATGCGTCGCATTCATAGGCCCGCGTTTCGGCAGGGTCGAAAATCACCCCGTCTTTGCCGAGCACATTCTGCAAAAGCTCGACAATCCGCATTTTGCGGTCAAGAATCGCCGCATTGGGAAGGGGCATGTCCATGGCGCTCTCCTTTGATTGGTAAATAAATATAACCAATTTTTGAAATTGGCAAGCCGCAACGGGGAAGAGAACACAAATGATGGGCCCAATTGAACATCTGATGCTGCTGGACCCGGCTGACGGGATCGCCTTGGCGCTGCTGGCGGTGGCGTGGCTGGGCATCGGGGCGTGGATCGAACGGGCCAACGGCGCCCGCCCGTCGGTGACGGTCTTGATGGCCGAACATCGCCGCCAGTGGATGCAGGAATTTCTGACCCGTCAGAACCGGATTTTCGACGCCACCGTCATGAGCAGCCTTCGACAGGGGGCATCGTGGTTTGCATCGACGACGATCATCGCGATTGGGGGTGTGCTGGCGCTGGTGGGCAATCCCGAACGGGTTCAGGGCGTGGCCGAGGAACTGATTGCCTCCATGGCGCCGACATTTGTTTGGCAGGTCAAACTGCTGGTTGTGGCGCTGTTTCTGTCCCATGCCTTTCTGAAATTCGTCTGGGCGCATCGGGTTTTCGGCTATTGCACGGTCCTTATGGCGTCAGTCCCCAATGACCCCGAATTGCCAGAGGCCGGACTGCGCGCCGGACAGGCCGCAGAACTGAATATCAGGGCCGCGCTGAATTTCACGCGCGGGCTGCGGTCGATGTATTTCGCCCTTGGGACGCTTGCCTGGCTTTTGGGGGCGGTGCCTTTGATGATTGCAACGGTTTCGGTCGTCTGGCTGCTATGGAGCCGCGAATTCGCCTCGCATCCGCGCGATATCCTGTTGGGTCGTTAGCGCGCCCTGCGCCCTTCGCGCAGCCACGCGCCAAGGATCAGCAAAGCCGCGACCATCAGGCCCAGCCATGCAGGGATCAGTGATGTCGTGCTGACATCTGCTGTGCGATAGGCCCCGCGTGGGGTGATCCCGATCCACCCACGCCCGGCGGCAGGACGGCCCGCCCGCACGGCACGAATGTCGGGCATGCCATCTTCGATCGCGACGATCCCGCCCAGCGTATCGGATACGGCCTGATCCAGAACCTCGCCCGTCGCGATGGTTTGTTCGAATTCTTTCGGCGCGGCAGGGCCAAGTGCTATAACGGCGGTCAGGTCGCCTTCGGCCAAGCGATAGAACCCGATCTGCGGCCCCGTCCAAAGGGTTTCATACCGACCGGGCGAAACCTGGGACAGTGTCACCGTCTGGGTGCTGCCATCGGGCAAGGTAACAGTCACGTCGCCGATGCTTTCCTCTAGGGTCCGCCGGATAATCCGAAGCGTCTGCCCGGTGGGTTCGGCCCAGAGCGATTCTTCCTCTAGTTCTGGTTCTTTCATCAACCAATGTGCCAGCCTGCGCAGCAGTTCCAACTGCGGGCCGCCGCCTTCATAGCCGCGATCCCATAGCCATGCCTGATCTGACGTCAGCAGCGCAACGCGCCCGTCGCCCACACGGTCCAGCAGCAACAGGGGCCGGTCGTCTTGTCCGTTCAGAACGGCGGTTGCAGACGGGGCCGGGGTCACGTCAATCTGGCGCAGCCAACGGCCCCAGGTTGGCCCGCCTTCGGTTTCAGGGGGCCATTCGCCGGCATAGTCATCCAGACCTTCGCTGACCGGATGGCGCGAACCGAGGTCGGAAATCTGCGGCTGGAATGCCCGCTCCACCACCCGCGCTGTGGGGATGCCGGGCAGGACCGCGCCCAAGGATGAACGATAGATGCTGTCTGCGCTGCCGTATTCAGGGCCGGATGCCACCAAAAGCCCGCCACCCCGCCGGACATAATCGGCGATATTCTGGAAATAGGCGTCGGGCAGAATGCCTCGCCGTTCGTAGCGATCAAAGATGATCAGATCGAAATCGTCGATCTTTTCAAGGAACAGTTCCCGCGTCGGAAATGCGATCAGGGCGAGTTCGTCAACAGGAACACCGTCCTGTTTTTCGGGCGGGCGCAGAATGGTGAAATGCACCAGATCGACTGCCGAATCCGATTTTAGCAGGTTCCGCCATGTGCGTTCGCCCGGATAGGGTTCGCCCGAAACCAGCAGCACTCGCAATCTGTCGCGGACCCCGTTGATCTGAACAACCGCGCTGTTGTTGCGGTCGGTCAGTTCCATCGCCGCCATGGGCGTGGAAAATTGCAAAACGTTCATGCCCCCATGGTCGAGGGTAATCGGCAGATCGACATCCTGACCGATGGGCAGATCGAACAAGAGCGGCGCGGCGCCATCGATGGAAATGGCCAAGGGTGCAGTCAGATCGCCTTGCGGCGCGTCGCCCTGATCTTCGATCCGCAAGGTAAGGGTTACGGGTTCCCCGAGAATGGCAAAGGCGGGGGCGTTGCGAACCACCAAACGCCGGTCCCAATCCGTGCTATGTCCGCTGAGCAGCAGATGCATCGGCGCGGGCAGGGGCGGCAGCCGTTCGATATCATGGATGCGCCCGTCACTGATCATGACAACCCCTGCAATCCGTCCTGCGGGTTCATCGGCGAGCGCGTTTGCTAGGGCGGTCATGGCAAGGCTGCCGCTGTCGCCTTCGCCATCGCCAAAACGCACGACTCGCAATTCGGTATTGGGGAGGGCCGCGACAGATGCGGTCAGCGCGGCAAAGGCTGCCTCTGTCTGGGCGGGCCGATCCGCGATTTTCTGGCTCGCGCTGTCGTCGACGATGGCGATCACGATATCGGCCAGCGGTTCCCGTTGTTCTTGCTGATACGACGGGTTCAGCATCGCCCCGAGGATCGCCAGCGCCGCCAAGGCCCGCAGGATCGCCCCCTTGGGCGACCGCCACAGCCCGAGGCCCACAGCCGCTGCCGAAGCGACGCCAATGACTGCGATGACCCAAAGCGGGACGAGCGGATCAAAGAGCAGCGTTCCGGTCATTGGCCCAACCTGTCCAGCAAAGCAGGCACATGCACCTGATCGGATTTGTAGTTCCCTGTCAGGACATGCATCACCAGATTGACCCCGAACCTGAGCGAGATTTCGCGCTGCCTTTCGCCAGCCAACCCGCGCCCGACCGGAAACAGCGCCTGCCCGTTCGGACCAACAGCCCATGCCGCCGCCCAATCGTTGCCGCCGATGACCACTGGCGTCACCCCGTCATTAAGATTGCGGAACGGCATGCCTTCGACCTGTTCTGCGTCTGGGCGTGCGGCCTCGACCCAGATATCCCGGCTGGACCAGCGCCCGGGAAAGTCCTGCAGTAGATAAAAACTCCGCGTCAGAACATGATCTGATGGAACAGGTTCGATCCGCGGAATATCCAATCCCCGTGCGATGGATTGCAATTTTCGGCCCTCGGGCGTGGCAGACCCAAAGCCCGAGATATTCGCATCGCGGGTGTCGAACAGGATCATGCCGCCGGTGTGCAGATAGCGGTTCAGCTTGTCATAGGCTGCGCGCGACGGCAGCGGCATGTCGGCTGTCACCGGCCAGTAAAGAAGCGGAAAGAACGTCAGTTCGTCGGTTTCGATATTGACGGCCATCGGCGTTGCGGGTTCGACCGATGTCCGCTGCGCCAAGGCATTGGACAACCCCACAAGGCCCGCCTGCGCCGCATCGTCGATTTTGGTGTCGCCGGTAACCACATGCGCCAAGACCACATCCTGCGTCGCGGCGCGGGCAAAGGTATCGGCGTCAGTTGCTTGCGCTTGCAGGTCATGTGGCAGGGTGCTTCCGATCAGGATAGCGCCTAGAACGATGCCGGCGATCCTGCCACGATTTCCGCCGCCCAATCTGCCGGACAGCGCCAAAGTCGCGACCATATCAAGCGCCAGCAGCAGCGCCGCGAACCCGAGCACCCAACCCTTAAGCTCCAGTTGGGCACGGGCGGTAATGCCTTCGACAGGTATCCGCGCGGGCCAGATCGCGGGTTCCAGAATGCGGTCCGACCCGATGGTGTTGAGCGCGATCACCCGCCCGCCCGTCGCATAAAGCCCCGGCGGCAGGTCCGCGCTGGGAATGCCAAGCGCCAGATCCTCGCCCGCGACACCGGCAAGGGTATCGACCCTGTCCAGATGGCCGTTTGCGTCCAGAACCGCCTGCGGTAGCCAGACAGTTCCTGCCATTTCCTGTGGGGCGAACTGTGTCACGCTAGACGTGACTGCCAGTCGGTCCAGCATTTGCACAAACAGGCCCGACAGCGGCAGTGTCGACCATTCCGCGTTTGCGGTGACATGGAACAGCGCCACCTGCCCAAGGCCCAGATCCTTGCGGGTGACCAACGGCGTGCCATCGGCAAGCTGCGCGATCACGCGGGACGCAAGTGTCGGGTCCGGCTGCGCGACCACCTGGCTTTGGACAGTGACATCCTCTGGCACGGCAAGTCCGAAGAAGGGCGACTCTTGGGTGAAAGGCGCAAGCGCTTTGGGCTCGCCCCAACTCATCGTGCCACCGACGCTGCGGCCACCAGACCGCAGCCTGACGGGCAAAAGCGGGTCTTCGGCGCTGCGGGCAATGTCGGATGCGGCCAAACGCGGCCCGGCAAAGCGCACCAGCAATCCGCCAGCCGCGACCCAATCTTGCAGGCCCGATTCCTCGGCCTCGGTCATGCGGGCCACATCGGCGAGGATGATGACATCCGGATTGGCCGGAAGGATGTCGGAGATGGCACCTTCGATCAGGTCGGTGGTCGGGGCCAAAGCGCGGCGCAGGTAATGCAGCGGGGACAGCAGATCCAGCGCTTCGGCATTTGTGCCGCCGTCCACCAGCGCCACCTCGCGCCGCCGCAACCCGTCATCGGCCAGCGCCACGGCGCCCGCCGTATTCTGCCCCGATATTTCGAAACGGGTGACTCTGTTCCGCAGTTCCGACGGCAAGGGCACAGCCACATTGGCCAGATTTTCGCCCGCGCCAAAGGATACCGGAACCGATGCCAAGACCCGTTCAACCCCCGTCGGGTCAAGGCCGATTGCCAGCAGCGTCGCCTCGACGGGTGATCCCATCGGCGTGCGCACCAAGGTTGCCGAAACTTCGCCCTCGACCGTGCGGATGGGGCGCAGGCCAAGCGTGGCGCGTGGCGTCTGGAATACGGTCACAGACCCATGGGTTTCCAGCGCAGACAAAAGCGCATCGCGCCCATCGCGGGCCAGCCCGTCTGACAGCCAGTAAGTGTCGAAATTCCCCGTCAACTGATCGGCCCAGGCGGTGACTTCGGCGTCGGTCGGTTCCCAGGCCTTGGGGGCAAGGGTTTCCAATCGCGCGGTCAGGTTTCCTGCGGCGACGAAAACGGGGCCTTCGGCAGGCAGATCGGTCAAGGCGGCCATGGCCACGGGGCGGCCCTGGCTTTCAGCCTCGCTGAGTAGTGCTTCGATCCTGTCGCGCCGCGCAGGCCAATCGCGGGCATCGGCCCATGTTGCATCGGTCAGGATCAAAAGCGGCCCGTCGCCGCCTTGGCGTTCCGCCTGCGGGAACAGGAACGGACCGGCAAAACCGGCGATCAGCGCCGCAACCGCCAAAAGCCGAAGCAACAGTAACCACCAAGGCGTGCGTTCCGTCAGGCTTTCGTCGTCGCGCAGCCCCAGCAAAAGCGCCACCGCCGGGAACCGTCTGCGGATCGGGGCAGGGGGCACCGCGCGCAACAACAGCCACAGAATCGGCAAGGCGCCCAATCCCAGCAGCAACCAAGGCGCAGAAAAGGCAAGGGGACCAAGGGTCAGCACGCGATGGCCCCTTTATGCACGCGACCAAAGATCATGATTGCGCCAATGCCCCATGCAGCCATAGCAGGGCCGATGTCGCGGGTTGGCCGGTATGATGCGTCGCAAAGGTCCAGCCTGCGTGGCGCGCGAGCTGATCCAAACGGTCCTTGCGTTCCGCGAGCCGGTCCAGATACCGCGCCCGCAAATCTGCAGCCGACAGCGTTTCATGGGTGATGGCCCCGGTCATGTTTTCGAACACCGTCCGACCGGCGAAAGGAAAATCCTCTTCGGCCGGGTCGAGTACCTGTAGCAATACGCCCTTGATCCCGCGATCCGCAGCAACGCCCAGCGCCTTTTCGACGGGGTCGAGGTCTTCGAGGAAGTCTGAAATGAAAAGCGCGCGGGATCTGGGCAGCAGCGCATCGCTGTCAGGGCCACTATGCCCAGTCGATCCATCAATTGCCAAAGCTTCGGCCAGTCGTGCCGCCTGAATTTCGCCACGGCGCGGGGGCACCGATGTGTCGGTCAGCCCGACCCTTTCGCCGCCGCGCAATAATAGGATCGCGATGGCCAGCCCCAACAGGCGCGCGCGCCGTGATTTGGGTTCGATATCGGGGCGGGATGTGAAATCCATGCTCGGCGACGCATTGACCCAAAGCTGGAGCGTCTGGGCAATCTGCCATTCCTTGTCTTGCACAAAGGGGCTGTCGGACCGCGCCGACCTGCGCCAGTCGATCCTGCTGGCGGCGTCCGACGCTGTCGCGGGGCGGTATTGCCAGAAAATATCGCCCATCCCCGACCGTCGCCGCCCGTGATCGCCAAGGATCACGGTGCCGGCCAGTTGGTCGGCGGCCGCCAAAAGCGGCGGAAGCCCTGCGCCGAGCGTTTCGGCCTGCGCCCGAAGGGTCAGGGATTGGCTCACGCAGCCGCCTCGACCGAGGTGATACGGTCAGCGACCTGACCAATCAGGTCTGGCAGGTTTTCGCCACGGGCCCGCGCCGCAAAGGTCAGCGCCATCCGGTGTTCTAGAACCGGAACCGCCAGCTGCCGGACATCTTCGGGCGACGGGGCAAGGCGGCCCTGCATCAGGGCTTGGGCCCGCACGGTCAGCATCAGCGCCTGTGCCGCACGGGGGCCGGGACCCCATGAAACCGATTTCCGAACAGCTTCGGGCGCGTCGGCGTCGGGGCGGCAGGCGCGGACCAGATCAAGGATCATTTCGACGATCCCATCGCCGACCGGCATCCGCCGCAGGGTGGTCTGGGCCGCCAAAAGGTCGGCGGCGGTAAAGGCCTGTGTCGCCTCTTCCTCGGCGATGCCGGTGGTGGCAAGCAGGATATCGCGTTCGGTCGCGCGGTCTGGATAGGGGACATCGATCTGGACAAGGAAACGGTCCAGCTGCGCTTCGGGCAGGGGATAGGTGCCCTCTTGTTCGATCGGGTTCTGGGTGGCCAGAACGTGGAACGGCGTGCCGAGCGGGCGGTGCTGGCCCGCAATCGTGACCTCGCGTTCCTGCATCGCCTGCAGTAGCGCCGATTGGGTGCGCGGGCTGGCGCGGTTAATCTCATCCGCCATCAGCAACTGGCAGAATACCGGCCCTTCGATGAACCGAAAGCTGCGGCTGCCATCGCTTGCGGTTTCCAGAACCTCGGACCCGAGGATATCTGCCGGCATCAAATCCGGTGTGAACTGGATGCGGTTCCCCTGCAGGCCCATGACCGTCGCCAAAGTATCGACAAGTCGGGTTTTCCCCAAACCCGGCAATCCGACCAAAAGCGCATGACCGCCTGCCATCAAAGCGGCCAAGGTCAGGTCAACCACGCGGTCCTGACCGATGAACCTGCCCGCAATCGCGGTGCGCGCATTTTGCAGCCGTTCGGCCAGCGCTTCGATTTCCGCGACAAGATCCGAGGTTCCGGCCATGACAAAGGTCCTTTCCAATACTATGTTCATAGTTCTACAGAAATAGTGCGCAGGCCCAATGGGAAAATCATGTCAGAACAAAAGATCGTGACCCCCTCGGCAGAAAACCTCGCAGCTTCGGCCCGTGCGGCGGGGCGGAAGGGGCCGCCGCCAGTGCATCTTTGGAACCCGCCATTCTGCGGGGACATCGATATGCGGATCGCGCGGGATGGAACCTGGTTCTATCTGGGCACGCCGATCGGTCGGCCAGAGCTTGTCCGGCTGTTTTCGGGGATCATCCGCAAGGACGGCGCGGACTACTTTCTAGTGACCCCCGTCGAAAAGGTCGGGATTACCGTCGACGATGCCCCCTTTGTGGCAGTCGATTTCACCCGCCGCGCCGATGGGATCGAATTCGTCACAAATGTTGGCGACAAGGTCATTGCAGGACCCGACCATCCGATCCGCGTGGTCCGCGATCCCGAAACCGGCGAGCCGTCGCCCTATGTCCTGATCCGCCGCAACCTCGAGGCGCTGATCGACCGCAAATCGTTTTACCGGCTGGTCGATATCGGTGAAACGACGTCGGTTGACAGGACCGACTGGTTCGGCGTCCGGTCCGGCGACAGTTTTTTTCCCATCATCCCAAGCGCCGAATTGGGTGTCTGATTTTCGTCGCCAATGGCGGTTTGTGCCGCTAGGTTGAACGGGTCATCAATGAATATCAGAACATGATCCCTCAACTCCTTCTCGGCTCTTGCCTTATCATCGCGACGATCCTGATTTCCGGCTTCAGCTTCTGGATCATGGAAAGCTTTCTGATCCGCTGGCGCGTCTGGCTGAGCGAGGAACCGCACCGCATCAAGATCATTTTCATCCTGTGTCTCGCAGCACTTTGGGTGCTGGCCCAGTTGACGGTAGGTGTCTGGATGTGGGCGATGACTTTCTATTCGCTGGATATGTTTTCCGATCTGGAAACGTCGGTCTATTTCGCGCTTGTCGCGATTACGACCCTTGGTTTGGGCGACGTGATCCTGCCGCAGGAATGGCGGATCCTTGCGGGGCTGGCGGCGGCAAACGGGATGCTGAACATCGGCCTGTTGACGGCTGTCATGGTCGAGGCATTGCGTCAGGTCAGGGTCAGCCAAAGGGCCGCGGTGCAAGAAAAGGAACACAAGCGTCACGAAGCCGGGGTAGACCCCTGATGTCCCGCCCGCTGATCGATAACAGATCCGCGCGGCGTCTGTTTCTGGCCCGTCACGGGTTGTCAGACCGCACCAGCGGGACAGGGCGTGGTGCTGATCTTTTGTCGGTCATTCAGGGCCTCGGTTTTGTCCAATTGGACAGCGTCAACACCTTTGCCCGCGCCCATGACCTGATCCTGTGGTCGCGCCGGCATAATTATCAGCCTGATGCCTTGGGCAAACTGTTCACCAAGGATCGCGCCCTGTTCGAACATTGGACCCATGACGCGTCGGTCCTGCCGATCCACCTATTCCCGCATTGGCGGCATAGGTTCGACCGCAACCGGACCCGCCTAGAGGAACGCTGGACCAAGTGGCACAAACACGATTTCATGGCCGAGGTCGATGCGATCCGCAGCCATATCACCGCGCATGGTCCGTGCACGTCTTCGGATGTCGGACCCGATGAAGGCCGCAAATCGGGGGGCTGGTGGGATTGGCATCCGTCAAAGACCGCGCTGGAATATCTGTGGCAAGTCGGCGAGGTGTCGGTCGTCCGCCGTGACGGGTTTTCCAAGGTCTATGATCTAACCGAAAACGTGATCCCTGCCACCTATCGCGAATCTGCCCCTGATCTGGATGCCAGCCTTGACTGGGGCATGAACGCCGCGCTCGACCATCTGGGGTTCGCGAATGCCAAGGAACTGCGCGCCTTTCACCAGCTTTTCACGCCGGAAGAGGTCAAGCGCTGGGTCGAAAACGCTCGATCAACCGGCCAGATCGTCGACGTGACGATCCAAGGCGCTGACGGTGTTCTGCGCCCGTCCTTTATGCGCCCGGGCGCGTGGGAGGATCAGGTGCCAGTGCCGCTGGACCGCATTCGCATTTTGTCGCCCTTTGACCCCGCCTTGCGGGATCGCGACCGCGCTGAGCGGCTGTTCGGCTTTGCCTATCGGATTGAAATGTTCGTGCCCGCGCCCAAGCGCCGTTATGGTTATTATGTCTTTCCGGTGCTTGAAGGCGACCGGATCATCGGCCGCATCGATATGAAGGCCGACCGCGCCGCTGGGCAGTTGAATGTCACGGCATTCTGGCCCGAGGCCGGGATCGCGATGGGCAAGGGTCGTTTGGCGCGGCTCGAGGACACTCTGGATCGTGCCGCCGTTTTTGGTGGCTGTGACAGGGTGGTCTATGCGCCGGACTGGATACGCAGCGATCACCCCGCCTAGCGCGCTTTGCGCGCCCCGCGCCGGAGGGCAAAAACCCCTGCCGCGACGACTATCGCGCTCCCGATCAGGGTGAGTTCGTCAGGGCGTTCGCCAAAAACGATCGCCCCAAGGATCATCGCAAACAAAAGACGGGTGTAGCGAAAGGGGGTCACCGCCCCAACCTCGCCCGTGCGCATGGCGACAGTCAGGGCATAATAGGCGGCGACGCCAAAAACGGTCGCCCCCGCAATCAGGGCAGACGTCAGGGCGTCGGGGGTCGTGACGCCGCCTTGGAACAGGCACAGCCCGACCCCGACCAAAGACAACATCGCAAAGCCGCAAATGCCCAACTGCATGTTCGACAAGACCGGTGGCGCGGCCCGCGTCGCCAGATCGCGCCCCGCAAAACCGATCATGCCAGCCACAGCCAAAAGGGACAGGGCATCAAACCCGCTGGTGCCGGGGCGCAGGATCAGCAAGACACCCAGAAACCCTGCAAAGATCGCGCTCCACCGCCGCCAGCCGACCTGTTCCTTGAAATAGATCGCAGCCCCCGCGACGACCAAAAGTGGCGTGGCCTGCAAAATGGCCGAGGCCGTGGAAAGCGGGATCATCACAAAGGCCAAGGCATAGAACAATCGCCCCGAGACTTCGAATATTCCGCGCACCAAAAGTGCCGGCGACAGATAGGCGGGATGCCAGACAGGTTCGCCGCGCCGCCGGGTCAGTCCGGCAAAGGCGACCAAACCGCAAAGGCCGAAAATCAACAGAACCTCGCCCAATGGAACCGACCGCGCCGCCGCCTTGAGGAACATATCCTCGACCGCGAAACCGGCCATCGACCCGACCATGTAAAGGCTTCCGCGCAGGTTGTCGGGCATCGCTGTGCGGGTCATGTCAGATATCCGTTCCCTGGTGCGTGATCTGGCCGCCAGCGATAGTCAGGCTGACAGACAATTCGTCGATCCGGTTCACAGGGCAGGTCGTGATGTCGCCCGACAAAACCGCGATATCGGCGGCCATTCCGGTTTTCAGTGTTCCTGTCAGATGGTCCATCCCAGCCGCATAAGCCCCGCCCGCCGTATAGGCGTAGAGGGTCGCGTCAAGGTCCAATCGTTGATCTGTGCCGCCTTGATAGCTCGGGCGGGTCAGTGCCGCCTTGATCCCGCGCAGGACCGAAATATCGGTCACCGGCCAATCCGAGGCAAAGGCAATCCGCGCCCCCGCATCGGCCAGATCGCGGCACAGATAGGCATCCGCCGCGCGGTCCCATCCGATCACGGTCATCGTTGGTTCCAGCGGAAAGTCGAGTGCGCCGGGGGCATGCACCGGTTGGACCGAGGCCGTCACGCCAAGGTCCGCGAACCGTCCGATATCGGCGCGGTCGATCAATTCGATATGTTCGATCCGGTGGCGCAGATCATTGGGGCCATTGGTCCGGCGTGCGGTGGCGATCCCGTCCAGCGTGCAGCGCACAGCCGCATCCCCGATAGCGTGGACCGCAATTTGCAGCCCGCGCCTGTCAACCTCGGTCGCGATATCGGCAAAGCGGTCTGGCGAAAACAGCAGGTCGGCGCGGTGGCCATCGGTATCGGGATAGGGGCGCAGCATCGCAGCGGTTCGGCTGTCCACGACCCCATCCATAAAGAATTTCACAAAGCCCGACAGAACCCAGTCACCCTGCGCCCGCGTCGCCATCGTAGTCGCCCGGTCCAGATCGGCGAGTTTCATATGCGGTTTGAAATGGAAGGGGACCTTGACGCGGACCGTCAGCGCATCGCGCGATTGCGCCTCTTCCAGCAAGGACAAGGTATAAAGATTGCCATCCATATTGACCGCGCTTGTGATCCCATGGCGGGCGCAATGCCCCAACCCGCGACGCAGCTTTGCAATGTCCTGTTCGAACTGTTCCGCCGTCGGCCAAGGCGACGGGTCCTCGCCCGTGGATATCCCGAGGTAAAGATGCGCCTCGCCACCAAGGGCGAGGATCGGGGCGAATGCTTCGAATTCCCGCAACTCTCCGGTGGCGGTGCCATCGGCGGCCAGCACGACCTCGTGCCCATGCGGCATCGCAGCACCATGCAATATCCCCGCTTGGCGCAAGGCCATGGTATTGGCCCAAACGGTGTGGTGGTCTGCGGCCATGATCGCGACGGGGCGGTCGGCGATGATCGCATCCAGGTCCTGTCGGCGGGTCGCTCCGCCGAAAAGATCGTAATCGCCGCCTTGGGCCAGCAAAAGCGGGGCATCTGGATGCTGAACCGCATAATCATGGAACCGGGCCGCGACAGGGGCAAAACCCGTCACCCCGCCCAATTGCAGATGCGCCAGTTCCGCCCCGCCAAGCACCAGATGCAAATGACTTTCGACAAAGCCGGGCAAAACCGTCCGACCTGCGCAATCGATCACGCGGGTATTTGGGCCGCAGGGGGCACTATCGGCCGGGCCGACATAGGTGATTTTCCCACCCGTGGCGGCGACCGCCTGCGCGAACGGCTGCGCGGGGTCCATTGTCTGGACGCGCCCGTTCAACAGCAAAAGGTCGGGAAATTTATCTAATGGCATCGCGGCGCCCCTGTGCAACAGCAAGGGGCGGCGCATTGCATCAGTTGATCAGACCAGCATGCACCATCGCGGCGCGGATCTTTGCCTTGGTGTCGTCCAAAAGGCCGGTCAGGGGCGAACGAACCTCGTCCGAGCAAAGCCCCAAAAGCGACATGCCGTATTTCGCACCCACCAGACCGGGTTCGATAAAGATGGCATCATGCAGCGGCATCAAGCGATCCTGATATTCCAGCGCGGTTTTGAAATCGCCTTCGGACATGGCGTTCTGGAATTCGGCGCAAAGTTTCGGGGCGACGTTTGCCGTAACCGAAATGCAGCCCGACCCGCCCATCGCACGGTGGCCCAGCGCCTGCGCGTCTTCGCCTGACAGCTGGATGAAATCAGTGCCGCAGGTGATCCGCTGTTTCGACACCCGACCCACATCGCCGGTCGAATCCTTGACGCCCGCGATCATCGGCAGTTTGGCCAACACACCCATCGTATCGGGCGACATGTCGACAACCGACCGACCGGGAATGTTGTAGATGATGATCGGCAGGCCGATTTCAGCGGCGGCGGTGTAATGGGCGATCAGCCCGCGCTGGGTCGGCTTGTTGTAATAGGGCGTCACAACCAGCGCGGCGGTGGCGCCTGCCTTTTTCGCGGCCTCGACCAGACGCACCGTTTCGATGGTGTTGTTCGACCCCGCCCCAGCGACAACGGGGATACGACCCGCCGCTTGGTTCACAACGGTTTCGACCACCAGATCGTGTTCTTCATGGCTCAGCGTCGGGCTTTCGCCCGTGGTGCCAACCGGAACGAGCCCATGCGAGCCCTGTTCGATATGCCATTCGACAAGTTTTTTGAGCGTATCCACGTCGACTTGGCCGTTCGTGAACGGCGTGACGAGAGCAGGGAGAGACCCTTTGAGCATGACACGCTTCCTATGTTTGGGGCCGATTCAGCCCGTTTGATTTTCGCGCGGAACCTAGACGTCTTTCCGCCGATTGCCAAGTTTGTGTGTTGCCCCATTTTGCAGGCCCGCTACCATGTGTGAAAGAGCAGAAAGACAATGATGACCGCAAAGCTGAAATCTCTGGCCTTTGGGCTGGTTCTTGCGTTGCAGAACGCCCCACTTGCGCAGGCCCAAACCCCCGGTCAGGCGCTGCGGGAGGCGATTGCCGAGGGCCGCCAGACCGGATGGGAGGCTTTGCCAGATCCCGATGTCGTGCTCGACCCGCTGTCGGCTGATCTACTGATCTGGACGCGGCTGCGCGACGGCGAAGGCGACTTT
>Ga0102812_10001102_pt1 | contig 18888 bp, 20 predicted proteins | sample ColrivemetaGS713_FD_79334 | JGI IMG/M metagenome (GOLD analysis project Ga0102812, IMG submission 79334) | Estuarine microbial communities from the Columbia River estuary - Flood tide ETM metaG S.713 | ecosystem: Environmental > Aquatic > Marine > Intertidal zone > Estuary | place: USA... | reverse complement strand
TCCCCAGCGTGAATATCAGTCAAGCCGCGGACGGCACCCTTGGCGTCGAATCCCCCTACTCCGGCGGCTGGCAAAAGACCGAGGATATGATCAAGATGCTGTCTATCGGCCACTTTGAGTTGCTAGGCCGACGAGATAGAATTGTAAAGTTGGGCGAAAAACGCCTATCACTTACCGAAATGGAACGCCACGGGAATGATTTCATCCTAATCCGAGATTGCGCCGTAACAACGGTGAATAAGGGAAATCAGGAGCGAGTTGCCTTGGCGGCGGAATTAACCCAGGAAGGCTGCCGCGTGCTTTCTATTGAGGGCAAAGTAGTCGTGAACAATATGATCCGAAAGCACCTAAGCGAAAAATTCGAAGGGGTCACCTTGCCAAGGTACTTTAGATACGTGGATACGCTTCCAATCAACCCTCAGGGAAAGCGGGTCATAAGCGAATTGGACTCGCTTTTCGGCGATAGGAATACATAGACGATGAAGAAACCTTCGCCAAACGGTAGAAAAACTCAGGATGGTGTCCATGTTCTGACCCTGGTGATCGACCATGATCTGATCTATTTAGACGGTCACTTTCCCGAGCACCCTATCGTACCTGGCTTTGTACTCTTGGCCTGGGCTGAAGAATACGCACGCGAATTTCTTGCTCTTCCAGCCTATTCAATCGGATATGACAACCTAAAATTTCAGCATATTGTTGAACCGGGGAATACGATCCAGCTACACCTCCGATTCGATGAGTTAAAGGACAAACTCTACTTCTGGTATTTCAACGACGAGCATCGCTACGCTTCCGGCACGGTCATTTTCGAGTCCCCATGATATCCCCGTGCATTCTCATTCCGATCTATAACCATGGATCGACAATCAGGGCGACCGTGGAGACGTTGCTACCCTACGAGATGCCGATAGTAATTATCAATGACGGCAGTGATTCCCTAACAAGCGAGACCCTAGAGTCCGTTGCCTCAGGTCAAAAAGGTATAACTTTAATAAACCTTTCACGAAACCTAGGGAAGGGAGCCGCCGTAATGACCGGTCTGCGATGGGCAGGCGAAATGGGATTCAGCCATGCGCTACAAATTGATGCAGACGGACAGCATGATCCGAAAGACCTGCCAAAACTGATTGAATTAGCCACGGCACACCCAGACTGCATAATCAGCGGACGTCCTGTATATGATGAATCAGTCCCCCGGCACAGGTACCTGGCCCGTTACCTAACACACGTTTGGGTGTGGATTGAGACGCTCTCATTTCAAATTAAAGACTCTATGTGTGGATTTCGCGCCTATCCGATCAAGCCCAGCCTAAAAGTAGTTAATTCAACTAATCTAGGCGCAAGAATGGAGTTCGATACAGAGATTATGGTGCGCCTGTTCTGGAACGGAGTTGACCCTGTATTTCTCCCCACCAAGGTGATTTATCCAGAAGGTGGCGTGTCACATTTCCGCTCGGTTGAAGACAATGCGCGAATCTCTTGGATGCATACCAAGCTATTTTTTGGAATGCTCAGGAGATGTATTGACTTGCTCTCCAGGTCGAAAAAGGCACGATGGTTTGAAAAAAAGGACCGCGGAGCCGTATCGCTGATAGTTTTGCTCTTCAGACTTTGGAAAATTCTGGGTAGACGGGTTTTCAGGGCTGTCTTGAAAGTAGTTGTACTCTACTACTCCATCACGAGTTCGAGTACCAGAAAGTTTTCGCAGGCTTATTGGCAACGCATGCGGAGCACCCACCCGGAATACAATTCACATCTGCCGCCAGCAGGATTTTGGCAAACAAATCGCCATCTTTTTAGTTTCGCCGAAGCAATGCTTGATAAATTAGCCGCATGGTCTGGCGACATAACTATCGATCAACTGACGGTAAAAGGAAATACTGAAATCATCCAGGCCTTGGCCAAGGGCAAAGGCGCAATATTAATTACCAGCCACTTCGGTAATACAGAAATTTGCCTCGCGTTGAGCAAGGAAAATCCTTCGCTGCGCAACGTCAATGCCCTGGTAATCGACCGACATGCTCCAAAATTCGGCGAAGCTCTGCAGAAAATCAACCCGGATGCCAGATTGAATATCATGCATCTAGAGGAAGCAGGCATAGATACCGCAATTAAACTTCAGGAAAAAATTGACCGAGGTGAGCTAATAGCAATTGCCGCCGACAGGACGCCGGTTGGCGCTCAACATCGCACCCGACAGGCATCATTCCTTGGAGAAATGGCACATTTTCCGGAGGGGCCGTGGATACTGGCCAGCATCCTCCAGTGCCCGGTATTTCTTCTTTTCTGCGCCCGTTCAGGTGAACACTTCGAGGTCGAATTCATTCCATTTTCGGAAAGAGTTATTCTGCCCAGAGCATCTCGCTCAGACGCAATTCAAGCATATATAGATGATTTTGCTTTAAACCTGGAAAAATGGGTTTACCGACATCCATACCAGTGGTACAACTTTTACGATTTCTGGCGAAGCGATAGTTCGTCGAAACAACAAGAGTCAGAGAAATAAATAGTGACAACACCTCAAACCACCACAGTAGAGTTTGGCGACACCTCCGTAACCATTGAAGACGTGTGCGGCATTTCAACGCGCGCGCTCCAAGCCAGCTTTTCCGAGTCACCCGAGTACTGGGCAAAAATTGACGCTGGGGTAGCATTCCTGGACAAAATCCTGAAAGAGGATGGCGTCATTTACGGCGTTACAACTGGATATGGCGACTCATGCACGACGCCGGTACCGGTCGAACTAAGCTCGGAGTTGCCGATTAATCTCACGCGGTTCCACGGATGTGGGCTTGGACGATTTTTTAGTCGGGAGGAAACCCGGGCCATCATGGCAGCCAGACTCGCCTCTCTTGCGCGAGGCTATTCCGGGGTTAGCCCTGGATTACTAAAACTTCTCAGGGACCTTATTAACCTGGACGCCTTGCCGCTAATTCCACAAGAAGGATCAGTGGGCGCCAGCGGAGACCTAACTCCTTTGTCTTACCTAGCTGCAGCCATGATTGGTGAAAGACAAGGCTATACTGAACAGGGCACCGCGCCATTTCAGGAAATTCTTGATCGGGCCGGACTGAAGCCTATCACCATGAGGCCCAAAGAAGGCCTGGCGATTATGAATGGCACAGCTGTCATGACAGGAATAGCCTGCCTGGCACTAAAAAGAGCCGAATACCTGGCTGAACTGACTACCCGAATAACTTCTATGGCGGTTGTCGCCCTGAAGGGTAATGCGTTCCACTTCGATGAAAAACTTTTTGAAGTGAAACCCCACCCCGGACAGCAAAAAATTGCGGCATGGGTTCGTTCTGACCTTTCGGCCAAGCAAGCGCCCCGAAACTCATCCCGACTTCAAGACAGGTATTCCTTGAGATGCGCACCACACGTTATTGGTGTATTACAGGATTCACTGCCATTCTTGCGCCAGTTTATTGAGAACGAACTAAACAGCACAAATGACAACCCAATCATAGACTGGCAAGGCGAGCACGTACTCCATGGCGGTCACTTCTATGGTGGGCATATCGCCTTCGCAATGGATTCTCTGAAAAACGCTGTCGCCAATTTGTCCGACTTACTTGATCGCCAACTGGCGTTACTAGTCGACACCCGCTACAACAATGGCCTCCCCCCAAACCTCACTGGAGCGACGTCCGATAGATCCATGCTTAATCATGGTTTCAAGGCCGTCCAGATAGCCGCATCAGCCTGGACCGCCGAAGCATTAAAAATGACAATGCCAGCCAGCGTCTTTAGCAGATCTACCGAGTGTCATAATCAAGATAAAGTCAGCATGGGTACAATAGCTGCCCGTGATTGCACCAGAATCCTGGAGCTAACCGAACAAGTCGCCGCAGCATCGTTGCTGGCTGTCACACAAGCCTTGACACTTCGCATTACTAGCGGTGAGCTGAGTCGCGACAATTTGACCGATGCCGTCTTGCAAACCTATGACGCCATATCAAAAGATTTCGACTTCCTTGTCGAGGACAGACCTATGGATGACACGCTTCGACTGATCGTTGCGAAAATAAACCAAAGAGAATGGTCATTATATGAGTAGCCGGAAAGAAGCAATTTGCGAAATCGAGACCAAGGTCTCGGTGCCATTTTTTGACACAGATCCGATGGGAGTAACATGGCACGGCAACTATATAAAATACTTTGAAATAGCGCGCTGCAAATTGCTGGACAAAATTGATTTTGGTTATATAAAAATGGTCGAAGCGGGTCATTCATGGCCAGTGGTCGACCTGCGTGTTAAATACGTTAAACCATCTATATTCGGTCAAGATATTTTGATATGGGCTGGAATTATAGAGTATGAGAACAGGCTGAAAATTGAATATCGAATTACCGACCAGCATGGAGGTGAGGTAATCACTAAAGGCTTCACAATTCAGGTCGCTGTGGATAATCAGACAGGTGAAATGTGCTTTGACTCTCCAACAATTTTAAAAACCAAGCTTGGGCTAGAATGAACGCAATGCTCCGATCACTATTACTAACCACTTGCCTCCTTTGCTTCTCATCGGCATTCGGCATTGAGTTATTTGTAGACGAAAATCTGGTAACTAATATATCCGATGAACAGATTTTCCCAGATCAGTCAGCCGTGGTTTCTGGCCAATTCGAGATTACACGAGAGTTTAGCGGGCATACCGGTTCCATGAAGAGCAAAGGCAATTTCCTGGTACACAAGACCCTGGGCCTGTCCTGGCAACAATCTTTCCCATTTGACAGCAAATTGGTACTGACAGAAGGAAAGATGACACAGTCCATCAACGGAGCAACTCCGACCGTGATGCTCGTAAAAGACAATCCGATGCCCTTTGCAATATTGGAGATTTTCCAGGGAATTTTCCAAAATGGACTGGATCCGCTGTCTAGTAACTTCAATATATATTTACAGCGAGAGGACGCAGCGTGGACACTTGGACTCTCGCCCAGTAACCCAATGATAAAAAAAGCAATCGCGACTATCACTGTGGAAGGCAACACAGAGATTGAGCAATTGACGATACGGGATATTAGAGGCAACGTGCAAAATGTACGATTTTCCACCATCACCCACACCCAAACTCTGACCAAAGAACAGCAATCAATGCTTCGGTTATGAGAAACTTCATGACATCTGGCACCAATCGCTGGTTAGCCCTACTGGCGGCCTTGACCGTGGTCGCCGGGTTAAGTTTGGCCGATGGCTTCAATATCGGAACCAATCTTCTTGACCTACTCCCGACTCAACATCAATCCCGACTGCAGTCGCTTGCCTCCGAGCGAGTAGCAAACGAACAATCGAGTAAGGTAACAATATATGTCTCTGCTCAGACTGAAGACGTATTGTCTTCGAAGATAGAAGATCTAGAGCAAACAATCGACAATTCCGGAGTTTTGTTTCGGAACAACTTCTTTCACGACCAAGAGGCCTCGGTTAATCTATACAAGAATTTCAGTCACCAGTTCTTCAGCGTAGCTGACCAAGTCATCCTGGAATCTGACCCAGAGTCTCTGCTCAACACCTCTATAGCTGATTTCTTCAACCCTTTTAACCCCATATCACCTGAGGAGTACGCGAATGACCCCGCTCTATTACTAAGACGATTTATGCTAAGCCAGGCTATCAAGTCAGATTATCTGCATATTAAAGATGGCCGAATATGGAGCGAAAGCAACGGAAACCCGGGCATTCTGATTCCGCTTAATCTTATCAATGCCGCCTACTCTCTGGATGTGCAAAAGCAGCTCATAGAATTTTTATCAGTTTTAAGGGTGAAATGGCCCGAATTGCAATTTTCATATACCGGCCTGGCTATCCATGCAGCCAAAGGGGCCAGTCGCGCCCAGTCTGAAATTTCAACAATCGGAGTAGGGTCACTGCTAGGAATCATCCTACTCATTACCTACGTATTCCGTTCGACAAGACCCCTCGTTTTGGTGGTGTTCTCTATTTCCCTGGGAATATTATTTGCCTCTTTTGTTACCGAACTGGTATTCGGAGTAATTCACGTATTTGCGCTGGTATTCGGTGCTTGTCTAACCGGTGTCGCGGTGGACTATTCTTTCCACTACCTCACCAAGCAGCATCTGGCTATTCCACGTAAGACGCCCCATGAAATTCTACGGGCTATTGTTCCGGCAATAACCCTCGGGCTTCTAACAAGCGTCATCGCATACCTTGCTCTCGCTGTCACACCATTTCCCGGATTGCAGCAAGTAGCCATATTTTCCGTAACAGGGCTTTCCTGCGCCTTCCTGTCGGTTCTACTTTTTTACCCGGATCTCTCGCCTGAGCCAGCCCAACCGGCACGACACCTGTTCTGGGCCCATAGTGCTCTACTGGGGTTCTGGGTGAAACGATCACTTCAGGTTCGGTTGCTAATGACGGGAACCGCCTTTCTAGCGCTCCTCCCTGCGCTGGTATTCCTCGCACCAGATGACAGCATTCGGAAACTTCAACCCTTAGATCCAGAACTGGTCGTGATGGAAGACACAATACGAAAGGCGACCGGATTCTCGCCGTCTCTGCGCTACTTTATCGTCGAAGGAAGTAATCAAGATGACGTGTTACAAAAGGAACGGAGCCTAATAAGCGCGGTCACCGCGATTGAGCCCGACGCTATCCTCCATTCTGTTTCGAACTACGTGAGGCCGCGCGCAGAACAATTACAGAGCTACAGCCTTTATCAGAAGCAGATCTTACCCAGATACCAGGATTACCTAAGCCGGGCCGGCTTCAATCAGGCCTACACGGATGCGAAATACTCTGAGTTACAGAGCGAGGCTTTCAGACCGCTACTGCTCGACGACTGGATAAACAGCCAGTCGTCCAATAACTGGAGATTTCTCTGGCTTGAAAATGCAATGAATGGGCGCTCCGCTAGCATTGTGTTACTTGATAGCCGCAAGCCGACTGAATACTTCTCCCAATTGAAAGAGCTCAAGCTGGTGGACAAAGCGGATGAGTACACCAAGATTTTTACTCTTTACCGCGAGCGCGTCTCCGTCATGTTATTAATTGGCTACGCTCTGATCTTTCTGCTTCTGCACTTCAGGTATTCCTGGCGCAAAGCACTACTGGTTGTGTCCGTACCGGGCATTGCGGCGGCCACAACATTGGCTGCACTATCGATATTCGGTATTGGTATTAATATGTTTCACATTCTGGCGCTGATCCTGGTTACTGGAATTGGTATCGACTATTCACTTTTCTTCGCTGAGTCCAGGGGAAGTCCTACTCCTACGTTGCTCGCAATCGCGATGTCCTCCGCCACTACACTGTTAAGCTTTGGGCTTCTGGCATTGAGTTCAACCCCCGCTGTTCAAGCCATCGGAGTCTGTGTGTGTATTGGTATAACAGTCTCCTATCTAATTGCACCGGTAGCCTACGCCGGAGAAGTGCGTACATGATTGGGTCGGCTAAAATCAGGGGGCAAAAGCTGACGGTTTTTGTACCGCTGATCAAGATCATCGGTCTTGCCTGTATATCATTATTAACTGCATGTGCCGGCACCAGGGCGGATAGAAACACACATGGTCAGTTACACGAGCCCTGGCAACTTTCGATCAGACCGCCATTCTACGATGTAGAACAGCCAAAGCACCTAACCCAGCTTATTACCATTTCCTACAAAGAGCAGGTTAATGCCATTCCGTTCTATATCGATCTTTCTACTACGGATCTTACCGTCTCCGCAGTGGCTCCCTGGGGAAGCCCGCTTTTTACGCTTAGATACGATGGCAAGGAAGTGAGTCATCTCCAGACATCCACTGAAGGCCAGGGACTGGATCCGGAATACGTCTTGAGCGACATGCTATTGGCATATTGGCCAGTTTCCCTGCTGTTGCCGGAGCTGGCAAAACAGCAAATGGAAATCACTGACAAAGGTGAACACAGAAAGATCACTAAAGGTGAACGCACATTGGTTGATATTTGGTACAGCCTTCCCGACCAAAAATGGAGCAGCACGATTAAGCTAGAACAGCTCGATCTGGGCTATCAGATTTCTATCCAGCCGCTCTCCGAGGAAAATTACCAATGAAGCCGTTGGCTCATATCCAGGATTTTTCCCTCTATTGCTCACTGGGACAAGAGAAATCTTTAGTCTCCAGAAAGCTGATGTCCGGCGATGTCGGCAGTCTTACTCCGTTCGATGGTTTGATCAGCGGTCACTCGACCGTAGTAGGCAAGATTAGCGATCGATTACCGCCGCTCCCCAAGTCGTTGGGGATGTTTGAAACTCGCAATTGCCGCCTGCTGTACGCCACTTACAAGAACCTTCAGCCGTCAATTGAAAAGGCCGCCAATCAATACGGCCGGCACAGAATTGCCGTAGTTCTGGGTTCCAGTACCGCAGGCATAGCCGAAGGTGAACAGGCACTAGCCAAAAAAGAACGCACTGGGAAGTTCCCCCAAGACTATAACTATGTCAAACAGGAATTGGGCAGTGTCTCCGATTTTATCTGCGAACTAGCAGATGTTTGTGGCCCCTCTTACACCATCTCCACCGCATGTACTTCGTCTGCCAAAGTGTTTGTTTCCGCAGCTCGATTACTGGCAGCAGACCTTTGCGATGCGGTGATTGTAGGCGGCGCTGACACCCTCTGCAATTTGACTCTGAATGGCTTTGACAGTCTCGAGGCTATTTCCCAGGACCGAAGCAACCCTTTCAGCGAAAACAGGAAAGGAATCAACATTGGGGAAGCCTCCGCTTTGATGCTGCTAACCCGTGACCCGGGCCCTATTCAACTACTCGGAGTTGGGGAATCCTCAGATGCACACCACATCTCGGCACCGGATCCCGACGGTCTCGGAGCCGAACGTGCGATTCGAGATGCTTTGAACAGCGCGGGCCTGGCGCCGGAGGATATTGGGTATATCAATCTTCATGGAACGGGCACCGACAAAAACGACGCCATGGAAAGCAAGGTTATAGCCCGAATTTTTGGCGACCAAGTCCCCTGCAGTTCCACCAAGCCACTCACCGGGCATACACTTGGAGCCGCCGGCGCGTTGGAATTGGCATTTTGCTGCCTGACACTGACTCAACCGCCTGACATTAAATTCGTCCCTCCCCACATCTGGGACGGTGCATCGGACCCCATGCTCGATGAAATACAACTAGCCAAGCCGACTCAAACCCTGGAAAAGAACGTATGTATGAGTAACAACTTTGCATTCGGCGGTAGCAACGTCAGTCTAATAATAGGAACAGAGAATTGATGAATCCAGCTCGATTCAGGATCGAGGAACTTTTACCTCATGATTTTCCGATGATTTTATTGAAGGAGCTAGTGAGTATTGACTCGGCATCTGTAACCTCAAGCGTGATCGTTAGCAGTGATTGCATCCTGCTCGATAACAAGCAGGAGCTACCTCCAGCTGTTGGCATTGAATGGATGGCGCAAACGGTCGCTGCCCATGCTGGCTATTTGGCATTGGCCAATAATAAACAGGTAAAAATTGGATATTTGCTCGGAACGAGAAAATATCGGAATTACAAGAAGACCTACAAGAGCGGCGAACAATTTACTATTACCGCAAATGAAGTCTTTCGGGGTAACGGAATGGGTGTTTTCAGTTGCAGCGTATTTCAAAACGAATCAGTAGTTGCGGAGGCGACCATTAACACATTTCAACCAGATTCAAATGACTCGGTCCTGGAACCGACAGGAGCGACCAGTGAATAAACGCGTACTAGTCACGGGCGCAAGCAAGGGAATCGGTAAAGCCGTCGCCCAGCGCCTTGCTAACGACGGTTTCGACATAGTGGTTCACTACTGCAGGGATGAAGCAGGTGCCAAGGAAACTATAAAAGATGTTCGGAAAGCCGGCGTTGACGCAGAGATAGTTCAATTTGATATCAGCAACCGAGACTCAACCGCAGACATTCTTAATGAACAAATTGAGAAGTATGGTGAATTTTACGGCGTAGTTTGCAACGCAGGAATTTGTGACGATGGCGCGTTTCCTGCATTGGATGGTGAGGCCTGGGACCGAGTTCTGCGTACCAATCTCGATGGCTTTTACAATGTACTCCATCCATGTGTCATGCCGATGGTTCGCGCCAGGCAGGGCGGAAGAATCATCACACTCTCATCTACGTCGGGCTTGGTCGGTAACCGAGGACAGGTAAATTACAGCGCTTCCAAGGCCGGTATCATAGGTGCAACAAAAGCCCTTGCCATTGAACTTGCAACCAGAAAAATCACCGTGAACTGCGTGGCCCCGGGCTTAATCGATACCGAAATGCTCTCTGGAATACCTATTGAAGAAGCCTTGAAGATGGTACCGGCGAACCGCCTGGGACAACCGAGTGAAATCGCCGCCGCAATTTCGTTTCTAATGTCAGATGGCGCCGCCTATATTACAAGACAGGTCCTGGCAGTTAACGGGGGAATGATTTGATGAACAGGGTGGTCGTTACCGGCATGTCCGGAATTTCAGCGATGGGGACCGATTGGGAGTCCACTTTGACCAGTCTCAAGGCAGGCAGGAACTTTGTGAAAAGGATGCCCGACTGGGATCGCTTTGATGGGCTGAATACGCGTCTTGCATCACCCATTACAGATTTTGAGACGCCAAAAGCGTATACAAGAAAGAAGATCAGGAGCATGGGCCGAGTATCCCTGCTAGCCACTGTGGCAACCCAGAAGGCACTGGACGATGCAGGACTGCTAGATCACCCTTCGCTAACCAATGGGGACACAGGCATAGCCTATGGCTCGTCCACAGGCAGCACCAAACCTCTCGCAGCATTCGGCAAAATGCTCAGCCATGGCGATTGCTCGGGCCTGACAGCCACCTCATACATTCAGATGATGGCTCACACGACAGCCGTCAACGTCAGCCTTTTCTTTGGCATTAAGGGGCGCGTTCATACCACCAGTAGCGCCTGCACATCGGGAAGCCAGGGCATCGGGTACGCTTACGAGGCAATAAAATTCGGAAAGCAGAAGCTCATGGTCGCTGGCGGGGCCGAGGAACTGTGCCCGACAGAGGCTGTTGTTTTTGACACGCTTTACGCTACAAGCCAGTGTAATGCCAACCCCGAAATGAGCCCAAGACCGTTTGACTCCGCGCGAGATGGCCTGGTTATCGGCGAAGGTTCTGGCACATTAATTCTTGAGGAACTCGAGCATGCCCGGAAACGTGGCGCGAAGATCTACGCTGAGATTATAGGCTTTGGTACCAATTGCGATGCGCAACATATTACGCAACCGACAGATACCACGATGATGCGGGCCTTGGAACTAGCACTGCAGGATGCCGCAATTCCATCCAGCGAAATCGGTTACGTATCGGCGCATGGCACTGCTACGGAGCGTGGTGATATTGCCGAATCGAATGCTACTGCGAATATGTTCAAGCGGCCTGTGCCAATAAGCTCGCTAAAGAGCTACATCGGGCACAGCATGGGGGCATGTGGTGCGCTGGAGGCCTGGTTAACTATCGAGATGATGCGAAATAACTGGTTCGCACCAACCATTAATCTCGAGAATATCGATGAACGCTGCGGAAACCTGGACTATCTGCAAAAGCCCCGGGAAATCAATACAGAATTTGTGATGAGTAATAACTTCGCATTTGGTGGCATTAACACATCGCTAATCTTCCGTAGATGGCAGTAAACCAGTCAAGCTGTGAAATATACCTGGGTGAATTGATCCCTGAAGCACAATGGGACATGTCGTTATTAGGGACGGACGAGTTGACTCATTTTCCCAAGCTGAAATCCTACAAGAAGCGCGCTCAGTTCATTACCGGAAGAACCTTGCTGAAAAAAACGCTGGGACGTTGTCTTGGTCTTCGACCCATGGATGTCAACATTCTCATCAACGCTGGTGGAAAACCCTCTTGCGACAATCTCGGAGCACCTAATTTCAGCATTAGCCACAGCCACACCCGGGTTGCGATTGCGATATCTCAGCTCAATATCGGAGTGGATATTGAACATCACAAGCAGTCCCGAAATATTCTCGAAATAGCCTCCATGTCCTTCAGCCAGGAGGAATTTCAGAGCATTCAAAGACATCCATCCCAGGATGCAATGATCGATGAGTTCTATCGTATTTGGGTGCTTAAAGAATCGCTGGGAAAAATTACCGGCGAGGGGATATTTGAGGAACTAGCAAAGCGAGAATCCGTCCATAATGCTGCGATGTCACGTTTCAAGACATTCACGACGCGCCTTGGCAGCAAGGGCTGGCTCGGAGCCGCCGTCCTGTCCCAAACGCCTGTTAATTTCGACATACACGACGCACAGCAACTGTAATGGTCACCACTGAACACCAATATTCAACAAGACTGGAATATCAAAGCCATCATTAGGCTGGAATAAGTTTGCGTTTGAAAAGTGTTTGTAAGACAAGCTCACCAGCCATTGCTTGTTGGCACCAAACTGCAAACCTGCGCCAATCTGGGCCTGGAAAGCGAACTGCTTGGCCTGTTCCCGCTCGCCATATTGGGTAGAACTCAAATAGCTCGGGCTGAGCGCCCTGACAAAGAAGTATGGCAACACACCGTTTCGCTCCGGGGCGTACAAATTCAACTGCGGGAAAACCGTCCATACCCGAACGGTGTCATGATCTAGGGTGTCAGTACCCAAATAGGTGTAGCCAACGCCGATAAATAATTCCTGCCGGTGGCTCCTCGACTTTCGCCAAAGCACCAGGTCGGCTCCGTAACTTCGATTCGACTGGTTGGCATTAGGCTGCTCCCCTCCTCCCCCATTTACTATGAATTGATTCGCATCAGCTGACTGGCAGACCAGTCCCGAGAAAAGTAAACACAATCCTCCCAGTAGTTTATTCACGCGCCCCCCTTAGCAAGGCCAGAAAAGACTTAAACCATACCCAAGACCAGACAATTGGCAAATCACTTCCCAAGTCACCAGCGACCCATAGTTGATCGTACGTCTAGTAATGATCAACCACCGTTCTGTTCAGATCGCCACTCGATCACGTTCTAAATTCGAGTGTACTCGTGCCAGCCGCGTCACCGTATTTCATTCGAAACGCACCCAGAGTAGCACCAAAAACAGATAAGGGTTTTTGAACCCGGCTATCCTGAAATGCCTTCGCCATCAAAGATACAGGGAATTCTATTCCGTCGTAGATAACCCGGGAATGGTAAGCGGCCATCAGCTCCCGGTATGTAAATAGACAACCAGTAGTTCCACTAGGTGACGGCGAAGAATTTTGGGTAGCATCCGGCACCCGCAATGCCACTTGAAGGCCGGACACCTATCGGGCCAGGTAAAGGTTCGCCAGAAGTTTCGATAGCGCCGCTTGTGACTCGACAGGCGTTGGATTCAGAATGCCTTCACTCTGTAGAATCGCAATCAGCTTGGACGGCACCGTGTGCACATCACCGACAATCTCCACGTGTCCAGCTTTGACCGTCAACTGAGCCAACCTCTCATCAACCTCAAGCGCAGGCTGATGCTGCTCGCCCAGACTGAAAACGTAGTCATCTTCGATACAGACACTCTTGTCGTTATACTCGCGACAGGTATTTGCCTCGTCGGTGGCAATCTTGAGGTGTGAGCCAACCACCGGCAACAATTCCCCCGGATTCAGCATGAAATTAGAATTGGGTGGAATTTCCTTGTACTTGCCGCCTGTGATGATTCGGCACAAGGGCTTCACCAGCCCCAGGGAAAGCACCGCCAGCATCTCTGAACCACAATGCGCTGATGCCTCAATGCCACCGAATGGCGCTGAAATGGTTGTCAAGCTGACGGAGGTCTCATTGGTCAGTAATCGATCATCACGCTCTTTGGTTAGAGCCCTGCGTGCAACGAGCCCACCCTGGCTGTGGCCTATGACCTGGATATTGGGGTGCTGCATCACACCGGATAAGGCCTCGAGCGATTTGATCAACTCCGCAGAGCTGACCTCCAGACTGTCTCGATCATCGTAGTTAAAACACACCGTTTGCTGCCCATGAAACGCGAACACATCAGCAAGGGAGCGAAATTTTCCTGCCGAGGCGAAACAGCCGTGAACAATGACCGTCACAGGCTCGCTGCTGTTGAGCAGAAGGTCGCGGTCCTCGCTGCTCGTGCAATTGCTCAGAGAAGAAATTTGGGTGTGGACATTTGCCTCGGGCAAATAGCCGGCATTATTTAGAGGCTGGTTGGGAGGATAGTTGGTTTGCGAGGCGCAGGCTGTCAGCAACACACAACTGGCAAAAGCCCCTAGTGCGCGGCGCGGGCTAAGTGTCTGCCTGTTTCTGCTAATGCCTATTCTCACCTGAAGCCTTAGTGGGTCACTGAGTCCGCTTACTTTATACCGGAAAGTAAGCTAATTCCAGCGGCAAAGCTCCGATCGGAACCAGGCCTCGGAGAATGTCTGAACCCCCGACTTGCTGCGCGCTGGTGCGCAACCTCAGCCTTGTGCCACAGGTCCCGGGCAATGCCCGTGAGGACCACCGGGGAGTCTTGATGCCCAGGCACCCAGGAATCCGTAGACCTCATGTTCCGGGATGAATGGACTGGTCGTGGTATGTGGCGGCATTGGTGGCTGTGATCCGGGCTGGGGCGCGAAGCGCTAAAGGTAGCATGTCCCCGACCCCGTCAAAATACGGTCGAACCGCAACGAATTACACACTAGGCATTGGTTGTCAGGAAACTCGGGGTAATCGAAAATTCTCAATCCATATTCTAACCAGGCCGGTTTGGCTTTTTCTCCCTGACAGAGTCGTCGCAAGTATTACGAAAGTGTCAGCTAAGCATGTAGAGCCTTAGGCAGATGAATTGCTGAAAAAGGTTCGACCAGGGCGCCGCAAGCGCCCAAGTCAGCCGCACTACAACAGTTCATGACTTTTAAATATCGCATCTAAGGTTATATAGGGCTTACCCATAATATTTACTGGCTCGCCAAGTCGAACCCCTGCCGACAGACCGGCCAACCAGACATATTCTGTGCAATACAATTCATCCGCCGCCTCATCGATCATAAAATCACTGTCGAATTTGGTTTCCAGGTCAACATGCTTCCAAATATACTGCAGAAACACGTGCTTCTGAACAGCAGACATCAGGTTTCGCTTTATTCGAAAGATAACGGATTCCTCAAGAAATTCGTCCAGGTCGGTAAGGTGCACCCCACCCGTCCATGTGAGGTCATCGGCATCGGCGTGCGCAACAAACCACTGCCCACTTTTTTTTACAATAACTCCAATATGGCTGAACTTGGATTGGTTCGACCCGGAAATCATAGGTGACCATAAACCCGTGCCCCGGCGGAAAATCACGTCGCCTTCAATCATAACGACGGGTCTGACTGACTCATTCTCAATGAGACCCTTAGGCTCTCTCTTTTCGCCTGAGTGCGAATCGAAGCAACCAATCAAAGTCGAGACTATGAAGATGACAGTCAACAGTCGGAGCATTTATTTCTCGATCACGAGCTTCCATTCGCCATCGACCTTACGCAACTTTGATTCCTCCGTCTTGCCGTTAGCATACTTGACTACAACCAGCGCGCTATCCCCGTCAATTTCGGTGCTAATAACTTCCGGGTTTCCTTCAGCAGCACAGTTCTTCTCTATATCCGCCTTGATACCCTCTCTTTTTCCCGGTTCCGCCATCATGACTTGCAGCGTTCCTAGAAGGGCGGCAGACTCAGGTGCAGCATGTTTAACCATAGGGTCTAAGCTCCCTGAGTCACACATGTCCTTGCGAATGCTGAGGAGCAGATCATCCGGACCCTTCGCACAACCAGAGATGATTGCAAATACAATTATCGTGAAAATCATTTTTGAATGCTTCATAAAAATATCTATCCCTATCTGGTTACCATCTATTTTTCGATCAACTTTCCGGAATCCAAACTAACTTTTATGATCTGCTTTCATTGCCGTGACTGAGACGGATTGATCTCAACTTCTTCACTACTAGCGGCGTCCACCGCCGTCAGCGTCTCTCTCATTTTTTGTCACAGCATCTACTCGCAATGCCCGGGGACATAGACATTGATCCTGGCATCCGCATAGCATTGCCACGAGGCGCAAAGTCCCTACAAATACTGGTAATTGACGGTGAAAACCAATCCACTGTGAACCAGTCTTGGCGCTTGGCTACCGGGGCATACTCATGCAAAGACCACCTACCCGTTGACTGGTTTGTGCCAATGCAACGCCGTTCCACCTAGGGCTAGGAAGTCGGCCCAGTATTTTGTTCTAAAGCGCTTTTTAGCATTCCGCGGATATCGTTGAGCACGATGAAAAGCCCAAAAATCAATGCACAAAGCACTCCACCAAAGACCACGGAAATGACACCGGAGACCAGACTACCAAAAAATCCGTTGCCTACCTGAAGACCACCTATAAACGCCGCTATGAGAAACAGCCATATACCTATTTCGATTATCCACTCCAGCCATTTCACGATGAGCTTGGACATTATCATTGTTCTTCTCCCAGTCCTGGTTATATAGATTCAAACCTGCGTGTAGCCTATGGGTAACCTGTCTCTGCGGAATCGATGATCACTTCCAGGACCCGAGTAGTTGAAGTGTAAGCATCGTGACTACACACCACACGCCCTTTCCCTTTGTAGAGCAAATATGTGCGCGCAAGATCCTTCCCTCCAAAGTTAAAAGGAATCCATGCTTTGCCGGTCTGGTGGGTAGACGTGGCAGTGGGATGCCCTACAAGATCTATCACCTCTTGCATAGACATTCCCTCACGAAGGACATCCAGGCCCTGTTTGCCGGAACTGTTTTCCGGCTGAGCCTCCGCCACCTTCTGGGGTTCTGCTTCTTGCCCTGATTGACGCATAGCCGCGATATCGATTGAGCCTTTTACATACTGCTCACTGCCTGAATTGCCAACTTCCTTCATCGCCTTCTTAGCGTATTTACGCAGCTTTCTGTGGGAATTGCTCTGTGCGACTTCATTCAAGGTCGAGTAATAACGGCTATTTCTTGAATTGCCCAGCGCACGACAAAGCCAAGCCAATGTATCAATATCCCTACTACTGGACGTGGGATAACGATCTAACAGCACCTCCGCTGCCACATCGAGCACTTCGGTGTTTCGCTCCCCAGTGTTATACATACTCTCAGCGGCCTGCTTGATGCTCACGCTGCCGCCGCGGGTCAGTTGATCAATATAGCGCTGCCCTACCACGTCCGCAGCCTGAATGGCCGAAAAAGAAAATGCCATCACCATGGCTACTATGCATCGATTCATTACTTCCTCTCCCTCTAACTCACGTGACCAGCGGTAAAGATTTGCTCCGGGGCCTCTTGCGCCCAACAATGCTGCACACACTATTCATTTCATTCCGACCAAGGCTAGGTCGATGGTTCTGGAATAAACCATTAGGGCTTACCACTATTCCACGCCTAATTCTCTAAATTCATAGTGTTATCAGCTTACACTTATTCTAAATTAGTTATTAAATACCATATATCGCATCTCTCAATATTTTCTGCGCTAATTGCGGCATGCAACACCTTCAACCCCGGGGGCTTATATATCATTGCAGGATCAAGAGGCCGGTCCACGGCATTCTTCACCGACAAACTTCAGCATACCGAGCGAATATCTGTTCGTCGCTCAGCAATTAGCCCAACGAGCGAGGTCAGCCAATTCTTAAGTTCCAGACTTGTTTGTGAGATATATGGGACGAGAGGTGACAGTTCACCTCGCAGCAGCGCAATCCAGATTTGGGTTGTCACGGCAATCTCGCTGATGTCCAGGAATGCGCTGGTATTCAGCCAATCGGTGCACGAAGTGCACCCTACTGCTCCGAAGCGAGATCTTGATTTAGCAAGAAAGAGATTAAAGGAGATTTAGGAATGGGACATGCAACAAAAAGCAATGTCTTTGAAAGTCTTGGCTTTAGCAAGGAAGAAGCCGCAGATCTCGCAATGAAAGTCGACCTTGCATGTGAGATTCGGAAATTTATTGAACGACAGAATTTCAGGAGTCAGGCCAAAGCCGCAGAATTTTTCGGTGTGCCGCGCCCGAAGATAAACCAGATAACCAAGAACAAGCTGGACGGCATTAGCATCGAATACTTAATCAGGATGCTCACCAAAACCGGTGGACGCTTATCCTATTCATTTCGCCAGCCATCTCGGCAAGTTGCTAAAAAGCGGATCACCGACAGTGAGATACTGGGCGCATGATGAGCACTTGGTAATAATTTGGGTGTGGCATGGAGCTTGAATAGTTCCGGCTCAATCACTTCATACATTTATTCCTCGAACCCGGCAAACAGACTTCATGCAGATATTCGACAAGATCATTTCAGACCGCGGCTCCAAGTACGCGGTCTCCGGCGGACCATGCAACTCTCCCGATGAGGCCCAGGCGTTTATCAAGGAGCTTTGCCGCAAGAAGAAGTTCCTGAAAGCCACCCACAACACCTGGGCGCTCCTGCAGAACGGCGTGCCGGTAAAAAACGACGACGGCGAATCCGGGGCCGGCATGTTGATCGTCCAAATGCTGGAGCGAGAGGGCCTGCATAACCACATTATCGTGGTCACACGCTGGTATGGCGGCAAACACCTGGGCGGAGACCGCTTCCGCCATGTCCAGGACGCGGTACGCCACTACCTGGACAACCGATCGAAATAACCGGGGCTGGCCCTTGGCCTGGGACAGTCGCTTTCCCCGTCTCCATTTTTCGCCACAATTCGCCTTCACTCCTCCCTAGACACACAGCCATGGCATGGTAGATTCTCTACCAATCAACCGCACTCAAATAGAGGCAAGGCTGCAATGAGAGAGACCAGCATTCGTGATGCCATAACCGATGCAATAAGGTATTGGGAGAAAATGCGGATCGCCTATAACGCGATCCTGCTGATGATTGTGGTTACCGTGTTTGCCACACGATGGCCCGAGTCGGCGTCGGTTTTTTCAGGGAT
>Ga0102812_10001100_pt1 | contig 18909 bp, 19 predicted proteins | sample ColrivemetaGS713_FD_79334 | JGI IMG/M metagenome (GOLD analysis project Ga0102812, IMG submission 79334) | Estuarine microbial communities from the Columbia River estuary - Flood tide ETM metaG S.713 | ecosystem: Environmental > Aquatic > Marine > Intertidal zone > Estuary | place: USA... | reverse complement strand
GCACCTCTATCGAAGTGCTTTTTTGTAAAAATTTGGGGCTCCCTCTTTCGAGGGAACCCCTATTAATATTATGATCCGCACATTAAACAATCATCGCCTTGCCCAGCTTTAGATTGTGCAATAAGTGCTTTCATTTCTTCGGCGCTCATAGGCTCAATTTCTGGTGCTTGTTGTTGCTTCGCAAATTTAGCAGCATTTTTTTCAGCAACGTGTTTCTTCTGTTCTTGTTCAACATCCTGGTTTACAACCACGACTTCTTCTGGTATTGAATCTTCCTGTTTGGTTGTAGCCAATGTAAATTTAATAGCATCTACAGCACTCTTAGTACGCAAATAGTACATACCCGTTTTTAAACCACTTTTCCATGCATAAAAATGCATTGAAGTTAATTTAGCCATAGTGGCACCTTCTAAAAATAAATTTAAAGATTGCGATTGATCAATAAAATAGCCGCGTTGACGAGACATGTCTATAATATCTTTCATACTTAGCTCCCAAACGGTTTTGTACAAGTCCTTGATATCTTGAGGGATAATATCAACTCCTTGCACCGAACCGTTTGCTCGCATAATTTCTTGTTTTAAGCCATCATTCCATAAGCCTAATCCTACTAAATCTTCCAATAAATGTTTGTTTACCACAATAAATTCACCAGACAATACACGTCGCGTATAAATATTAGAAGTATATGGTTCAAAACACTCATTATTTCCAAGAATTTGTGATGTTGATGCTGTTGGCATTGGTGCTACTAAAAGCGAATTACGAACCCCATGTTTCATAACCTGTTTGCGTAATTTATCCCAATCCCACATGCCGCTTAATTCATCATTCTTCAAGCCCCATAAATTATGTTGAAACTCCCCTTTACTTATTGGAGATCCTTTAAATGTTTGATAAGGACCATCTGCTTTTGCTTCTTCCATACTTGCCGTTACTGCAGCAAAATAAAGCGTTTCAAATATATCTTGATTAAGTTGTTTTGCCTCATCACTTGTAAAAGGCATACGTAATTGAATAAACGTGTCTGCTAACCCTTGTACACCAAGACCTATTGGACGGTGGCGCATATTAGAGTTTTCAGCCTCTGGTACCGGGTAGTAGTTTCTATCTATAACGCGGTTTAAGTTTTTGGTTACACGTTTTGTAATACGGAATAATTCTTTATGATCGAATTCGCCATTTTTAACAAACATGGGTAATGCGATTGATGCTAAATTACATACAGCAACTTCGTCTGGAGAGGTGTACTCCATAATTTCTGTACATAAATTAGACGAACGAATGGTTCCTAAATTTTGTTGATTCGATTTACGGTTGGCCGCATCTTTATACAACATATAAGGTGTTCCCGTCTCAATTTGAGATTCTAATATTTTCTCCCAAAGTTCACGTGCTTTAATCGTTTTACGTCCTTTCCCTTCAGCTTCATATCTTAAATACAGCGCTTCAAAAGCATCGCTATGTACTTCATCCATTCCTGGGCATTCGTTAGGGCACATTAAGGTCCATGGGCCATCTTCCTCCACACGTTTCATGAATAAATCTGAAATCCACATGGCATAAAATAAATCACGCGCACGCATTTCTTCTTTCCCATGGTTTTTCTTTAAGTCTAGGAAATCGAAAATATCGGCATGCCAAGTTTCAATATATATAGCAAAACTTCCTTTGCGTTTGCCGCCTCCCTGATCTACATAGCGTGCTGTATCGTTGAACACTTGTAACATGGGCACAATACCATTACTTGTTCCATTAGTACCAGCAATGTAACTTCCTGTAGCGCGAATATTATGTATCGCTAAACCAATACCACCTGCAGATTGAGATATCTTAGCAGTTTGCTTTAAAGTGTCGTAAATACCATCAATACTATCATCTTTCATCGTTAATAAAAAACAAGATGACATTTGCGGTTTTGGTGTACCCGCATTAAATAAGGTTGGTGTAGCGTGTGTAAAATATTTTTTCGACATGAGTTCGTAAGTCTCAATAACCGATTCTAAATCGTTTAAATGAATTCCTACTGCAACGCGCATAAGCATATGCTGTGGACGTTCAGCTATTTCTCCATTAAGTTTTAAAAGGTAAGAACGTTCTAAAGTTTTAAATCCAAAATAATCGTAACCAAAATCGCGATTATAAATAATAGTAGAATCTAATAAATCCTTATTATCCATAATAACTTGGTACACATCATCGGCTAAAAGTGGTGCGTCTTTACCTGTTCTAGGATTTACATACGTGTAAAGGTCGTGCATAACCTCACTGAATGTTTTCTTAGTGTTTTTATGTAAGTTAGAAACCGAAATACGAGCCGCTAAACGCGCATAATCCGGGTGTGCTGTAGTCATTGTAGCAGCAATTTCAGCCGCAAGATTATCAAGTTCACTCGTGGTGACACCATCGTATAATCCTTCAATAACACGCATGGTTACTTTTAATGGGTCTACCAATTCGTTTAAACCATAACAAAGTTTTCGCACTCTTGCTGTTATTTTGTCGAACATGATTTGCTCTTTTCTACCGTCTCTTTTTACTACATACATAATATTTACACGTTTTTTAAATTTTCTGATACACCTTCAGAAAAATGGTTAATTATTTATTCCAAACATTAATTCTAATGGTTAATTAGACTAATACTCAGATGGGGTGGTTGGTTTAATAAAATTTATTCAAATTCTCATTTTTTACTGAAACGGGCCCAGTGAAAGTGAATGAGAAAAATAATTCTTCTGACTTAAAAAAGTTCTCTTTTGATTGATTTAAGTTCTATCAGAAATCGGCATCAAAAGTAAATTTGTCTTTTTCTTCTTCCTTATTAAGAACACCAGCCTTTTGGTATTCGGACACGCGTTTCTCAAAGAAATTAGTTTTTCCTTGCAATGAAATCATGTCCATAAAATCGAATGGATTTGCTGTATTGTATTCTTTATCACATCCTAACTCAAACAATAATCTATCGGTAACAAACTCTAAATACTGCGACATTAATTTGGCATTCATACCAATTAAACTTGCGGGTAACGATTCTGTTATAAATTCACGCTCAATATCTAAAGCATCAATTAATATTTCTCTAATACGGTCTTTTGGCACTTTATTTACCAAATGCTTGTTGTGTAAGTGTACTGCAAAATCGCAATGCACACCTTCATCACGAGAAATTAACTCGTTAGAAAATGTTAAACCTGGCATTAATCCTCTTTTCTTTAACCAGAAAATAGAACAAAAGGCACCTGAAAAGAAAATGCCTTCCACAGCTGCAAATGCAATTAAACGCTCAGCAAAACTTGGAGAATCAATCCATTTTAAAGCCCAATCTGCTTTTTTCTTAATAGCTGGAAAATTCTCTAACGCATTAAACAATAAATCTTTTTCTTTTTCGTCCTTAACGTACGTGTCAATTAAAAGTGAATAGGTTTCACTATGTATGTTTTCCATCATGATTTGAAATCCGTAAAAGAATTTCGCTTCACTATATTGTACTTCGCTTACAAAGTTTTCAGCTAAGTTTTCATTTACAATACCATCACTGGCAGCAAAAAATGCTAAAATGTGTTTTATAAAATAACGTTCGTCATCGTTTAATTTATTTTTCCAGTCTGTAAGATCTTGATGCAAATCAATTTCTTCTGCGGTCCAAAAACTAGCCTCCGATTTTTTATACCATTCCCAAATATCATGATGTTCGATTGGAAAAATAACAAAACGATTTTTGTTTTCTTGTAAAATGGGTTCGATAGCTTGAGACATTGGTGTTTATGTTTTTATTAAATATTTGACGAAAAATTTTGTCGATTCAGGAACAACAAAGATTGAAAAATGATGTTAAAAATGAAAGGTATAGTTATAAACATTGTAGGGAAGTTTTTAACAATTAGAAAAAACACCCAGCATTAGAAGTTTACAAATTAAAAACACTAAATAATTGTATAACAACTATTTAACATTTTTAAAAAATTAAAAAGTTTACAGAAAAAATACAGATTTTGAATTTTAAACGCCTTGTTTTAAAGGTGTTTTAAAGGGTTTTCAGAAGTTATTGCAACTTGTTAGCGATCTTTTCCAGTTCGTTGTACCAGTCTTCTCCAAACTTTCTAATCAGCGCTTCCTTTACAAATTTATACACCGGAATTTGTAATTCTTTACCAAGTGTACAGGCATCATCACATATTTCCCATTTATGATAATTTACGGCTGAAAATTCGCTGTAGTCCTGAACTCTTACAGGGTATAAATGACAAGATACTGGTTTTTTCCAGGTAACTTCACCCTGATTGTAAGCTTCTTCAATGGCACATAATGCGACCTTTTTTTTATCGAAAATAACATAGGCGCAATCGGCGCCATTAATTAAAGGTGTTTCCAGCTCACCTTCTTCAGAAGTTATATAAACGCCTTGAGCCTCAATAGCAGCAATTCCTTCTTTTCTTAAAAAAGGTTTCACTTTAGGGTAAATAGCTTCTAATATTTTAGCTTCTTCGGGTTCCAATGGCGCACCTGCATCCCCATCAATACAACAAGCGCCTTTACATGCAGAAAGATTGCACATAAAATCTTTCTCAATTATGTCTTCTGAAACAATGGTTTTTCCTAATTGAAACATATAGCCTTATTAATAGTAGGGAGCAAAAATAGCTAACTTTGGCTTTATATAATATAGATATTCGTTTTAATCTGTTACTTTTGCACAAATTTTAAAAAGCGCACGAATGCATCTTAATTTTAAAGAAATATTTACCGCCTTTATGGTACTGTTTGCCGTAATTGATATTGTTGGCAATATTCCAATTGTGATTGATTTACGTAAAAAAGTTGGGCATATTCAGAGTGAAAAGGCCTCCATAATTTCAGGGATTATATTAATTGCATTCCTCTTTTTAGGAAAAAGTATTTTAAATCTTATTGGCATCGATGTAAATTCGTTTGCGGTTGCAGGGTCGTTTATTTTATTTTTTATTGCTTTAGAAATGATTTTAGGTATCACACTTTACAAACAAGAAGAGCACACAGCTATGTCGGCTTCTGTTTTCCCATTGGCATTCCCTTTAATTGCAGGCCCTGGAAGTTTAACAACTTTACTATCTTTGAGAGCTGAATTTAGAACCGAAAACATTATAATTGCAGTAATATTAAATGTAATTGTTATTTATATTGTGCTTAAAACATCAGCCAAAATTGAACGCGCTATTGGTAAAAATGGCATTGATATAATACGTAAAGTATTTGGAGTTGTACTCTTAGCAATTGCCGTTAAACTTTTTGCTCATAACATTAAAGCATTGTTTTAATTTAAAAAATACCTAATCAAATGAAAATTATAACCATAATAATTAGTGTTATTGCATTAGGCCTCGCGATATTTAATTGCACTAAAGTAAATCTAGAGGCTCCTTTTCAAGGAGAAAGTTTAGTCGCTTTAATTACTATTTTAGCATCACTTTGTGTCATACTTATGATGTTTATTTTAAGGATTTCTAAGCGAATCGAACAAAAAGTAAAAGGACACCGTTAATGTTTGATGCATTAATTATTGGCGGCGGTGCTGCAGGTTTGCAATGTAGCTTGGTGTTAGGCTCTGCTCAAGGGAAACCTTTCGCCGCAGATAAACATATTGGCGTTATTGTTCACCAAAAAACATCTCATTTACAAACAGCCTTATTTAATAATGTACTTGGCTTAGCACCTGGAACTACTGGTGAATCTATTTTAAGTGAAGGTAAAACGCAATTAAAAACCTTATACCCGCACGTTGATCAAATTGAAAATGAAAAAGTTCTTGAACTTTCGAAATCTGAAGACGTTTTCAATATTAGAACCAACAAAAACACCTACCAGACAAAAATTGTCGTTGTAGCTGTAGGCTACACTAATTTAATGACGATTAAAGGTCTGGAAAAATACATAGCACCACATCCAAGAACGGATTTTGACAAAGATCGCATTTGGTTAAAAAACACCGACCATTTAATTGAAACAAACTTATATGTTGCAGGCACTTTGGCGGGTTGGCGCAGTCAGTTTGCTATTGCTTCTGGAAGTGGCGCACAAGTGGCTACCGATATTTTAACGCTTTGGAATCATGGGAAGCATGTGAAAGTGCATGATAAGATTAATTGAAATCTGTCGTTATTTCTGAAGTCCGAAATCGGAGACTGAACCCTGTTTTTATTTCATGCTCAACTTCAAAACCTCCTCAATCATAATATCGTGCTTATTATACACTTCTTCAAAAGCACCAATGCCATACAGCTGGTCTGCCAATGTCGCTTTAATATATTGTTTCACTTCTTCGTGATAGGCCACAAAAGTGATATTAGATTCAGTTCTTATATTTAAATACTCCTGAAATGCGTAAACCATCGCTTCGCTTACCTCAAAATTATCTATAAAATCCTGTCTTGTAATATCATTATATATTTTTCTGTCTTTTTCTAATTCTTCAAAAACAAAATAACCAATAAATCCACGACGTTGTAAAAAGCTAAGTGTTTCATTTTGCATGCCATTATCAATAGGTACAAATACATCGGGAATTATGCCGCCGCCACCATAAACAATTTTTCCTTTTGGTGTTTTATATTTTAATGAATCGGCAACCTTAATCTTATCGGGATCTAACAATTCGCCACTTTCCATTCTTTCAAAATATTCATCGTAATAATCTTTGTTGCCGTTTTTATAGGGACGCTGAATAGAACGACCCGTTGGCGTGTAATATCTGGAAACTGTTAAGCGAACTGCACTGCCGTCACCTAAATCCATTTCGCGTTGTACCAATCCTTTTCCATACGAGCGCCGTCCAACTATGGTGCCTCGATCATTATCTTGTAATGCGCCTGCAACAATTTCGCTTGCCGAAGCAGAGTTTTCGTTAATCAGTACATAAATATTTCCCCTTTCAAATTCACCTTTACTCGTAGCATAGTTTTTTTCAATGTTACCTCGTCTGTTTTTTGTATATAAAATAAGTTTGTTGTCTTCTAAAAACTCGTCTACAATTTGTTCTGCAATACCCAAAAATCCACCCGGATTATCACGTAAATCTAAAGCTATTTCTGTAGCGCCTAAATCTAAAAGTTTATCTAATCCAGCTTTAAATTCCTTATAGGTGCTTTCAGCAAATCGATTTACTTTAATATAGCCTAATTTATTACTAAGCATATAAACCGCATCTACACTTTTTATTGGAATATGAGATCGTTTTACACTGAAATTTAATAATTTAGGCTCTCCTTTTCTAAATACTTTTAAATTTACTTTACTGTTTAAAGGGCCTTTTAATTTTTTAATTAATTCGCCATCATTTAATTTATTACCGAAAAGTGTATCACCATCGGCCATAATAATTCTATCACCACCTTTAATTCCAGCTTTATCACTTGGACCTCCGGCTAACGCCCTAATCACAGTTATAGAATCTCGATACGAATAAAAGCTAACTCCAATACCCACAAAATCGCCTTTCATGCTTTCATTAACACCCTGCATTTCTTCTTTGGGAATATAGACCGAATGTGGGTCTAGGTTTTCTAAAATACCGTTTACTGTAACATCTACAATGCTGTCTGTGTTCACATCGTCCACATAATCGTAATCTATATAATCTATTAGTCTGTTTAGTTTGTCTTTTTTGCTGTTTTTAGAAAACAATTTATCGGACGAGTCACTGAAATTTAGTTTTCCGCCAATAAAGATGCCAGCGGCTATGGCCACACCTAAAAATAAGGGCAAATATTTTCTTTTATATGGCATTATGCTGTTGAATCTTCAATTAGTTTTAGTTCAATTCCTGCTTTTTCCAAGAATTTTAATCCAGAATCGTCTTTATACGCTTCATGATAAACCACTTTTACTATTCCCGCTTGATGGATTAATTTACTACATTCTTTACATGGCGACATGGTAATATAAAGCGTTGCGCCTTTACATGATTGGGTAGACGATGCGACTTTTAAGATAGCATTAGCTTCGGCGTGTAAAACGTACCATTTGGTATACCCTGCATCATCTTCACAAAAATTTTCAAAACCTGAAGGTGTCCCGTTGTAGCCATCAGAAATAATCATTCGGTCTTTTACAATTAACGCCCCAACTTGTCGACGTTTGCAGTACGATAATTTCCCCCATTCTTGGGCAATTCTTAAATAAGCTTTATCGTATTTAAGCTGTTTTTTTTCTGACATTAATTTTAAATATAATTTGGGCGTTACCCTCATTTAAAATTTTAAGTTTCAATAAAGAAAATTTAAAACATTGGGGTCGGGCTATACGTTACAATCTTTTACAAAAGCAAAAGGATTTTCTCTATTATCCCTAACGCTAAACAATATAACGAATATACTTGGTTGGTATTTTAAATACAACGCAAGTTCGTTAAAGTTTATATAAAAAAGTTAAGTTTTATTTGAAATATGTCTTTTGCGTTAGGGATTGAAGCGACATCCTTTTTTGAAACTATCGAAACCAAAATATTTTTTGGTTGAAGATATTGAAGCGAAGCTTTAAAAAAGGTATAGCGTAAAGCCCGACCCTTGGGAAACCTGCCTGCCGGCAGGCAGGCGCGCTAAAAAATATTTTAACTAGCTATAAAATCGCTGTTTAATATCATAGGTATTACCAACCCGACAACGACGGCAGAAATCACTATGATCCAATCGCGTTTGTTAAACCTAAATATAGTTTGTGATAAATAACCTATAAACAACACCAAAAAGACAATGATGATTTGTGCAATTTCGATACCTAAAGCAAATTCGAACAGTAATACGAACTTATTATCGGTGTCGCCCAATAGCATTTTAAACTCGCGCGCAAAACCAAGCCCGTGTATTAAACCAAAAAATAGCGTTGATAAAAACAAGATGCCTACTTTTTCTTTTTGGGCGCCTTTACCAGATGTAAATACATTAAAAAGTGCCACAATTAATATCGTGATTGGTATTAAAAGCTCTACCATTTCGGCTTTAACACTTACTATATTATACACCGCTAAAACCAATGATAATGTATGACCTAAAGTAAACATAGTAACGAGCAAAAACACACGTTTCCAGTCTTTAAACATATACGGAACGGTTAAAACAATAAGGAATAACAGGTGGTCGTAGGCCTTTATATCAAGCACGTGGTTTATGCCGTATTGTACGTTGAACCAAAAACTTTCTAGCATAATTATTTAGATTTTAGGGGAAACCAAATATACAATTAATTAGATTATTTTAACGTTGGGTTATATTTTTTATCTAACTGAAAAAGCATCTCTTTTGTTATATCGTCCAAACTAAATTTGTGCTTCCATTTCCAATCTTGTCTTGCATAGGAGTCGTTAATGTTTTTCGGCCAGCTATCAGCAATTTCCTGTCTGTAATCTGGATTGTAATCAATTTTAAAATCCGGGATGTGCATTTTAATTGATTCTGCCACTTGTCTAGGCGTAAAACTTATGGCTGACAGGTTATAAGAAGATCTGATTTTAACGGCATCTTTACTAGCCTTCATAAGGTCTACGGTTGCTTTTATAGCATCGTCCATAAACATCATAGGGAGTTCGGTGTTTTCTCTTAAAAAACAATTATAATTCCCATCAGTTATTGCTTTATGATAAATTTCTACAGCATAGTCGGTTGTACCACCTCCAGGTAAGGTTTTCCAGCTAATAATTCCCGGGTAACGCATGCTACGTACATCGACTCCATATTTATTATGATAGTATTCGCACCAGCGCTCGCCTACTTGTTTGGTGATACCATAAACCGTTGATGGTTCCATAACGGTATATTGCGGGGTAAATTCCTTAGGGGTTGTAGGTCCAAATACGGCGATGCTTGAAGGCCAAAATACTTTTTTTATAAATTTTGCGCGTGCCAAATTTAACACATGAAATAGCGATTCCATATTTAAATCCCATGCTTTCATTGGGAATTTCTCTCCTGTAGCACTTAGCATAGCCGCCATTAAATAAATGGTGTCTACCTTATGTTTTTCGACGCATACTTTAACACTGGCATAATTTTGAGCATCAACAATTTCAAAAAGACCCGAATTAACAATATCTAAATTACTATAACTTATATCGCTGGCTATGACGCTATCATGCCCATATAACTCTCTAAGTTTGAATGTTAATTCTGAACCTATTTGCCCACATGCACCAATTATTAATATTTTAGACTTCATTTAAAACTACATTTATAAAGATTTTTCAAAAATAATAAGTTTTTATTGATAATATGATATTTTAAAATTGAAATATTATTAATTTCATTGATTCCTCTGCCATTAAAAAACAATCTAAACTTATATCTTTGCGCAGAGTATTACACAATATACCTATGAAGATTATTTTTTTAAGTGTTTTAGCCCTTGCATTATTTTTTTCTTGTAATAAAAAACAAGAAAACAGTGAATTAACTATAGTTAAAGTAGACGATAGTTTGTTAATTAAAGAAAAAGACATCACTAAACTACAATACACAGATTATATTTTAGACGAAAGGACGGAAAACACGATAGTAACGTGGGTTGAATATTCGCAACTACAAGACGCTGTAAATAAGGTGAAGAAAGGTGATTTTAGCTTATTTAAAAATAATGACAATGAGTTTCAAGACTTATTAAAAAACTTAAAACAAAACATTCCGTTAGAAGTTAATACCGCATCTATTTTAGCTAGAATAACAGTGATTGAAACCAAGATTTATAAATTAGAAAGTTTGTCAAAATTATCAACTACCACCAAACCAGAACTTTTAGAAATAACAAAAGAATTCTTGGTAGCATTTTCTAATTTAAATTTGCAATTAAATAAAAAATTAGAAGCCGATAATATTATTATAGAGAAGCCCTACTAAGGAAATAGAGCAAACAAAAAGAGGGATGAATATAAAAATTCATCCCTCTTTTTGTTATTTGATTTTTATTACTTTTTAGGTTGTGCGGCTTGAACTTGTAATGCTTGCTTTTGCCTTAACAACTCGTTTTTGGTAATTTGAATTAAATTAAAATTTGGTGACAATTTTAAAGTGGCATCTAAAATATCTACTGCCGCATCAATATTTGCTTTTTTGTCTTTATTATACAAAGACAGTGCATTTAAGTACATGAACGCAGACTTTAAAGATACCTCGTAAGGATTTTGAGTTTCGTAATATGCTTTTTTCTGATCTTCTTTTGAATTTGCCAAACCGTAAGTTATATATTTATCCGCTTCAGCCAGTTTCTGGGTTTGCAAATAAAGTTCAGCCAATTCATATGCTATTAAAGCATTTGGAGCTCTTTTAAACAATTCTTCAAATTGTCCCGATGCCAACTCTGCTTGCTTAAGTGCTTTTAACGATACCGCTTTTACTTGTAGCGCAATTTCAGAATCATCTAATATTATATCTATACCAATGGTATTTAGCGCCTGTGTATATTGGCCTTCACTCATATAAATATAAGCCAAAGTGTCTTTTCTTGCCTCAGACGGTGCTATCACATTTAAATGTGTTAATGCATTTATAATGCCTTGCACATCCCCCTGTTTCTGCATTTGTTTATAATAGGCTTCAAAATGTTTAAGCAAATCTGTATTACTTTGTGCACTTACCATAATACTACTTATCAAAAAACCTAATATTACTAATTTTTTCATCGTTATTATTTATTGTTTTTAATTATCAAATCTCTTAAGCAATTATACTAATTTCAATCAACTAAAAATTATAACTTGCTCAATTTGTGGGTAACATTTATTTTAAAATGCTAAAACTATAAAAAATTAATATTTTATTCTTCAAAAAAATCCATTATTAGGAAAACATAAAAAAAAGAAGTACATTAGAATTACTAAAATTTATTATTATGGGAATTAAAAGCTTTTTAGCCTCTAGAAAAAATCAGAAAAAAATGACAACTGATGTGCCTCTTAAGGTTAGTGACTATATGACTACAAAACTAATAACTTTTAAATCTAATGAAAGCATAGATAAAGTTATTGATTCCTTAATAAAACACAGAATTTCTGGCGGACCAGTTGTAAATGAAAAACATGAATTAATAGGTATTATTTCGGAAGGCGATTGTATTAAACAAATTAGTGAGAGCAGATATTATAACATGCCAATGAATGATCAGACTGTTGAAAACTGTATGGTTAAAAACGTTGATACTATTGACGGGAATATGAATATTTTTGATGCTGCAAGTAAATTTTTAGAATCTAAACATAGACGTTTCCCAATCGTTGAAAACGGAAAATTAGTAGGCCAGATAAGCCAAAAGGATATTTTAAAAGCGGCTCTTGCCATGAAAGGAACTAACTGGAAATAACTAACTATCTCTTTTAACTAAAGCATAATAATCGCCTTCTAACGGCAAATACCCTTGATCGTATACAAAATAATAGATAGTACCAGCTTTGGTAGTATATGTGCTTGTAAAATAATTAAAATCGAATCCAAGTTCGATAAGTTTCCCTCTGGAAGTTTTTGTTTTTTGTTCCGGATTAAGCTCTTCTAAAATTCTGTAATTTTTGCGAAGCCTGTTATTCGTGTTTCGTATTAAGTTTTTACTATCCTTGTTTACATTGTTATTATAAGCATTTCTACAGCCATCGCTACAGAACTTTTTATCGATTCTTCCAACAATCTTTTCACCACATTCTAAACATTCTTTTGCCATAATTATTTGTTTTCAATTTTATACCAACGCAGGTTTAGCTTCTCTTGTTCAAAATAAAAATCTTCTACATATTTCAATCCAATTTTCAATAAAGCATTGTGAGATGCTTGATTACCTATTTCGGTTGTAGCATATAATTCGGGAAGTTTTAAATTATTAAAAGCATAATTAATCGAAGCTTTTCCAGATTCTGTGGCATAGCCCTTTCCCCAATATCGTTTAATAAATCTATAACCTAGATCATAATATTTGGTAAAACCGTTCATATTATATTCCGTATTAAGTCTTAATCCTGACCAGCCTATAAAATTTCCAGAATTTTTCTCTATAGCTGCCCAACGACCAATACCCCTTTCTTTGTACTGAATACTAACTGATTCTAGAATTTTTTGAGATTCTTCAATCTGTTTAACAGGTTTGTTACCTAAATATTTATGAACCTCAGGGTCTGAGTCTAATTCAAACATACCTTCTAAATCAGTCATTCTTAACTCCCTTAAAATCAATCGATCGGTCTCTATATGACATTGCATAAACAAATATAAGAAAAATTTATTATTCGTTTACAAACGACTACAAACATTTACAAACGAATTTAAACATTTATGTACCGAATATCATTTGGATGCTGTTACATCTTTGCAGTGTCGAAACATAAGAACTCGATAGTATTAACTGTTTAACGATAAAAATTTAAATTATGAACACACTTAGAAACAAAGTACAGTTGATTGGTAACTTAGGAAACGATCCAGAAATCATCAATCTTGAATCAGGAAAAACTTTAGCAAAATTTAATATTGCTACAAATGAGAGCTATACCAATGCTCAAGGAGAAAAAATTACAGATACACAATGGCACAATGTTGTAGCCTGGGGGAAAACGGCTCAAATAATCGAAAAATATGTAACTAAAGGCAAAGAAGTTGCTATTGAAGGCAAATTAACATCTCGTAGTTATGACGATAACGAAGGAAACAAACGCTTTATCACTGAAGTTGTTTGTAGTGAACTTCTTATGCTAGGAAAATAGATATTTAACCTATAAATTGTTTAAAACGAGGCTTCTTAGATAAAGGAGCCTCGTTTATTTTTTTACATTATCAATATTATAGTAACCGCCTTTGTTTTCGGTTCTTTCTAAAGATTGCGTAACAATTAAATGAGCTACATTTGCCATATTTCGCAACTCACAAAGCGACGCTGTTATTTTAGATTCTTTGTATAAATCTTCTACTTCGCCATATATTAAATCTAAATGCTTTGTAGCGCGTTTTAAACGTTTATTGCTTCTTACAATACCCACATAATCGCGCATTAATGCTTGCAATTGTTTAAGGTTATGTTGTATTAAAATATGTTCTTTTTCAATGATAGTTCCTTCATCATTCCAATCTGGAATAGCAACATTTGTAGATTTATATTCATGCTCACTGTGGTATTTGAAAATATTGTGAGCATATACCAATGCTTCTAATAGCGAATTTGAGGCTAATCTATTCGCGCCATGTAAACCCGTTCTAGAACACTCGCCACAAGCAAATAATTTTTCAATCGTTGTTCTTCCATTTTTATCAACGCTTATGCCTCCGCACAAATAATGTGAAGCCGGAACCACCGGTATCCAGTCTGTTTCAATTTTAATATGATGCTCTAAACACTTTTGATAAATATTTGGAAAATGATTCTTAAAAGCTTCCATATCTAAATGGGTGCAATCTAAGAAAACATGTGAATCACCAGATTTTTTTAATTCGCTATCAATACTTTGAGAAACAATATCTCTGGAAGCTAATTCTGCGCGTTCATCATAATCGGGCATAAATCGATACCCTTTTTTATTCCGAAGATAGGCGCCAAAACCTCTAACAGCTTCAGAAATTAAAAAAGATGATTCGCCTTTTGCTTCATATAATGCCGTAGGATGAAACTGCACAAATTCCATATCTTTAATCTCGGCTTTCGCTCTGTATGCCATGGCAATACCATCGCCTGTTGCGATTATTGGATTCGTGGTATGTCCGTAAACGCAACCTATACCCCCAGAAGCTAAAAGTGTACTATTTGCTTTTATTGTGAAAATTGAGCCTGTTTTTTGATTGAAAATATAGGCCCCATAACACGATATTTCTTCTTGTTTGCCGTTTTTTATATGGTGATTGGTAACCAAATCAATTGCGAAATGATGTGGCAATATGCTAATATTCGGTAATTGATGCGCGCGTTTTAATAAAGCACGTTCAACCTCCAAACCAGTAATGTCTTTATGATGTACTACACGATACTCTGAATGTCCGCCTTCTTTTCCTAAATCGAACTCCCCACTGTCATCAAGGTCAAAATTAGCACCCCATAGCATGAGTTCTTCAAGTCGGTCAGGACCTTCTTTAATAACCATTTCTACCACCTCCTTATCACACAAACCGTCACCTGCAATAAGAGTATCTTCAATATGTTTATTAAAAGAATCTTTTTCCTTATTTAAAACAACTGCAACACCGCCTTGAGCATATTTGGTGTTCGATTCGTCTTCACTGGCTTTAGTTACAATAATAACATTTCTGTTTGGGAATTTTTCTGCAATTTTAACCGAGAATGTTAAACCCGCAACTCCCGAACCTATAACTAAATAATTTGTTTCAACCATATTATTTCGATAATTCTAACATGCGTTCAATTGGTAATAATGCACGTTTTCTTATGTGTTCTGGCACTTCAATTTGAGGCGATTCGTTTAATAAACAATCGTATAATTTTTGAAGTGTGTTCATTTTCATAAAATGACACTCGCTACAAGCACAGGTGTTATCTTCCTTTGCAGGTGCAGGAACCAATTCTGTATTGGGCATTTCCTGTTGCATTTTATGTAAAATTCCAGCCTCGGTGGCCACAATGAATTTTTCTTTAGGATGTTCTTTCACAAAATTTATCATCCCTGATGTAGAACCAATATAAGCTGCTGTATCTAAAATATGCGTTTCAGATTCTGGGTGAGCGATGATTTTATAATCTGGATATTTTTTGTGTAACGCAATGAGTTTATCAATAGAAAAAGCTTCATGCACAATACAACTACCATCCCAAAGTAACATGTCCCTACCTGTTTGACTAATGATATATTTACCTAAATTCTTATCTGGCGCGAATATAATAGGTGTGTCTTTTGGAACAGAATTAACAATTTTTAAAGCGTTGGAAGAGGTACAAACAATATCGCTTAAGGCTTTAATTTCAGCCGAACAATTTACATAAGTAATAACAACATGGTCTGGATGTGCTTTTGTAAATTTTTCGAAAGTGTCAGGCGGACAAGAATCTGCCAACGAACAACCCGCTTTTAAATCAGGCAGAACTACCGTTTTCGTGGGATTTAAAATTTTAGCGGTTTCTGCCATAAAATGAACTCCTGCAAATACAATAATATCAGCATCCGTTTCGGCAGCTTTTTGAGATAATTGCAAACTATCACCCACATAATCAGCAATGTCCTGAATTTCAGGAACTTGATAATAATGCGCTAGTATAACTGCGTTTTTTTCCTTTTTAAGGCGTTTTATTTCTTTTACTAAATCCATTCTTAATTAAAACTATTTATTTTAATTAAGTAAAACCAATAGTTGTGCCAAGGCTTTACTTTTTACAAATATCTTAATTAATATCTTATCGAACGGAGAATACATAAAAAATGAAACATAATAAAGACCTTTTATGCTTTTCTCAAATCTTTAAATTCTTTCTAAACAAAAGTCAAATTATTTAGTGAAATTTAAAAGTAAACATATCACAATACTTATGAGGCAACCTTAGGTCTTATGTTTTGTATTGCTAAATTCTGAATTTCCAGGCTTATTAAACTTAATGATTTTTCACCTTTATCTAACTCGTTTAAAACCTCTTCCTTTATTTCCTGAAAAGTGCTTTTTAATTCGTTAAACATTGATTTGTAATATGAAATACCTTCGTTTAAATTATTTGTAAATGTTAACAGGTATTTTTCTTCTTTTTTAGACATTTCCGTTTTAACTTCTTCCAATTTATTTTTTAAATAATCAATATAAATTGTGAGTTCTTTAATGAATAAATTAGGACGGTCTGTTCTTGAAATCATATTGTCTCTACCATAAATATGATCGGTCATATTCTTTAAACTCATAATTTTAGAATAGTAAGCCATATTAGGGCCTGGGCAAATTGAAACCCCTTCGCCTTCTGTTTTAGTGTCTAAATTATATGCTAATAATGCCGAAGTCCCTAAACCAACACAGGTACAAGATTTTTCGGTTATTTTATTAAATTCTCTTTGATACGCTTCTAACTGCAAGTTTTGATTATCTAATTCTTTTAATTTTAAATGTTGATATTCTCTTGAAGCTGTACAAATTCCGGTATCTTTAAATTCCTTATTTAAGGCAACAAACTTTTTTGGGCAAGAACTTCCTGGTCTGCCTTTATTAATGTTCCTCTCCTTTTCCATATCTTTAGTATTGTCTTTAAGATTATTAAAAGGAACGCCTAAAGGCGAAATATCACTTAAATACAAATCTTCTTCTTTAGCCAGCACTAATTTGTTCAGTGTTTTCTCGTCAACCGTAGTGGCTTCCGGAACTAATAAAAAAGGAGTTCCCCAACCAATAGAGTCTAGCTCGTATTGGTTAAGTAAAAATTCATGCTCTTCGTGTGTACCAACACCGCCTTGAGCAGAAATTTTTATTTCTAATGGATTTTCTGAAACAACGCGTCCTTGGTTTTCCTATTCCTGGTTTACCATTACCTCAATACTGCTTCTTAACTCTTCTCTTTTTTCTTTAAATTCTGCTAAAACAGGTCCTAGCAAATTCCCATCGGTAGCAAATGCATGACCACCACAATTTAGACCAGACTCAATTCTGTATTCTGATACCCACAATCCTTTTTTTGCTAAAAATTTACCTTGAATTAATGCCGATCTGTAATCACTTACTTTTAAAATAATTTTCTTGGTAAATGTGCCTGTTTCTGAAGGATAAAAATCATCAAACTGACTCATATAGGCATACAATCTCGGATTCATTCCCGCTGAAAGTATTACAGACGATTTTAATTTACTATTAGCAAAACCTCTTAAAGCAGCATGTGCATCATTATATTCTACTGGTAGTTGCTCGTTTTTAATATAGTTGTCTTTATCGACCTTGGTCATTATATTAACATCTATACTTCCCTTAGATAAATTTTGTAACGCCCAGTTTTTAATTTCAGAAAAATTAATTCCCTTTTCTGTAACCTTGTTAAATTCTTCCTTTATTAATGAACCTGAAGGAAGCATATTTATGTATGCTTTTAATTCCTCACTTTTTTCATGGGTGCTATGTTTTAAAGCTTCAAATTTTTTGTCCACCAGGTCACTCATCATATTCAAATATGAAGTGATTCTTTTGGCTCTAAAATCTTCAATTTTATCTGTTATTTCAGTATAAGGAATTTCAAATTTTTCACTGTACATTTTTCTTAATTTCTCAAGTAATATATCATCTACTAAAGAAATTACAGAATCTATACCGAACTGTGCTACTTTTAAAGGGGAGTCTATTGTAAATCCAATTCCCATTACAGGAATGTGAAATGTATGTGCGTTTTTCATCTGCTATTATTTTTAATTAATGTAAAAACAATTTTCTTATCTGTTAGTAATTGATTTACAATTAGTTCGCATTTGATAAGAACATTTAACTTTCTGTTTTAAATAGAATAAAAGAGGCGAAGGTATTGCTTATAGATTATACCAAATATGACATTTATCATACTTTAAAGCAAGAAAACATCAAGTTTTACAAGTGATTTGGGTAATTAGCAAACGGCTTTAATTATAAAGTTTCGGCTTTAGCTGTTGTTTTATTTAATTATTCACAATTTGAATTCGGTAATTGACAAAAATTAATAAAACTTAAGATAGTCTGCATTCATTAATCATAGCTTCATTACTTTTATGCTTAATTTTCAATAGAACAACTATATATGTCTGTAGAACCAAAATTAACACGATTTAAACAAAATGTATTGTCTAAATACCAAATATACAACAGTATATTTATGACATTACCTTTTGATGCCATAACAAAAACCGGTGTATTGCTTCCCTTATTTCATGAAACTTGTAAAAAAGGATTTGCGAATGGAGACGACCCGACAACAATAGTAGACACTTTTTTCAAAAAATACCAAGCAAGACGTACCAGTCAAAGTCAAATTAATTTACTCTTT
>Ga0102812_10001099_pt1 | contig 18923 bp, 18 predicted proteins | sample ColrivemetaGS713_FD_79334 | JGI IMG/M metagenome (GOLD analysis project Ga0102812, IMG submission 79334) | Estuarine microbial communities from the Columbia River estuary - Flood tide ETM metaG S.713 | ecosystem: Environmental > Aquatic > Marine > Intertidal zone > Estuary | place: USA... | reverse complement strand
CGCCCTTCTCGGACTCCAGGTAAAAATAATGCCTCACCTGCTTGTCCGGGTTGGGAATCAGCGCCTCGTGCCCTGCAGAGCGCAGCACGGGTGTGCCCAGCTCCGTGCCGGCGTAATAGTGATCCGGGTTGTCTGACATATATATCGCAACTGTCTGGCCAGGGCTGGAGGTATGCCACTTGACAAGGTAGTCCTGGTCGCCCGTGCGATGGACATGGCAGGCACTCAGGTCAAACATCATTGGTCCATCTGGGGCTATGTTCCTGCGCGTTCATGTTGTGCCGGCTACCTCCTCCAACTTGACCAACATTGAATCGGCAATACGCGTGGCTTGTTCGGCGTCGAGTTTGCACTCGTCGTAGAGCAGGTTTAGGAACATTTGTCCGCCATAGCTGGCTGCGGTTACGCAAACCGGGTGCTGGGCCGGGGGCGAAACGGCAAAGGCCAGCGAGCGGATTTTCACGGTACCATCCAGAGGCTCTTCCACGATTCTGCCGATATTGGTCAGCATCGATGACGGTGGCGCCAGGGCGACTACCTTCTGTACCCGCCGGGCACCGGCCAGGTCAGGGCTGAACAATGAAATCTCGGTATAGATACCATTGATGGCATTGGCATCGCCTGAGTCCATGATCGACCGTAACTCTTTGGGGATTTCCCTGGCGAGACGCCAGAATTTCGGTTTGCTTTCCAGTCTGTGTACGGTGGTCAGGGTCGTTATATACAGGCCAAGATCCTGTTCGCTCAGCCCTCCAGCGAGCACAGCGCGCAGATCGGCCAGTGAATTCAAACCCAGGTTGCGGGTTGTCTCCCGCGCGAACTCGGCGTTGATAGCCAATAGCAGGGCTGCACCCAAAGCCCCGTGAATCGTCGTTTCCCGTTTGCGGCAGGCAGTCGCGAGGGCCTTGCTCGGCTTTTTGGCAAGAATAAACGCAATGCTGCGAATCTTCCGTTCTGGCCTGGCCTCCACATCATAGCCGGGAAGTTGCTCGGGGAATTTCAGCACCTTCTTGCCGGTATCCAGCCAGAAGCGCAATTCCTTGAGCTTACTCTCAACGGGCTTACGCGCAGAGGCCATGTCCAGTTGCTGGGACGAGGGCCGGGCGGGCTTCAGGGTGGGTGGGGATGCATCACCGCATGCGCGTCGTAATACCTCGAGCAGGACGCAGGCACCGGATTTACCGTCGGCGATGGCATGATGAAAAACCATGGCAACGACCGACTTGCTGCCCTTGCCCCGGTACCACACAAAACGGGCCAGGGGCTCTGTTTCAGGATCGAATGCTTTCATCAACTGGCTGTCTATTTGCCGGCGCCAGTTACGCAGGCTGCAGATTTCCAGCACCAGCGGTCGTTCCTTGATCGTTACCGGGGTAAAGCACGGGCGATTATTGCGGTCGATTACGATGCGGGCTCGCAGTACCGGATTCTCCTGCTGCACAATCGCCAGTGCAGACTGCATAGCGGCCTCGTCAAGCGGACCCTCGACTTCAGCAAACGCCACAAAATTGAGGCAGTAGAGCTGGTCCAGTAACCAGTAGATATGCTCGGTTCTACCCAGCGGGCGCTTTAGCGTGGGTGCTGCTTCCATCTGGCGATGCCTTTTTTGGAATCATATATTTTCAGTGTGGCACCAATTCAGCGGCTCCGCCCAACTTTGTTATACCGTTCATGGGAGGTAAGCACGTTTGTCTCCCCAAGCCAAAAGGCAGCCTCGAACTCAAGCTTCAAAACTATTCAGTAAACGGGTAGACCTGGGCGTATGCGATGCTGTCGGCGTTATCGATAATGGTGCCGTTGGCCAACTCCTCACTGCGGGCACTGATTTCCAGCATGGACCTACCCAGATCCTCACCGCTTATGACCAGATAGCCGGGCCGTAGCAGGAACTCAAGGAGATAGTGAGCCGGATTGGCCTGCTCTGTAGTAGGCCTTATGAACGCAGAGCGATAAGCAAAACTGCGCAACCCGGTGCCGGCGGCCATTGCAGCAATCTCCAGTTCAGCACGCCCCTTCTCGCGCGCCCAGTGGGCATCGCCATTTGGGTCTGTTCCCATGCCTGTCACATAGTGAAAGGACATGGGGGCCTGGGTTCTTGCGGCTAACCAGCTAGTAACGAACGCTACCGGGAAGTCTACATGGATTCTGGTATAGGTGGTGTCATCGACATTCAGCGAGGAAGTGCCCAGCCCCCATAGCACGGTGTTTACGTCGGGCAGCACGTCAGCGAGATTGTCGTAGTTGGTATAGTCCTGGTGCACTCTCAGCTCGACCTTGCCTTCCATTATACCCAGTTCAATACGGGGAGAGCTGCGCCGCGCAACCACGTAGATTTTTTCGACAAAAGGATCTTCCATCGCGGCTTTCAACAGTCCGTCGCCTACTGATCCGGTAGCGCCTAAAACCATAACCACCCGATTGGCGTGGTCGTCCCGCAGCGGGTCTGCTGCAGGCTTGAGTGAGCCCAGGGTGAGATAACCCCAAATATTTAAGCCTATCAACACCGCGACCAGGATAATGAGTGTAGACAGTATCAGTTTCTTCAATAGTTTCATTTCACAGTTGCTCGGCGGATAGGGATGCGCTTAGGGTAGCCCTAGTCCACCCGGTGAGCAAAGATGAATCACGTAGTTATCTGGAGTCGAGCCTGGCCAATTATCCTGGCCAATGCGGCGGTACCCTTGCTGGGTATTGTTGATACGGCGGTCATCGGCAATCTCGGGGACTTATCCCAGCTGGGTGCGATAGCTTTCGGCGCGATGATTTTCAGTCTCATCTACTGGAGCTTTGGCTTTTTGCGCATGGGTACCACGGGCTTCACCGCCCAGGCAGCCGGTGCCGGGGATGAAGCAGAGGTGCGGGCCACTCTGGGCCGAGCCGTGCTGGTGAGTGTCGGTCTTGGTCTTGGCATTATCCTGCTGCAGTGGCCGTTGGCGCGGCTTGCGCTGGCATTGCTCAATGGCAGCGCCGAGGTGGAGGCGCTTACCCGTGATTACTTTGAGATTCGCATCTGGGGTGCACCGGCAACCCTGAGTATTTTTGCGCTCACCGGCTGTCTTATCGGTCTTGGCAGAAGTCGTCAGCTGCTGATGGTGCAGCTATTCCTCAATGGAGTGAATATTTTCCTTGATGTGTTGTTTGCCGCGGTACTGGGTTGGGGGGTAGAGGGTATAGCCCTGGGCACAGTGATGGCAGAGTGGTTGACGGTATTGCTTGCCTGCCGACTGGTGTTCGGTGTGTTGCGCCAGCGCCAGGCAGATCAGGAGCCCTTCTGGTCACGATCCAGGATTGGCGACATTGGCAAGCTGCGGCAACTGATGGCGGCCAACACGGATATCCTGATCAGAACCCTGCTGTTGGTACTTTCCTTCGCCTGGTTTATTGATCAGAGCGCCCGGTTTGGTGATGCGGTACTGGGCGCGAATCATATCCTGATGCAATTGGTGACATTCAGCGCATTTTTCCTGGATGGCTACGCTTTTGTTACGGAGGCGCTGGTAGGGGAAGCGTTGGGTGCGAAGCGGCGGCAAGCCTTGATGCTGGCGGTGCGCAGGTCAACTGAACTGGCCGCGGCGACCGCTGTCGTGCTCGGCCTGTTGATTCTGTTTTTTGGAAATTTCGCGGTGGCTGTTCTCACCGATATCGCGGCGGTGCATGCCGCGGCGGCCGATACCCTGGGCTGGGTCGCCCTCTATGTGTGCCTGTCTTTCGCTGCTTTTCAGCTGGACGGCATTTTCATCGGTGCCACCCGCACCCGGGAGATGCGCAATGCGTCCTGTGCCTCGGTTATGGTGTTTGCCCTGGCCTGTTGGGGGCTGACACCGCTGTATGGCAATAATGGCCTGTGGGCTGCATTGGTGATTTTTGTATGCGCCCGGGCCTTGGCCCTGGCCGTCTATTACCCCCGATTGCTGCGGGAGGTTGGGTGATACCCAGGATTAGCAAGGTGATCCCGGCTCGTCGGATCACCTTGAAGGAAATAAGCAATTTGCACCCGGAGAGCCATGAGGAGGCCCCTATGCCAGTTACTTTTGATTTTGATAACGACGCTCAAACAGTCTATGAAACCCTGACTGATCCTCAATTTCTGGTGGATCGATGTATAGCCCTGGGCGAACTCAGTGCCGAGTGTGATATTGAGGAGTCCGGTTCAGTCATTACTATCAAGCTGGTTCGTGAGATCAAGCGCGATTTACCCCGGGCATTGGCCAAGGTGTTCAACCCCGTACAAACGATAGAGATGACCGAGACCTGGATGCCGAACGGGGATAACTGGTCCGGCAACTGGGTCTTGAAGGTGCTCGGCCAGCCGGTCACCGTGTTCGGAGATTTCGAGCTGGGGAATACCCCAGGTGGCTGTCGTTACCAGGTATCGCATCGCGCCAGGGCGAGCATACCGTTGCTGGGACGAACTATTGAAAAGTACATTCTCAGCCAGACCTCCGAGGGCGCATTTGATGAGCTGGGCTACCTGCGCGATCATCTGGGTTGAATGCCAACCCGGCCGCAGATCGACTGGGTTTGTGCGGTTTCATACGGCTGTTACTGAGCTTGTGAATTAGCCTGGTGGCTATGGCATGATGTAGGAAATGTACCCCATGGAGTCTCCATGTTGAAAGCGCTGTTTCTCGATCTCGACGAAACCCTGTGCGACACCCTCGGTGCCAATGAGCAGGCTACCCGGTTGATGGGGGAGGCGCTGTCGTCGCGCTACGGGGTTGATTTCGATGGCCCGGGTGTTGCCCGTTGTTATGTCAACGGCATTTACCGGCGTTGGACCGAAAGTCAGCTCGCACGGTATATGCCCATAATCGAGCAGCAGGGGGAGGGCGCGTTCCGCCTGCAGTTGATTCGCGACCTGTTGGCTGAGCAGGGCATCCTTGAGGTGAGCGATGCAGATGCCCTGGCATTGCAGAACACATTCGACAGTAACCGCCTGAAGGCCTTCGACTTCTATCCAGGCATCGTCGAGTTCCTGGTCGAAGCGCGGAAGTACTTTACTCTCGTCGTTATCACCAACGGACCGGAGTTCTCGCAACGCCCCAAGGTCGAGACGGTCAGGCTGGCGGAGTATGTTGACCACATTATCATCGGCGGACAGGAGCCAGAGCAAAAGCCCGCTATCTCGATTTTCCAGAAGGCACTGCGGCTTGCCGATTGCGAGGCGCATGAGGCTATCCATATTGGTGACAGCCTGGCAGCGGATATCGCCGGCGCCCATAACAGCGGTATTACCTCGATATGGATCCAACACCAGCAACCACTTGATGCTGAGCTGGGTATTAATCCCAACCACACGGTTTTGCACCCCAGCGAAGTACCTGCGCTTATTCGCAAGTTACATCCCCGATAGCTGCCAGTACCATGCTGGAAACCCAACGACTGATTATCAATGAACTCAATCCGGGTGATGCGGCATTTGTGCTCGAGCTGCTCAACGACAGCGCTTTTATCCAACACATCGGTGATCGTAATGTCCGTACACTCGAGCAAGCCCTTGCCTATCTCGGCGAGAAGGTTATCCCCAGCTACAAGCGCTATGGCTTTGGTATGTATGCGGTCAGGCTCAAGGAGGGTGGCGCCACCGTGGGTATGTGCGGTCTGGTAAAGCGCGAGAGTCTGGTGGATATCGATATCGGTTATGGGTTTCTGGCGGCAGCCCGAGGCCATGGGTATGCGCTGGAGTCCGCTTTGGCTATCAAGCTTTGGGCTGTGGAAACCCTGGGGATGGAGCGCCTCGTAGCTATTGTTAGTCCGGATAACCAGCCTTCGGTGACGCTGTTGGAAAAGCTGGGAATGCGCTTTGAGTCAATGATCCGGCTGGTGGAAGGTGACGAAGATATCTGCCTATACGCCTGGAATGCGGCCACGCAGGTAGTGGTCGGCACTGATAGTTAGGTACAATCGGCGATCTGCTCAAGAGGCGATTGCAGCCCCCGGGGTGCGGTAGCCAACTCTGATCCAACAACCTGAGGAAACAACGCATGATCTTGAACAGGCAACAACTGGCGGTCTCCCTGGTCCTGACGGTCGGCACTGACCATCAGCGCAGTGATGGTCAGTGCCGACGAGCAAGCGGTCTCCGGGGTATCTGCCGCGCAGCCATTGCGTGGCGCCGCCGCCATCACCGATGCAGGGTATCGCCAGCATCTGCAAATTCTCAGTTCCGACGAATTCGGTGGCCGTGCGCCGGTCTCTCCCGGTGAGGAGCTCACCGTTAATTATCTCGCCAGTACCTTCAAATCCCTGGGGCTGCAGCCGGCTAATGGAGACAGCTACATACAGGAAGTACCGCTGGTTTCTATCGAGGTGACCAACGAGCCGGTATTGCGTATTGCGGGCGGGAGTGGTGATGACCTGGCGCTGAATTATGGAAATGAGCAGGTGATGTTCAGTCGCCGCCAGGCTGAAACCATTGCCGTCGATGATAGCGAGTTGGTTTTTGTGGGCTATGGTATTAATGCGCCAGAACGAAACTGGAATGATTACGAGGGGGTCGATGTTCGCGGTAAAACCGTGGTGATGTTAATCAATGACCCCGGCTTTGCCACCCAGGATCCGGCACTGTTTGATGGTAACGCCATGACCTACTACGGCCGCTGGGATTATAAATTCAATGAAGCCGCAGCCCAGGGTGCGGTTGCTGCAATTATCGTGCATGACACCAAGCCGGCGGCCTACCCGTGGGCGACCGTCGAAAACAGCTGGACCGGCGTTAAATTCCATATGGTTCGCGCGGACAAGGGGGCAGCGCTGGCCGCTGTGGAGAGCTGGATAACCCGAGACAGTGCAGAAGCCCTGTTTGCGAAGGCGGGGCTGAAGCTGGCCGACCTGTACAAGCGCGCGCAAACCCCGGGATTTGTGGCCGTTCCTTTACCGCTGCGTGCTTCAACCGCAATGCAGCTGGAAAGCAGTGAAGTTGTGTCTCGCAATGTGGCCGCTATTCTCCCCGGTAGTGAGGTGCCTGAGGAGGTCTTTATCTATACCGCACACTGGGATCATTTCGGTACTGATCCGAAGCTGGAGGGCGATGGTATTTATAACGGGGCATTTGATAATGCCACCGGCACCGCAGGCCTGCTGGAGCTGGCCACAGCTTTTAGTAGCCTGGAGCAGGCGCCCCGACGCAGTGTCCTGTTTCTGGCAGTGACGGCAGAGGAGCAGGGTTTGCTGGGTAGTGCTCATTACGCTGCCAACCCACTGGTTCCACTGGCCGATACCGTGGCGGGCCTTAATATGGATGGCTTGAATATTATCGGCCCTGCTCGTGACGTTACCGTTATCGGCTATGGTTTCAATGAACTGGACGAGGTGACAGCTGCAGCCGCCAGCGAGCAGGAGAGAGTGCTGGCGCCTGATGCTGAATCGGAAAAAGGGCGGTACTTTCGCTCGGACCATTTTGAGCTGGCCAAGCTGGGTGTGCCTATGCTTTACCTGAAGCCCGGCTATGACCATGTTGAGAAGGGGAGGGAGTATGGACTGGCGGTATCTGCGGATTACACCGCCAACCGCTACCACCAGACCAACGACGAGTACCATGCGGACTGGGTGGTGGACGGCGCGATTCAGGACCTGAGATTGTATTTCCGTATCGGCCAGATAATCGCCAACGGCGATAGCTGGCCTAACTGGAATGAGGGCTCTCAGTTCAAGCCGCTGCGCGATGCCCAGCGGGCGCAGGATTGAGCAATCGGTAGCGCCGGGATTTGTGTCACTAACTGTTAGTAGAGAAAAGGAACGATTATGGCAATTTCACTGTATGACATCAGCGTAGCGAACTATCTGCAGACACTTGACGCAGTGACGGGGTTTTTGGCCAAGGGGGAACAGTTTGCCCGGGACAATAATGAGCTTGATCTGGCGAAAATCGTCGACACAAGGCTGCGCCCGGACATGTTGCCGTTTCGGTTCCAGCTGATCTCCGTGTATCACCACTCCCTGGGCGCTATCAACGGGATCAAGGACGGGTTGTTTGGGCCTCCTCCTGCCATGCCGGACCTCGACTATGCCGGCCTGCAGAAGCTGGTGGGCGATGCGGCTATTGAGCTGCGGGCAATGGCTCGGGAGGATGTGGATGGGCTGGAAGGCAGGGCCATAAAATTCAAGGCAGGCAAGTTCGAGATCCCGTTTACGGCCGAACACTTTGTTCTGTCATTCTCTTTACCCAACTTTTACTTTCATGCCACCACTGCCTACGACATGCTGCGTATCGCCGGTGTGCCGCTGGGGAAGATGGACTTCTTAGGCAACATGCGAGTAGCCAGCTGATAGAGCTGGCGCCCCGGCGGCGAGATAGCGCTGCCGGGGCAAAATATCGCGACGCAATCGCGACAAACCCTGCCGCACCTGAACCGTAATCGCCAGACCCCGTATAAAGAGTATCTATCAGTCCTCAACCGGAGTCTGTCATGCAGTACCAGGTCCCCATTAGTGATTTACGATTTTTGCTCTTTGATCTACTGGGTGTAGATGAGCTCCAGCAGCTCGACAAATATGCCGAGGCCACGCCAGACCTTATTGTCACCATTCTCGAGGAGATGGGTAAGTTTGCCGCTGAGGTTATACAGCCCACCAACAAGATCGGTGACCAGCAGGGCTGTAGTTATGACCCTACCACCCATGCTGTGACCACTCCGGACGGGTTCAGGGAGGCGTATCGCCAGTTCGCTGAGGCGGGCTGGACCGCGTTGGACGCCCCGGTTGAGTTCGGTGGCCAGGGTTTGCCGCATGTATTGAAGTTTATCGTCGACGAAATAGTCTGTTCCAGCAACCTGTCTCTCGGCATGTACCCCGGTTTGACCCATGGCGCCATCAGCGCAATCTATACCCATGGCTCGCCGGAATTACAGCAGACCTATCTGCAGAAGCTGGTCAGCGGTGAATGGACCGGTACCATGTGTTTGACTGAACCACAGTGCGGTACCGATCTTGGCCTGATTCGCACCCGCGCCACCCCTAACGACGATGGCAGCTACAGCATAGAGGGGACCAAGATATGGATCACCGGTGGTGAGCATGACCTGGTGGATAACATCGTGCACCTGGTGTTGGCCAAGCTGCCCGGCGCTCCGAATTCGACCAAGGGGATATCCCTGTTTGCGGTGCCCAAGGTGTTGCCGGATAGTGGTGAGCGTAACCCGGCTTTCTGCGGAGGGCTGGAGCACAAAATGGGTATCAAGGGCTCGTCCACCTGCGTCATGAATTTTGAGGGCGCCCAGGGCTGGATGATAGGTGAGCCCAATCAGGGCATGCGCGCGATGTTTACCATGATGAACGAGGCGAGGCTGATGGTTGGCATGCAGGGTCTGGGGCTGGCGGAGATGGCGTTTCAGGAAAGCCTGGGGTTTGCTCGCGATCGCTTGCAGAGTCGATCACTTGCCGGGCCACAGAATCCTGATGGTCCTGCTGACCCGATCATTGTTCACCCCGATGTGCGCAGGATGTTAATGCGCCAGAAGGTACTGAATGAGGGTATGCGGGCGCTTGCCCTGTTTACCGGCCATCAGCTGGACCTCTCGGTCGCCCTGCCTGACGCCGATGGTCGCCAGCAGGCAGACGACCTGGTCCAGTTGCTGACACCCGTAGTGAAGGCGTTTTTGACGGACGAGGGATTCAATAACGCCAACATGGGCCTGCAGGTGCTGGGTGGAGCGGGGTTTACCACTGACTGGCCTCTGGAGCAGCTTGTCCGCGACGGGCGGATTGCGCGAATCTATGAAGGCACCAACGGTATCCAGGCGATGGATTTGGTTGGGCGCAAGCTGGGCCTGGGCGGCGGCCGCCTGATTGCTGGCCTGTTCGGCGTGCTGGATGAGTACCTGCAGGACAATCCCGAGGCTCCCCATGCGAGCGAGCTCACGGACACGGTGGCGCTGTTGCGTGAGGCTACCAGCTGGGTAGCGAGCCACGGCCTGGAAGATCCTGAGCAGGCGGGTTCCGCGGCAAGTGCGTACCTGCGATTGATGGCGCTCACTGTGATTGCCTACCTGTGGTCGCGGATGGCCTACGCTGCACAGGCGCGAATAGCCTCAGGCGAGGGTGACTCGGCGTTTTTACAGGCCAAGCTTGTATCGGCCAGGTATTACTATGAAAAGCTGTTACCGGAAACACTGTGGTTAGCCAGGGATATCAACAGTGGCAAGGAGAGCGTTATGGCGTTTGCGGACGAGCACTGGGCGGCGTGAGCAATGGCGGCGCCAATGCCGCTCCCTGATGTGCCTTCCCGCCTCGTGAATGATTGAGTTGATCCTCGAGGATCCTGTGATACTGTCCGGACAGGTGCCTGCCGGGCAGGTGGGCCAAAGATCCCAGAGTCGCAATAGTGAAAGTTACTCACCAGTTTATCGCCCTCCTGGTTGCCGCGATCTGGGGCACCAATTTTGTATTCATTCGCTACGGACTGGATGAGCTGGAGCCGTTCACCTTCGCGGCGCTGCGATTTACCCTGGTGGTGTTCCCCCTGATATTGTTTTTCCCCAAACCCAACACCTCCTGGTTGAGTCTGGCCAGCTACGGCTTGTTTATCGGTTTCGGTCAGTTCGGTTTGCTGTACTGGGTAATGCAGGAAAACATTACGCCCGGTCTGGCATCGCTGATCCTGCAGATGCAGGTTTTTTTCACCGTGCTGATGGCATTGCTGCTGACCGGGGAGCGGCTCAAACGGCTGCAAGTGGTAGCGCTGGCCCTGTCTTTTTCGGGCCTGACCTTGATTATTGGCTATACCGACGGGCAAACCACCCAGCTGGGCGTTGCGGTGGCGCTGCTCGCGGCGGCCAGTTGGGCCTGCGGCAATATGGTGGTCAAAAATGCGGGTGAAGTGAATATCCTGGCATTCCTGGTCTGGTCATCAATCTTTGCCATTCCACCGCTGGCGCTTACCGCCGGGTATCTCTATGGGCTGGACGCCATCGTACTGGATCTGCGGCAGGCCAGCTGGCAGGCCTGGACGGTCGTGCTCTGGCAAAGTATTGGTAACACCTTGATAGGATACGGGCTTTGGAACCTGCTGCTCAATCGCTACCCGGCAGCGTTGGTGACGCCCTGGGCGCTGCTGGTGCCGGTATTCGGGATGTCTGCCTCGGCTGTGCTGTTGTCCGAGCCCATGCCCTGGTGGAAGCTGCTGGCCATGCTGTTGATCTGCTCGGGCCTGGCGTTGAACCTGTTTGCCAACAGGAAATAATGCTCAGGCGTAGTTGCTGCCCAGATAGCCGATAATATCCGCGGACTCGTACATCCACTGCACCTCACCACCATCGCCTTCGATTCGCAGGCAGGGCACCTTCAATTCTCCCCCGCCAGCCAGTAACTCTTCCCTGGCGGTATCTGAGCGCTTTACGTCTCGGGTCTCGATATGCAGGGATTGTCGCTTCATCGCCCTGCGAACTTTCACGCAGAATGGGCAGGCCTCGTACTGATACAGCTTCAGGCGGGCGGTCTGCCCGTCGATACGTGTTTGCATTGCAGGGTCACGCTTGATGCCCCTGGGGGTAAACACCCAGTTGAGAAACAGGATGATCCTGCCCAGGATAAAGCGAATAATGGACATGTTTGCTCCCTTGGAAGCCAGTAATCGGCCCGCAGGCGTGCCTGCGGTCAGCAGTCTATGCCGCTTCTTCTGCGGCGCTTTCCTCTGTCTCGGTGGTGGGTAGCTTGCTCTCCAGCTCCTCGACCTTGCGCTGCAACTCAGCATTTTCCGCTTTGGTCTTGCTCAGGGACTTCTGTAGTAGATCGTTAGCAGCGGTTTTCTCCGCCAGTTTCTTCTTATTGGCATCCAGGTTCTTTTTCATCCTGGCAGGATCAAACTGGGTCAGGGTTTTCACCTGGTCGCGCTCAGTGGCCAGATCTTTCTGCAGTGCCTTAACCCGCTTCTTCAGGGTAGTGGCTTCGTCCTGCAGCTTTTCACTGCGGTTAGTCAACTCACGGTTCAGTTGCTCAAAGTTCTGGTTGGCGGTGGCCCTTTCGGATAGCTCGGTAATTGTTTCCAGTTGCTTATCGATGGTGGCCTGCATTTGCTGGCGCAGCTCGGCCAACTCCTGTTGGCCGCGTTCGATTTGTGCGGCCTGCTCGTCCAGTTTTGCCTGGTATTCGGTGCGCAGCTTCTCTTCAAGCTCCATAACTCTTTCAAGATTCTTGGCGGTCAGCATAATGTCTCCCTTGCAAATGGTTTCAGGCTCGGCCGCTGAGAGGCCTTGCCAGGATATAACTCATTGAATTTTATACAAATTGATAGGCCCAGCAGGGCTTAGCGGATCCGCTGAGGTCTTCGATCTGCCGGTTGTGAGGAGTTCGGAGAGAGCGGCACTTGCATATTTCGCGGCGGCATTGTACCAGATTTTTGCGGCTGTGAACGCAAAGAAAAACCTGACCCAATCCGGGGCCGACACCGGCTGAGGGCATGCTAGAATTTTGTCCGACTACTTTGAGGTGAACCCTATGCTGGAACAGCTTGCCAGGTACCACCCGGCCCTACCGGATATAGCGGCCGCGTTGCTGCTGCTGCTGGTGGCATGGCTCGCCTATTTTGTTGCCACCCGCTTTTTGCTGGTTGTGGTGCGTAGCCTGGCCAAACGCTCAACCCAGACCTGGGACGATGCCCTGATTCATAACCGGGTTGGTGAAAAGCTGGCCCAGCTGGTCCCGGCATTCGTCATTTACTCAGGGGTAGGATTACTACCCCATATCAATGAGACCGTCAGCGCGGTGGTAACGAACGTGACCAGCGCATACATGCTGGTGGTGGCGGCGATCACCATTATTGCCACCCTCAATGCCGCCAATGATATCTACGAGTCAAATCCCCGGGCACGGCAGCGACCCATCAAGGGATTTATCCAGTTACTGCAGCTGGCGGTGGTAATCCTCGGTGCGCTGCTGTTCATTTCCGCCCTGCTGGATCAGTCTCCCGTGTTGTTGTTGAGTGGTTTTGGGGCCATGACCGCAGTGCTGCTGTTGGTCTTCAAAGACACCCTGCTGTCGCTGGTGGCAAGCGTGCAACTGACTGCCCAGGACATGGTGCGGGTCGGGGACTGGATCGAGGTTCCCCAGTTTGGCGCTGACGGTGATGTGGTGGATGTGGAGTTGCACACCATCAAGGTGCAAAACTGGGATAAAACCATCACTACGATTCCTACTCATCGGCTGATCAGTGACTCCTTCAAGAATTGGCGGGGCATGTCGACGGCGGGCGGGCGGCGTATCAAGCGGGCGCTTTACCTGGACGCCTCATCCATCCATTTCATGGATGCCGATGAACTCCAGCGGTGCAAGCGTTTCCGGCTGTTGGATGAATACCTCGCCGGGAAAGAGGATGAGTTGGGTGTGCACAACCGGGAGCTGGGCAGTGACCTCACAACAAACCCGGATGCTGTGGTGAATTTACGCAGGCTTACCAATATCGGGACATTCCGCGCCTATGCCTGGCGCTATCTCAAGCAGCACCCGAACATTCGCCAGGATATGACCCTGCTGGTCAGGCAACTGGCACCCGGTCCGCAGGGCATACCCATCGAGTTGTACTGCTTTACCACCACTACTGCCTGGGGTGAATATGAAGATATCCAGGCGGATATCTTCGATCACCTGCTGGCCATTGTGTCGGAATTTGGCCTGCGCCTGTTCCAGCAGCCGGCAGGCACAGAGTTCTCGATAAAGCAGCTGTAGCGGAGCGGATGCACAGCCTGATGCCTAGAAGCCGGTCTTTGCGATCTGCCCGGTGCCCACCTGGCTAAGCGATGCTGCCAGCGCGTCCTCGTAGCACTTGCGATTTCGGGAAGCAATGTTAAGGCTGCCGGCTTCGCGTAGCCCGCTAGGACCACATACCTGTCGAGCTGCCTGGCGCAGCTTGCTATACAATTCTGCGCGGCCATCTTCAGTGCTGAGTTCGGCGCGGGCGTAAGTAACACTTACACTCTGAACTTTAACGGCGGCATCGTTCACAAATTCCGCCGAGGTAGTTTCAGCGCTTGCCACTGCTGAAAAGCTTAATGCGAGGCTGAGTGTTGCTGCGCTGATGATATTAGCTGGTGTAAAAGTTTTCATGATGTGTACTCCCTACCTGATTGATGACGGCCTGGTTGCCTGTGCCGGCCAGGAGCACCGAGATGTGCGCTGGCCTTGATGTCTAAGGTAGGGTTAAACGTACTTGCTTGAAACGGGCTTGCGCTGAACTGTCGGTGCTACACGATGAGTTGTGCAAAATCGTGGATAAGCCGTTGATACACTGCGCGCTAGGTTGCCAGTAGTGACTTTATCCGATCGCTGTAGCTACGACTGACTTTAAGCTGGGCGCCACCTTTCAGCGTCAGTACATACTCGCCGTTCAGGTGCGAAGCGGCGCTAACAATCGAGTTGGCGTTCACCATGCTGGAGCGATGTACGCGGATGAAAATTTCCGGGTTAAGACTGGATTCAAGTCGCTTCATGGTCGTGCGCATAATATGCGTTTTACCATCGGCGTGAACGCACATGTAATCGCCCGCTGCGTCAATCCACTGTATGTCGGCGATTTTGACAAACTGGAACTGGGTCCCATCCTTGATAGTAAGTCGTTCCGGCCAGTGGGGTTGGCTAGCATCACGCGCGACCAGTTCTTTGGCGGCACTGGCCTCATCCCTGCCGCTGACCAGGGCGATCAGGTCCTCCTTGCTTACCAGACACTGTAGTGTGTGGCGCTCCACGGCGTGATCGATTGCCTCTGCCAGGCGCTCGTCATCTATGGGCTTGAGCACGTAATCAACCGCATGTACCTTGAAAGCGTCAATCGCATAGCGGTCAAAGGCAGTGACGAAAATTATCAGCGGCATGGCATCGGACTGCAGTTCGCAAACCACGTCGAAGCCATCCATACCGGGCATCTGGATGTCCAGGAAGACGAGGTCCGGGGAGTGGGCGCTGATTGCCTGTAGCGCCTCTCTGCCATTCGCGCATTCCGCGATGACCTCTACCTGGGGGTTTTTCTCCAGCCGCAAGGCCAGGCCTCGCCTGGCCAGGCTTTCGTCGTCAACCACTATGGCCTTTAAGGGGTTCACGACAGCTTCTGTTGCAGTTCAAGTGGGAGAGAGATATAGACGGTCAGTCCGTGCGGTTCGGTATCAGTTAAGCTAAAAGACTGGTGATCGCCATAGATTTCCTTGAGACGCTCTCTGCAGTTGGCCAGGCCCACTCCGTTTCCCTGGGGCATGTCGCGATTGCGAAGCTCCACGCCGGGGCCATCGTCAGCCACGGACAGGATGAGCTTGTTTCCCGAGACCGAGGCGTTGACCGAGATAGAGCCGCCATTAATTGCAACTGATATGGCGTGTTTAATGGCGTTTTCCACCAGTGGTTGCAAAAGCAGGCTCGGCATAAGGGCCAACTGTGCAACAGGATCTATATCGAAGTTCAACTGCAGGCGATCATCAAATCGCACTTTTTCAATATCGAGATAGAGTTTGAGAGCTTCTACCTCGTCGGCGACCGTAACCTTGAGCATGGGGTCGTTATCCAGCGAATAACGCAAAAACCGGCTCAATCGCGTCACCATGGTATTGGCCAGCTGCGTATTCTGGTCGAGTATCAGGGTGGATATTGCATTGAGCGTGTTGAAAAGAAAATGCGGGTTCAACTGATAGTGCAGCATTTTCAGCTGCGCCTCGTGGGCCATCGCGGTCGCCTTGAGTCGGCGCTGTTGTTCCTCCTGGGCCAGCAGGTAATACTTGATACCGAAGTACAGGGCGCTCCAGACAACCATGATCATAAAGGCACTGGTAATGCCCTCGATTTGGGTCCAGATTTCCATCTCCGGTTTCACAACTTTCTCAGTCTTGGGAAAGAGGCTGGTGAATATCGCAATCCGACAGGCCATCCAGGCGACGCCAGCAATAAACGACCCAAGCAGGATCGCCAGCGCCCGTATGATGATGTCTTTCTCCCATACGCACTGGTACAAGGCGCGTAACAGCAGAGTAATCAGCAGTCCCAGGGCGCTGATTGTTAACAGGTATGCGGCGTAAAGATCCGGCGGTTCGCTGGAGACCAGCACCCCGAGGTAGAAGGTAATTGCCCAGCTGCTCCAGCCGCCCAGCTGCAGGGCCCAGAACAGATAGCGTTTATTTTTTAACAGTTGCGGTACAGGCATCGGCCCATTATACGTGAGCTGGCGAGCGGTCAATGTCGCTTTACCGCATTTTTTGCTCGCTTCATCTGATACAGTTGGCTGTGATTGTGGTCGGGGCGCCCGGGCGATACATTTCAGGAGAGCATCTTATGCCTGCTACAAAAGCCACTGTAGTGGCACTTTTACTTGGACTAGCTACAAGCGCCGCCTTGTCTGCAAGCCCGACCAGTGACCAGGCCGTGTTTCGAGACACCTACCAGCAGCTGGTTGAAATCAATACCACGTTTTCAGAAGGTAGCTGTACCAGGGCCGCCCAGGCCATGGCTGTGCGTTTGAGAGATGCAGGTATGCCAGAGCGGGATATTCATGTCATTGTGCCACCCGAATGGCCCACCCAGGGCAGCCTGGTGGCAATTTTGCATGGCAGTACCACGCAGCTCGAGCCGATACTGCTGCTCGCCCATATCGATGTGGTAGAGGCCAGTCGGGAGGACTGGGAGCGGGACCCGTTCAAGCTGATTGAGGAAAATGGTTACTTCTATGCCAGGGGCGTCGCCGACAATAAGGCAATGGCTGCGATTTTTGTCGATGCATTGGTTCGCTACACGCAAACCGGGTATCAACCCGAGCGCACCATCAAGCTTGCCTTAAGCTGCGGGGAGGAGACGGCCAGTCTATTCGACGGCGCAAAGTACCTGGTGGAGCATCACCGTGAATTGATCGATGCGGGTTTTGCACTGAATGAAGGCGGTATTGGCCAGTTGGATAGTAATGGCCAGCGGGTTTATAACGGGGTCCAGGCGGGGGAAAAGGTTTACCAGAACTTTCGGTTCGAGGTGACCAACCCCGGCGGGCATTCCTCACGCCCTGTGAAGGACAATGCCATATACAGGCTGGCGCGAGCCCTGGAGCGCGTTGCACAGTATGATTTTCCTGTGGAATTCAACGACACCACCCGGGCCTATTTTGAGCAGATGTCGGCTATAAAAAGCGGGCAGCCGGCAGCGGATATGCTCGCGATCCTGCAGCAACCGCCAGCGGCAGATGCCCTGGCGCGTATTAGTGCCAACCCGGGTTACAACGCGATTTTGCGTACCACCTGCGTGGCGACCACGATCGAGGGCGGGGGCGCGCTGAATGCCTTGCCCCAGCGTGTTGTTGCCAACGTGAATTGCAGGATCTTTCCGGGGCACGCGCAGCAGGAGATTCTGGAGATCCTGGAGCAGGTTGTTGAGGATCCCCAGGTGGACATCAGTTTTGTCGATGTCCCCGAGACCACCTCGCCACCGCCGCCACTGACAGCTGAAATACTGGGCCCTATTGAGGCAGTGACCGAGCAAATGTGGCCGGGTGTTCCGGTCTTGCCCACTATGGCGGCCGGTTACACCGATGGGCGAATACTAACCCCGGCGGGTATTCCAACCTATGGCGTCAGTGGCCTGTTTGCACAACCGGGTACGCTCAACGCTCATGGGATTAACGAAAAGCTTCCGGTGCAGTCGCTGTATGAGGGTCGTGAGTTTCTGGATCGGCTTATTCGGCTCTACGCAGGAGGCTCTTGATAGAGCGCGGCTGGCCCCCGTGCTCAGCCGATAACTCCCCTGGCCTGCAAATCCGCTATGGTTGCGGCTTCAACTCCGAGCTCAGCGAGTATTTGTGCACTGTGTTCGCCGACCCCGGGAGCGGCCGTCGGTTGGCTCTTTTTGGCTCCGGTCACGTACATGGGGCTGTCTACCGTGCGACCGCTGTTGTCGCTGAATTCGCTGAGCATCCCCGCCGCATAAACCTGTGCGTCATCACACGAGTCAGCGGGCTTGGCCACTCGGCCGCAGGTAATTCCGCTCTGCGCAAAGCTGGCTTCCCAATAGCTCCAATCCTGCTGCATGAGCGCATCTGCCACCAGTTCAGTGAGCTCCCGGTTATGCTGGTGGCGCGAAGTGCTATCGGTGAATCGCGGATCATCGAGCCACTCCTCATGACCCAGGCAGCGAGCCAGCCGCGGCCATGCCGCTTCCTGCACCTGGGGCAGTATCGTCAGCAGCAGCCAGCGGTCATCGCGGCAGCGGTAGATCTGGGTGAAGGTGCTCATTTTCTCGCGATCCATTCTTACACCCATATTCGCCCCGTCCAGGGCAGCCTGCACCAGGAAACCGTTGGACCACAGGCCATTGGCCAGCAGTGAGCTTCCCACCATACAGCCTTCGCCGGTGCGCTGGCGCTGGTACAGGGCGGTAACGATAGCGCCATAGAGGCTACAGGCTGACATATGGTCGCCCATGCCGGGTACTGACATCGCTGGGGGTGTATCGCTTGATGCGCGCACCGAATCCATCAGTCCTGAACGTGCCCACCAGGCAGTGGCGTCGTAGCCGGTGCTGCCGGCTTCCGGACCCGTTTCGCCATAGGGCGTGAAAGAGGCATAGATAGTTTTCGGGTTCACGGCGCTTATGTCGCTATAGGAAAGCCTCAGTTTTTCGCGCACGCCCAGCGGGTAGTTGGTGATGAATACATCGGCTCGCTCGACCAGTCGATCCAGCATGGCCCTCCCTTCAGGCTGCTTGAGGTCAAGCGCGAGGCTCTTCTTGCTGCGGTTGGTCAGGCGCCAGGGGTAGTTGGAGTCACTGCGGGGCACTCCCGGCAGTTGTCGCAACATACGGTAGCCATCGCCACTGCCCGGGGGCTCGATCTTGATCACCTGGGCGCCGAAGTCGGCCAGGATGGCGCCGGCAGCCGGGCCGGCAATAAAGCTGGCACAGTCGATAACCAGCAGGTCACTGAACAGGGATTGTTCCGACATGTATTACTCCTTTCGTTCCCGGCCCTGGGGAAT
>Ga0102812_10001097_pt1 | contig 18957 bp, 24 predicted proteins | sample ColrivemetaGS713_FD_79334 | JGI IMG/M metagenome (GOLD analysis project Ga0102812, IMG submission 79334) | Estuarine microbial communities from the Columbia River estuary - Flood tide ETM metaG S.713 | ecosystem: Environmental > Aquatic > Marine > Intertidal zone > Estuary | place: USA... | reverse complement strand
TTATAAAAGGAAAATTAAAATGAATTTAAAAACGAAAATTATTCGTTTCCTGCTTTTTTGTATTTTCTTATTTCACCTATCCAATAAAAGAATGCAATAAATGTGATAATAATAAAAATCCAACTTACAGTGTTTTGTAGCCACCAATTTTCCATTCCTCTAATTTCATTGTAAGGAGAGAATAAAACATTCGTAAAAAAATCACCTATAGCTTTAAAAATATTGTTTGCAATCATTTCTTAATTATATTTACAGGCAAAAGTATGAAATATAGTAATGATAGCAAATTTTTTTAATAAAACTCAACCCGTAATAATTGTTAACTTACTATTATTGTTTGCAATATTCTATTTTGTATCAGTATTTTTCTTTCATCAGGTTGTTATTTCACTCGTTTCCTTAAGTAGTGTTTTTACTATTTTTCTAGCATTTGTATTTATGCTACTCGTTATTAATTTTATTTTAAGAAAGAATAAATTAACCGAAGACAATTCCTATACATTGTTAATTATAATTTTATTATTGGGGAGTTTTTATGAAACAATGTATATTAAAAACATATTTTTCTCAAATCTAGTATTGCTTTTATCTTTTAGAAAAATATATAGTTTAAATTCTGGGTTTAATACTAAAAAGAAACTTTTTGATGCAGCATTTTGGATAGGTGTTTCAACTATATTATATGCATGGAGTATACTCTTTTTAGTACTAATTTATCTAGGAGTATTTATTTATGGAAAATTAAGTTTCAAAAATTTATTGGTTCCGGTTATTGGGTTTATAACTCCAGTATTAATATTTTTTACGTTTCACTTTTATTTTGACAGTCTATATGTTTTTTATGAAGTGTTTCAGTTTGACTTTAGTTTAAATTTTGTTGCTTATAACGCCTTAAAATTTTTAATACCAATAAGCTTAATAATAACACTTTTACTGTGGAGTATAGTATCACTAGCACCAAAAGTAGTTTTAACTAGCAATAATTTTAAAATGGCTTGGCAAGTTATTTTAAATCATTTAATAATTTCATTAATTATTGTGTTGTTTTCACCAATAAAAAACGGATCTGAATTATTCTTTTTAATACTTCCTACAGCAATTATTATTACTAATTTCTTGCAAAGAGCAGCCTCAGCAACATTTAAAAATATGATTTTGTACTTACTTTTAGTTGTTTCAGTTGGAGTTTACTTTTTATAACTTAACACCAAAAGCTAAATCTCCTGCATCACCTAATCCAGGAACAATATATCCATGACTATTTAATTTTTCATCTACAGTTGCAATCCATAATTTGGTATTTTCAGGAAAATAATCTTTTATGTATTCTATTCCTTCCTTAGATCCAATTACACAGGCTAAATGAATTTCTTTAGGGGTTCCATGTTTTTTTAATCCCTCATAAACAGCAACTATAGATTGACCAGTGGCTAACATCGGATCTGCTAAAATCAAGGTTTTACCGTCTAAATTTGGTGATGCGAAATATTCAACTTTTATTTCAAACTCAGTATCATTTCTATGTTTTCTATATGCTGAAATAAAAGCATTTTCAGCATCATCAAAATAATTAAGTAATCCATCGTGTAAAGGTAAACCAGCTCTTAAAATAGAGCATAAAACAATATCTTTTTTTGGTGTTTCAACTATTTTGGTTCCTAATGGAGTTGTTACTGCGTTTTTTTCAAAATTTAAAGATTGGCTTAGGTTATATGCTATTATTTCACCAATTCTTCCGATATTTCGTCTAAATCGCATTGAATCTTTTTGAATTGTGATATCTCTTATTTCAGAAATAAATTTATTAAGTATTGATTTTTTTGAATCTAAAATATTGATGATCATAATGAGGTAATTTTAGCAAAAATAAAACTTTAAAACGAGAATCTAAATGAAAGATTTGGTTTAATTTTTGTATATTTAAATCGGAATTTATAAAACTATTTAATTAATTAAAAAAAAGGAAAAGTTATGGGATTATTTTCATTTATTAAAAATGCCGGAGCCAAAGTTTTTGGTATTGGTAAAACTACTGCAGAAGAGGCTGCAGAAACAGCTGCAAATAATGCAGCTATAGCCAAAGAAAAAGCAATAAAACTTTCAAATGCTGTTGAAACTCTTGGTTTTGAAGTAACTGATTTAAATATTGAAGTAACTGGAGATTCAGCTACTATTTGGGGGCAAGCAGATTCTCAAGCAACTAAAGAAAAAGTTGTTTTGGTAGTTGGTAATACAGAGGGTATTGCTACAGTTGATGATAGAATGACAGTTGAAATTCCTGAGCCAGAAGCTCAATTTCATACGGTTGTTAAAGGGGATTATTTAAGTAAAATTGCTAAAAAATATTATGGTGATGCAATGAAGTACCCAATTATATTTGAAGCAAACAAACCAATGCTTACAGATCCAGATAAAATCTATCCAGGGCAAGTATTAAGAATTCCTGCTTTAGATTAAACTTTAGGTAAAATATTTGAAGGTTGTTTAAAAAGTAAATTAGAGCCATATTGAGCTTGTCGAAATGTAGAAAGTTGTTGCTAAATAACAATAGTTTTAGGCAAGCTCAACCTGACGTTCTAAATAATTAATACTTTTTAAGCAGTCTTTTTTATTTAATTGCTCCTAAAATTTTTTCAACTACTTTTTTTGGAGAAATACTTCTCATAACATTTTCATAACCTTCACAAACTTTATTACCATAAATTGAACACGGTATGTTGGGGTATTTATTTAAATCTGGCAAAATAGCATTTTCAATGGGTTGGTTAAATGGTGCAAAACCTGTAAAAGGATGTGTAATACCCCAAACAGTTATAGTATTTATACCAAGCATAGCCGCAAAATGAGCGTTTCCCGAATCCATACTTACCATACAATCTAGATTAGAAATAAGGGCCAGTTCCTCTTTTAGCTTAATTTTACCTGCTAAATTTAAAGTATTATTAAATTTACCTGCGATTTTATATAATATTTCAACTTCTTTTTTACCCCCACCAAATAATAAAATTTTGACATTATTTTGTTGAGAAAGACTTTCAATAACTTGCTCCATTAAATCTAAAGGATACATTTTAGAGCCGTATTGGGCAAAAGGAGCAATACCAATCCACTTTTCAGTTTTAACACCAGTAATATCAGTAATCTGTTTAGATAATTTTTGTTTAGGAGGAAATTTTGGTTTCGAAATATCTAAATCAAAACCTAAGTTTCGAAAAACATCAGCATATCTTTCGTGAGTTGTTTTTAACTGTTTAAAAACTTTGTTTTTAGATTGTGTTAATGCTCTTTTTTCACTTCTTCCTTTACGTATAAAAGTAACTTTATTAAAAGAAAGTTTAAAAAAACCTCGTAGTAATTTGGAGCGTAAAACGTTGTGTAAATCAGCTACAGCATCAATTTTTAAAAGTTTTAATTCTTTAAAAAGCTTGTAAATCCCAATAATTCCTTTGTGATTATTGGTCACATCAGCAGCAAAAAAATCAACATTTTCAATATCAGCAAATAATGGTTTTAAAAAAGGTTTGGAAAGAACAGTTATTCTAACATCTGGATATTGTTTTACAAAGGCTCTCAATACTGGAACTGTCATAGCAACATCACCCATTGCAGATAGCCGTATTACTAATAAATGTTTTAAATCACTCAAAATATGGTTGAATATTTATAAAATGTTTAGCAAAAATACGTAATTGTTTTTGCCTAAAAAATTACTGCTTAAACTATAAAATTACGCACTTATAATAAAATGCATTAAATTTGCCTAAATTTTGAAATTACATGATACAATCCATGACTGGATACGGGAAAACCGTATTACAACTTCCAACTAAAAAAATTACGATTGAATTAAAATCGTTAAACAGTAAAAATTTAGATTTAAATGTTCGTATTCCTGCTTATTATAGAGAAAAGGAGTTAGATATTCGTAAAAAATTAGCTTCAGCTTTAGTTAGAGGGAAAGTTGATTTTTCAATTTATATTGAAAATAATGGGGTGGAACTTTCATCAAAAATTAATGAAAATGTAGTGAAAGAATATATGAATCAACTAAGAACAATTGTTGATTCAGATGAAATTGAGTTGCTGAAAATGGCGGTAAAGCTTCCTGATTCTTTAAAAACTGAACGTGAGGAGTTGGATGAGCAAGAATGGATTCAAATTGATGAAGCAATTAGTGAAACGGTTTTAGAAATAAACAAATACAGATCTGATGAAGGGGCTGTTTTGTTAGCGGATTTTGAATTTAGAATTTCAAATATTGAAAAACTTTTACAGAAGGTTATTGAAATTGATCCAGATCGAATGGAGCAAGTAAAAGAGAAGTTAAAAAAGGGAATTGCTGAATTAGAAGTAAAAATTGATCAGAATAGATTTGAGCAAGAACTTATTTATTATATTGAAAAATTAGATATTACAGAAGAAAAAGTTCGATTAAAAAATCATTTAGATTATTTTAATAAAGCTCTAAAATCTGAAGATTCCAATGGAAAAAAACTTGGATTTATTACTCAAGAGTTAGGTAGAGAAATAAATACTATTGGTTCTAAATCTAATTTTGCACCTATGCAAAAGTTAGTTGTTCAAATGAAAGACGAACTTGAGAAAATAAAAGAACAAAACTTAAACGTACTTTAATATTTTGAAGAAAGAAGGGAAACTTATCGTCTTTTCAGCACCATCCGGATCGGGTAAAACTACAATTGTGCACCATTTGTTAAAACAACCCGAACTAAATTTAGATTTTTCAATATCGGCAACTTCACGTAAACCTAGAGGAAAAGAAATTAATGGTGAAGATTACTACTTTATGTCTTTGAAAAATTTTAAAAAACAAATTGAAAAAGACAATTTTATCGAATGGGAAGAAGTTTATACAAATAATTTTTATGGAACCTTAAAAAAGGAAATAGATCGTATTTGGAAGCTTGGAAAACACGTAATTTTTGATATTGATGTTGTTGGAGGGCTTAATATTAAAAAGAAATTTCCAAAAAACACGTTGGCTGTTTTTGTGCAACCTCCTTCTATTGAAGAAATGGAACGTAGATTGAGAAATAGAAAAACAGATAGTGAAGAAAAATTAAAGAGCGTGTTGCAAAAGCAGAAAAAGAGTTAAAATTCGCAAAGGATTTTGATGTAATTTTAGTGAATGATAATTTGGATGAGGCCAAGAATAAAGCATATAAATTAGTCGAAAAATTTGTAAAAGAATGAAGGTAGGTTTGTTTTTTGGAACATTTAATCCTATTCATATAGGCCATATGATAATTGCAAATTATATGGCAGAGTTTTCAGATTTAGATCAAGTCTGGTTTGTTATTACTCCATTAAGTCCTTTTAAACAAAAAAGTACGTTATTAGATAATTTACACAGATTGGCAATAGCAAATATTGCTGTTGAGGATTATCCAAAATTAAAAACTTCAGATATAGAGTTTAAATTACCACAACCAAATTATACGATAAACACGTTAATTAATATTGAAGAAAAATACCCAGACCATCAGTTTTGTCTAATAATGGGAGAGGATAATTTAATAGGTTTTCATAAATGGAAAAATTATGAAACCATCCTTCAAAATTATGAATTGTATGTGTATCCTAGAATTTCAAATGGTACCGTAGAAAACAAGTTTTTAAATCATGAAAAAGTGCATAGAGTAAATGCACCTATAGTTCAGGTTTCATCTACTTTTATTAGAAAAGCTATAAAAGACAAAAAAAATATAATTACCATGTTACCGGCAAATGTGTGGAAATATATAGATGAAATGAACTTTTATAAACAGTAATTTTAGCTTACATTTAACATTATTAGATATTTAAACTGAAATTAAATAAACATATTTTCGTTGTATCTTTGGTTGAATAAATAATATGGGAAAAAAACCTAAAAATAGAGGAAAATTAAGGCAAAAATTAATTAATAAATACCGTTTGGTTGTTTTAAATGAAGACACTTTTGAAGAAAAATTGTCATTTAAATTAACCCGTTTAAATGTGTTTATTTTTGGAGGAGTTTTTTCAATTCTATTAATAGTCGGGACTATATTTTTAATAGCATTTACACAACTTAGAGAATATATTCCAGGTTATTCTTCTACAAAATTAAAGCGAGAAGCCACTCAACTAATCTATAAAACAGATTCTTTAGAACAAGTACTTGAGGTTAATAATTTATATATTCAAAAAATAAGAGATTTATTAACTGGAGAAATATCTGAAGTAGAATTTGATACAGATTCGGTTTTACAAACAATACAATACGATAAGGATTCTCTAAATTTAAGTCCCTCAGAAGCTGATTTGGAGTTTAGGTTGGATATAGAAAGTGCAGATAGGTATAGTATTTTTAATGAAGCTTCTAAAGATGCGGATATCGTATTTTTTGCGCCTGTATCAGGAACCTTAACAGATGGTTATAGCCCTGAAATAAAGCACTTTGCAGTTGATATTGCGGTTGAAATGGGTACTCCAGTTAAATCTGTAGCTGATGGCACGATAATTTTTGCAGCTTGGACTTCTGAAACAGGACATGTAATAATTGTGGAGCATTCAGGAGGTTTTATTTCAATTTATAAACACAATACAGCATTACATAAAGAACAAGGTGATTTGGTAAAATCGGGTGAAGTAATTGCTTCGGCTGGAAATGCAGGAGAATTTAGTACAGGTCCTCATTTACATTTTGAGCTTTGGAATGAAGGTTATCCTGTAAACCCAATTAATTATATTGATTTTGAATAAGGATGCATATTAAATCTATTTTGGCTAAACCATTTGCAAAACGAATTGCAACAAGATTCTACAAGCAAAGTAAAAATGCTGTAAAAGTGCAGCAAAAGGTATTTAAAAAATTAATTTTAGAATCTAAAGAAACTGCTTTTGGAAAAGATCATAATTTTAGTAAAATATATTCTTATCAGGAATTTAAAAACCAAGTTCCTATTAGAGATTATGAAGAACTAAAACCATATGTAGAAAGAGTTGTTGCAGGTGAGTCTGATGTGTTATGGAAAGGGAAACCACTTTATTTTGCTAAAACTTCTGGAACAACATCCGGAACAAAATACATTCCATTAACAAAAGAATCTATGCCTATGCATATAAAAGCGGCTCGAAACTCGCTTTTAATGTATATAAATGAAACTAAAAAAGCTGATTTTTTAAAAGGGAAAATGATTTTTTTACAAGGAAGTCCAGAGTTGAAAGAAAAAAATGGAATTAAAATTGGGCGACTTTCAGGAATTACTGCACACTATATTCCTCAATATTTGTTAAAAAACAGGTTACCAAGTTGGGAAACTAATTGTATTGAAGATTGGGAGACAAAAGTTGAGGCTGTTATTGATGAAACTATAAATGAAAATATGACCTTAATTGGAGGAATTCCTCCTTGGGTGCAAATGTATTTTGAACGTATAGTTGAGCGCACTGGGAAAAAAGTGGGGGAGGTTTTTCCAAACTTTAATTTATTTGCCTATGGCGGTGTTAATTATGAGCCGTATAGAAATAAATTTGAAGAATTAATAGGTAGAAAAGTAGCTACTATTGAAATGTATCCTGCTTCAGAAGGTTTTATAGCTTACCAAGATTCGCAAACAGAAACAGGAATGATGCTTTTGGTAAATAATGGCATTTTTTATGAATTCATTCCTTCAGAAGAATTTTTTAATGAAAATCCAACTAGAATTTCATTAGCTGATGTAAAGTTAGGAGTTAATTATGTGATTATTTTAAATACAAATGCAGGTCTTTGGGGGTATAATATTGGTGATACTATTGAGTTTTTATCTGTGAATCCTCCACGAATTGTTGTTACAGGGAGAATTAAACATTTTATCTCTGCTTTTGGAGAACATGTAATTGGGAAGGAAGTTGAAGATGCAATAAATAGTCAAACTATTGGTTCTGGAATTAGTGTTAGCGAGTTTACTGTAGCTCCACAAATTACTCCAAAAATTGGATTGCCTTATCACGAATGGTTTATTGAATTTGATCAACAACCAACTGATATTTTGGATTTTTCAAAAAAAATTGACGCTGCATTGCAGCAACAAAACAGTTATTATTTAGATTTAATTGATGGGAAAGTTTTACAGCCATTAAAAATTACTGTAATTGAAAAAGGGGGCTTTAATAAATATATGAAATCTGTTGGTAAATTAGGTGGTCAAAATAAGGTCCCAAGATTATCTAACGATCGAAAAATAGCTGATGAACTTTTAAAATTTAAAGAAGGATGAAAGTAGTTTCTGTAAATTTAGGAGAGAAAAAAATAATTAATTATAAAGGCAAAATAGTTGAAACCGGGATTTTTAAATACCCAGTTCAAAAAGCTATTTTTTTAGGTGAAGAAGATGTTGTAAATGATGCTGTTATAGATAGAAGATATCACGGAGGTATTGATCAAGCAGTGTATGCATATTCAGAAAATCATTATGATTATTGGAAAAATTTATACCCTGATTTAGATTGGAAATATGGACTGTTTGGTGAAAACTTAACAATTACTAACTTGGAAGAAACTGAAATTCAAGTTGGGAATCACTATAAATTAGGCGAAACTATTATTGAAGTTACAAAACCAAGAGAGCCTTGTATGAAACTAGGTTTGCGTTTTGGAACACAAAAAGTTTTAAAACAATTTTGGAACTCTACCAAAAGTGGGATTTATTTTAAGGTCATTAAAACTGGAAATGTAAAAGTTGGTGATGAAATGGTTTTAATAAAAAAAACCGTAAATACCCCAACCATAGCTGAGGTTTACGAAACAAAAAAATAATTAAGTGTATTAAAATAAAAAAGGGCTCACAATTTGTGAGCCCTTTTTTTATTAAAGAAAGTTTGGTTTATTTCTTTGATAATAAGTCTCTAATTTCAGCTAATAAATCTTCTTGAGAAGGTCCTTTTGGTGCTTCTGGGGCAGGCTCTTCTTTCTTTTTAGTTTTATTAACAGCTTTTACAATCATAAACATAACAAATGCAACAATAATAAAATCAATAACATTAGTTAAAAATTCACCATATTGTACAGCAACTTCACCAACAATTTCACCAGCATCATTTGCTACACCGTCTTTCATTATATATTTTAAATCTTTAAAGTCGGCATTAAATAGTAATCCGATTAATGGAGAAACAATACCACCTGTAAATGAGGCTACTACCTTATTAAAAGCCGCACCCATTACAAAACCTACTGCAATATCAACAAGGTTTCCCTTCATTGCAAAATCTTTGAATTCTTTTAACATTCCCATTTTTTTTATAAATTTTAATTGATTATTAGTTATAGCTAAAGTAATAAAAAATATTAATTATTTAACATTTAATTAACAATTCTAGTTACGCGCTGAGAAATTGCAGTAAGAATTTCATAAGAAATAGTATTAATAGATTTTGCTAATTCTTCAATGTGAAATTGGTTTTTATATACTAAAACTTCATCTCCTTCATTGCAATTAATATCAGTAATATTAACCATAATCATATCCATACAAACATTTCCAACAATAGGCGCTTTTTTATTTTTTATATAAACATAACCGTTTCCACTACTAAACTGTCTTGAAATCCCATCAGCGTGTCCAATTGGAATAGTCGCAGTTTTTATAGTTGAATTTGCTTTAAATGCACGATTGTAACCAACTGTTTCTCCTTTTTCAATAGTATGAATTTGAGAAATCACCGATTTTAAAGTAAGTACATTTTTTAATTTTTCAGTTTCCTTTTTGTCATTTCCAAAGCCATACAATCCGATTCCTAAGCGCACCATATCAAATTGTGCTTCTTCAGCATAATTAATAATACCCGAAGTATTTAACATATGTCTAAAAGGAATGTTAGGCAATCGGTTTATTAATTCAGATGAGGCTGCTTTAAATCTATTAATTTGATGCAAAGTAAATTCGCGCTCTTTTAAATCTTCACTTGCCGCAATATGAGAAAATATAGAAGTTACTTTTAATGCTTTTTGATTATTTATTAGTTCAGTAATTTCAGTAATGTCTTTTTCAGCAAAACCCAATCGATTTAAACCAGTATTAAATTTTAAATGTATTGGATAATTTTGAAGTTTTAGTTGTGCAGCTTTTTCAATAAAAGCTTTTAGTAAATTAATTGAATAAATATTAGGCTCTAATTCATATTTAATAATCTTTTCAATAGTTGCCTTCTGAGGGTGCAAAACTAAAATTGGAGTTTTTATTCCAGCATTTCTTAAAGCTGCACCTTCATCTAGATAGGCAACACCAAAATAATCTACTTTTGGTTCTAATAATTTTGCAATTTCTACAGCACTTGAGCCATAGCCAAAAGCTTTAATAACAACTAAAATTTTTGTGTTTTCATGAAGTTTAGATTTAAAATAATTTAAATTAAATAAAATTGATTCTGAATCTATTTCAAGAACAGTAACGTGGTTATTTTCCATTGTTATTTTGTTCAGCTTTTTTCTTTTTTGCATCTTGAATTGCTTTGTAATAAGCAGCTCGACTTAAAGGTTCATATTCTTGAGTTTCACCCAGTAATACCAAATCTTCACTCGCAGCAGTTCTATGACTATAATGCGCTAAATTTCCAGTACGTGTGCAAACTGCGTGAACTTTTGTAACATATTCAGCTGTTGCCATTAATGCAGGCATTGGGCCAAACGGATTTCCTTTAAAATCCATATCTAATCCAGCAACAATTACACGAATACCTCGGTTTGCCAAATCGTTACAGACTGCTACAATTTCATCATCAAAAAACTGAGCTTCATCAATCCCTACTACTTCTACATCAGTTGCTAAAATTCGTATATTTCCAGATGAAGGAACAGGTGTTGATCTTATTTCATTTGCATCATGCGATACTACTTTTTCTACATCATATCTTACATCAATTGCAGGTTTAAAAATTTCAACTTTTTGTTTTGCAAATTGAGCGCGTTTTAACCTACGGATTAATTCTTCTGTTTTACCAGAAAACATAGAACCGCAAATAACTTCTATCCAGCCAAATTGTTCGGTATGATTTACTGTATTTTCAAGAAACATTTTGTAATTTCACAGTTCAAAGGTTATTGTGTTTTTTTTGATTAAAATGAATGCAATTATAAATAGTATTATTTTTCACATTAATTGATTAAAATTGTAAAACGGAATCAGCTGTTTTTCAATTTTTACAAATTTATTAAAAATAACACATCAATAATCAATAAATATATCAACTTATGCACAAAAAATTAGAAGCGGAATTAGTTAGCTTGGCGCACAGTATTTTACAAATGAAAAATAAAGATGATATTAATGCTTTACATAAAAAAGCCCAAGCCGTTTATGAAAAATTAGCTGTTCTGAAATTTGTTGATGAATATTTAAATACCACTCCTGGCGCATTAGAAACAGAAGAAGAAATTATTGAGAATATAGAAACAATTTCAATTGAGGATGATAAAAAAGAAGAAACTTCTGAAATTGAAATAAAATCAGCAATTGAAAATAGTATTGAAAAACCACAAGAAATTAAAGAAAAGAACGTCTTTATTGAGGAAAAAATTGAGAAAATATTTAAAACCGAAGATGATTTTATAAAAAATGATATTGAAGATTTGCCTTCGCTTCAAACGTCTTTAGAAGAAGAATTTAAGGATGCTATTTCTGCGGATGTCGCTACACAACTTTTTGAAAAGGCTACCAAAGAGAATCCCGTTATTGATGAAGATATTCCAGCTAAAAATCGTTCTTTAAATGATGCTTTGTTTAAAAATAATTTACAAATAGGCTTAAATGATAGAATTGCTTTTGTTAAGCATTTGTTTGATGGAAGTCAGGAAGATTTTAATAGGGTTTTATCCCAATTAAATTCTTTTAAAACAGAAAATGAGTCTAAAAAATTCATTGATGAATTTGTGAAGCCTGATTATGATTGGAGCAATAAAGAGGATTATGAAAACCGTTTAATAAATCTTATAGAACGTAAATTTTTATAAGATTAGATGAATTACCAATTGCTCGAAAAAGAACTAAAAAAAAGATTGGATTCCCCTTATGTTTGGGGAAGAAAGCAAGCGGATCATTTTGATAAACAAACAAATTTTATTTATAAAACTTTTTTATTTAAAGAACTTTTAGAAAAAATAGAAAGTAACTTTTGCGATAGTTTAAAATATAATGAACTTAAAAATTATACATTAAATCGATGGTTTAATTTTTGGTCTGCCAATGCTGTTGAAACCATTTTTTGTGAAGATATAAATGTGACTGCCCACAAAAATTCAAAAGATAAATACACAGATTTTTATATTTCAACAATACCATTTGATCATAAAACAACCATTTTTCCAAAAGGTTTTGCAAAATCTGTTCCATATGCCATTGAGCATAAAAGAGAACTTATAGGGTGGTTGTATAATAATCAAAGTAGCCAAAAAAGGCAACATTTTAAAAACCGCCTTTTTTTAATTGTATTAGATTATAACAATCCAAAAGATAATTGGAAGTTGAAAGCTGAAATTTTGTGGCTTCAAAAAATTGTTTCAACTTATTTAAGTACTTTTGATACTCAAAAATTAGAAAGTTTTTCCTTTCATAACCAAATTGTAAAGAGCGATATAATTTGGGCAATTAAATAATGAGCAGATAAATTCGTTATTGCGAATGAAATGAAGCAATCTCTTAGTTTAAAAAACAGACTGCCGCGGCGTTGCCTCGCAGTGACGTAAAAAGAATATTAAATAGTGAATTATATAGGTTCTAAACATAAATTATCTTCATTTATAAAAAACACCATTGCCAATACTGTTGGAAATGATTTATCAGGTTTGGTTTTTTGTGATTTGTTTGCTGGCACAGGGATTGTTGGTAGGACTTTTAAACCTTTCGTAAAACAAGTAATAGCAAACGATGTAGAGTTTTATAGCTTTGTTTTAAATAGAAATTATATTGGAAACTTTAAGAAGTTAGCCACTCAAAAACATATTGACAATTTAAATAGTCTAAATGGAGTTGAAGGGTTTATTTATCAGAATTATTCTGAAAATGGAAGTGAAGATAGGCTATATTTTTCTGAAGAAAACGGAAGAAAAATAGATGCCATTCGGCAACAAATTGAAATTTGGAAAAACAATAATGAAATAAATGAAGATGAGTATTATTTTTTATTAGCATCGTTAATTGAAAGTGCAGACAAGGTTGCAAATACGGCTTCAGTTTATGGAGCATATTTAAAAAAACTTAAAAAATCTGCTCAAAAGAAATTGGTTGTAGGGCCTGCTAAATTTAATATTACAAAGAACTCACATCAGGTTTTTAATGAAGATGGAAATGCCCTTATAAAAAAAATAAAAGGAGATATTTTGTATTTAGATCCGCCATACAATGCACGTCAATATGGTTCTAATTATCATTTATTAACGACCATTGCAAAATACGATTCTTTTGAACCACAAGGAAAAACAGGATTAAGAGCGTATTACAGATCTTCCTATTGTAAAAAAAATGAAGTTAAGAAATCCTTCGAGGATTTAATAAAAAATGCTAACTTTAAATACATTTTTTTAAGTTATAATAACGAGGGTTTAATGACTGAAAATGAGGTGAGTACTATTATGACTACTTACGGGAAATACAGTTTAAAAACTATTAATTACCAGCGTTTTAAGGCAGACAAAACAGAAAATAGAAATCACAAAGCAACTGAAACAGTTGAATATTTACATATTTTAGAAAAACAATTATGAGAGCACAACAATACAACAAACTTTTTGATGAAGTAATAGCAAAATATCACATTTTAGATAGTGTTGATCAACCTTTTGAAAATCCTTTTGATAAAAATTCTTTCGAACATTTATTATACAGAAAAAATTGGATAGATACGGTACAATGGCATTATGAAGACATTATTCGTTTACCAGATATTGATCCGGTTGAAGCTATAGTTTTAAAACGTAAAATTGATGCTTCTAACCAAGATAGAACTGATATGGTAGAATATATTGATAGCTATTTTTTGAATAAATTTAAAGATGTTAAAGTAAAAGAAGGGGCAAAAATTAATTCAGAAACTCCTGCTTGGGCAATTGACAGACTTTCTATTTTGGCTTTAAAAATTTACCATATGAACGAGGAAGCAACAAGAAAATCTGCTTCTGTTGAGCATAGAGCAAAATGTCAGGAAAAATTAAATGTTTTATTAGAGCAACGTGTGGATTTATCAACCGCAATAGATGATTTGTTAAATGATTTTGCAACTGGAGAAAAGTATGTAAAAGTTTACAAACAAATGAAAATGTACAACGATGAAGATACCAACCCAATGTTATATAAAAAGAAGTAACATTGATAAATTTAAGGGCAAAATGGCTTAAGTTATTATTCGCAACTTTATTATTAGTTGGGTTTATTGGCTGTAAAAGTGCTATTGTACCAGTTTTTACATCTCAAACTGCACCTAAAACACCTAATTATAATAGTGATTCTACGTGGGCTGTTTTGCCGAATAAATATCCTAATAATTTGGTAAATAGAAAAGTTGAGAATTCAACTTTACCAGCCGATGTTTTTTATATTTATCCTACTTTAAATATTGAAAATAAAGACATGCGTTGGAATGTGCCTATTTCAGATGAAAAACAAAATGATAAAGTAATAAATACTGCAGTTCATTTTCAGGCTTCTGCTTTTGTAAATGCAGGTGAATTATATGTTCCCTATTATCGACAAGCTCATTTAAGATCTTATTCAAATTTTGAAAATGGAGGGAAGGAAGCTTTAAATCTGGCATATAGTGATGTTAAGGCTGCTTTTGAAATATATTTAAAAAAGTACAATAAAGGAAGGCCAATTATAATTGCAGCACATAGTCAAGGAACTACCCACGGAATTCGGTTGTTAAAAGATTTTTTCGATAATAAAGGATTGCAAGAACAATTAGTTGCAGCGTATTTACCTGGAATTGGAATTGCAGCGGATGAATTTGAAACCATACAACCTATGACAAAACCGACAGAAGTTGGTGGATTTGTGAGTTGGAATACTTTTAAAAAGAATTTTTATCCTAAAAATTATTTAAAATGGTTTAAAAATGCAGTAGTTTCAAATCCAATTACCTGGGATACTCAAAGTTCTTCTGATAGATTAGATCATAAAGGTTTTTTATTTAGTAACAATAAATTATATACTCAGTCATTTGAAGTTTTTGTTAAAGAGGGTGTTTTATGGGTTAGCTTACCTCGTTTCCCTTATAAAATATTTGTTTTAGGTAAAAAAAATTACCACGCTGGAGATATAAATTTATTTTGGGAAGATATTAATCTTAATGCTATTTTAAGAGTACAGACATATTTGCAAACAAAGAATTAATGATTATGTAGTTACAAAAGAGGTATTTGGTCGTCATAAACTAAACACCTTTTTTATGAAAAAATTTATTTTAATTGTAGTAATTGCAATTTTAACAGTCTCTTGCGCAACAAAATCATCTTTTCATTCATTCTATAGTGAAAACAGACAATCTTCAGATTTTTCAATAAGTACCCCTGCTTTTTTTGCTAATATTTTTATTCCAAAAGAGGATGTAAAAGAATATGAGGATTTATTCAAAAAAGTAAAACACTATAAAGTAATGGTTTTTGCAAATGAAACTGCTTCATTAGATAAAAAGTTTGATAGGTTTATAAAACGTAAAAAATATACGTCCATTTTTAGAGTTAATGACAGTGGGAGTACCGTTCAATTTTATTTTTTAGAAAATAAAAACACTATTAAAGAAATGGTATTAAAAATTAAAAGTGATGATTCTTACGTTTTGTTAGGTTTAAAAACCAACATTTCAAATAGCGATTTCGAATCTATTATTCAAAAAAATAATATTAAAATTACAAGTAATTAGGCAGTAATCTCTTTTTTGGTGTTTCCAGCAAAAACTTTGTTGTTAATAATTATAACTGGACGTTTTAAAAAAGTATATTCATCTAAAATAAGTTGTCTGTAATCTTTTTCAGTCAAGTTCTGATTTTTTAAGTCCATTTGTTTGTATTTTTTTGCGCGTCTGCTAAACAATGCTTCGTAGCTTTTTGTTAAAGCAAACAATTCTTCAAGTTGTTTTACGGTTATTGGTTCGGATTTAATTTCTTGTAAAACAAAGCTAGTAGTGTCCATTTTATTTAAAATTCTTCTACAAGTATCACAAGTTTTTAGGTAATAGATTTTTTTCATTTTTATTTAATAATGTGGAAAAGTAAATTTACCGTGTTTTTATTTTAAATTTGAATAAAATTTAAAAAAGATAAAATGCAAAAGAATTTTGATGATTTACTTCAAACCAGAAAATTTTTATTAAGTAAAATTGAAAACTTAACAGTTGAACAGTTAAATAAAATTCCAAAGGGGTTTAAAAATAATATTGCTTGGAATTTTACACATTTATTAGTAACTCAACAATTATTATGCTATAAATTATCTGGATTAAAATGTTTGATTTCTGATGAAATGATTGAAAATTTCCAAAAAGGGTCATCGCCAAATTATGAAGTTTCTTTAGAGGAATTCAAAAAAAATAAAGAACTTTTTATTCAACTACCTATAAAATTAGAAGAAGATTATAATGCTGGAATATTTAAAGATTACACTTCTTATACTACAAGTATAGGTGTAACTTTAAATAGTGTAAAGGAGGCTATACCATTTAATTTGTATCATGAAGGAATTCATCTTGGTATTATTCTTCAATTATTAAAATTTATATAAAAATATGAGTTTGTTTGCAATAATATCTGTTCTAATAGTTATTTCAGCGTTATTTGGTTATTTAAATGTGCGTTTTTTAAAGCTGCCAACTACCATTGGTTTAATGGTAATTACCATTGTCTTTACCTTACTTATTTTAGCAACAAGTTTGTTTAATGATACCTTATTAGAACAAGAAAGGTTATTGATTTCTCAAATAGATTTTGAAACTGTTCTTTTAGATGTAATGTTAAGTTTCTTGCTTTTTGCGGGTGCCTTGCATACTAATTTTCAACAACTAAAGGTTCAGAGAAAACCGATTTTTGCATTTGCTACTTTCAGTACATTAACTTCTACCTTTTTAGTAGGAACCTTTTCTTATTTTTTATTAAAATTTGTTAATCTAGAAGTAGATTTTATTTATTGTTTATTATTTGGTTCATTAATTTCACCTACTGATCCAATTGCAGTTTTAGGAATTTTAAAACAAGTTGGTGCTCCTAAAAAACTGGAAACTAAAATTGTAGGAGAATCCTTGTTTAATGATGGAGTTGGAGTTGTAGTTTTTTTAACGATTTATCAAATTGCTAAAGGAGGGGGTAATATAACATTTGGTCATGTTGCTGAAATGTTTTTAGTAGAAGTTGTTTGTGGGATCGCTTTAGGATTATTATTAGGGTGGATTACTTATAGATTGTTAAAATCCATTGATGATTATGATGTTGAAGTAATTATAACAATTGCCGCGGTTATGGGTGGTACAGTTTTAGCTCAGTACTTACATTTATCTGCACCATTAGCAATGGTAACTGCAGGTTTAATTGTTGGAACCGATACAGTTAGAGATACATCTATGAGTGAAATAACAGAGCAATATGTAGATAAGTTTTGGGAATTGATTGATATACTTTTAAATACGATTTTATTTGTTCTTATAGGTATGGAAATACTTATTCTTACATTTGATAACCATTATATTTTAGCAGGTTTACTTTTAATTCCTACCTTATTGTTAGCGCGTTATTTATCGTTAATGTTACCTATTAAATTATATGCTAAAAAATTGGATTTTGTTCCAAAAACAAATTTAATAATGACTTGGGGAGGTTTGAGAGGTGGAATTTCAATAGCACTAGCTTTAAGTTTAACAAGGGAGATGCATAGAGATTTATTTTTGGTAATTACTTATATTATAGTGGTTTTTTCAATAATAGTTCAAGGATTAACTGTTGGGAAATTAATAAAGAAATTTACTAAATAACGACTTAATTTAGGTAGTATATATAACCAACATGAATCCATAAAAGCCAATCGTTATATTTGTTTTCTGGAGCTTGTCTGGCATTTAAACCATCTACATAGTTGGAGAAAAAGTACTGCCAACGAGATTCTATTAATAAATCTGAGTAAAACCCTAATTTTTTTCTTGTACCAATCCCTAAAGTTGCAGACATTGTAATCCCAGGGGTTATTCTAGCTGCATCAGGAAACTTGGTAGGGTCCCATTTCGGATATAAAATATCTTCATCTCTCCAATTACCTAAGTCTGAATAAATAGATGGGTTGTAAAAATCTACAAACGCTCCACCACTTATATAAGGTGACCACTGTAAATCGGGAATTCTTCTTGATCCAAAATCTACAATATCTACCCAATGAAACTCTAGCTGGGCACCTAAATTTACTAAGTAGGTTTTGCCATGGTGAGCTCGTAACCTTGCCCCTAGTTCCGATTGTTTTTCTGCCCATTGTCCAAAATGGTCTAACTGTGCTGACATATATGAAAGTTCTGCTCTAACTCTAAAGTGCTCAGCCCAATAATTTGTACGTTGATTCCATCTATATCTATAATCTGTAAAATTTAGATAATACACTGCACCAAAACCAAAGCCAACATTACCACCAACATTGCTTTTAAAGTTATTTCTTTCACCATAATCTGTTGTGAAGGATGCAGATCCAGAAATAAACCCAATTTCATGGCTACTTTCATCTTGGGCAAGAATACTTACCGTAAAAAAGCAAATGGAAATTAAGGGTAATATTTTAAAAAAATTATTCAACATTTGAGGTTTGGTTTATCAAATGTAATAAAATGAAAACAAAATACTTTAACTTATAAGTAATGATTTAATCTATAACAAAAATTTCGAATGGTTCCCAATTGGCTCTTAGTTCAAGTATTTTATCAAAAAATTTGATAATTTCAGGTTGCCGTTTCTCTAAAAAATTACCAGTATCC
>Ga0102812_10001096_pt1 | contig 18969 bp, 15 predicted proteins | sample ColrivemetaGS713_FD_79334 | JGI IMG/M metagenome (GOLD analysis project Ga0102812, IMG submission 79334) | Estuarine microbial communities from the Columbia River estuary - Flood tide ETM metaG S.713 | ecosystem: Environmental > Aquatic > Marine > Intertidal zone > Estuary | place: USA... | reverse complement strand
TATGGAAAAGTTTTACGTAGTTCCGCTACTAAACAGCAATTTTCTTCCTAAAAATTATTTGTAATAGCACGCTATTACTTCATAATTTTTAGTTGAACCTTACTATTTACTAGCGTTCTGAAACCTAAATAATACTCGAACTCAGGTTATAAGATATCAAAAACCTAAACCCTCCTAGAAATGGCATAAGTCAATATGGTTTGTTACCTTCGCCCTCTTTAAACAGCAACGCCAATGAACACTTGGATTAACATACCACAAAACTCAGATTTCACCATATATAACTTGCCTTACGGCGTATTTGTCCGTGACGAAAAACCTACTCCTGGCGTGGCTCTGGGAGATAGCATAATCGATTTAAATGTAGCTGCTAAGGTTGGCGTATTCGCCTCTTTGCATTTTGATAACTCTGTTTTCGAATCGGATGTTTTAAACGACTTTATTGCTTGTGGCAAAGACGCATGGAGTGAAGTAAGAACTACCTTAATTACAGAATTAACTACAGAAGGAACATTGTTCGAGTTTAAAGATAAATGTATTGTAGATAGAAAAGGTGCCCACATGGTTATGCCAGTTCGCGTGGGAGATTACACTGATTTTTACAGCAGTATAGAGCATGCTACCAACGTAGGTAAAATGTTTAGACCAGACAATCCTCTTTTGCCTAATTGGAAACACATACCAGTGGGATACCATGGCAGATCGAGTAGCATTGTTATAAGTGGCACCGACATTCATCGGCCAAAAGGCCAAATGATGCCAGATGACGCTAGCTCCCCTGTTTTTGGACCGAGTAAGCGTATGGACCTTGAATTGGAAATGGGTTTTATAATTGGCAAGCCAACAGCCTTAGGCGAAACTATTGCTGTAGATAATGCAGAAGACCACATTTTTGGCAAAGTAATTTTTAACGATTGGAGTGCTCGCGACATTCAGAAATGGGAGTATGTTCCACTAGGTCCGTTTTTAGGTAAAAACTTTGGAAGCACCATGTCCCCATGGATTGTTACTATGGAAGCGTTAGAACCTTTTAGATGCGAAAGTGTAAAACAAGATCCTGATGTTCTACCGTATTTAAAATATCACGGTCAAAAAAACTTTGACATTAATCTAGAAGTTGGTTTAACCCCTGAAGGAGATACTGAAAGTATAATTAGCCGCAGTAATTTTAAATATATGTATTGGAATATGGCTCAGCAATTAGCTCATCATACAGTAAATGGGTGCAATGTCAATGTCGGCGATTTAATGGCCAGTGGCACTATTTCGGGCAAAGAAAAAGGTAGCTACGGCAGTCTTCTAGAAATAAGCTGGGGAGGAAAAGAACCAATTACATTAGCAAACGGAAAAACACGTACTTTTATAGAAGATAATGACACCATCACAATAAAAGCATGGTGTGAAAAAGACGGCAAACGCGTTGGCTTTGGCGAATGTATTGGTAAAATACTGCCCGCTACTTAAGGCCCATCCTCTATTTCCGCATCATCTTCCTCTTCATCTACATCGTTAAAATCGATGTGTATTTTATCTACATTGGCACTGTCAAACGGATTTTCAAGCGAGTCTAAAAAGTCTATTTTAGGTGCGTATTTATAGCAATCCAAATTTACATCATAATCACTAGGTTTTTCGAACTTACCACGCGTAACACCTGTTTTTGGATCGCTGTAAACTAATTGTAAATAACGAGCAACTATTGGCAATCCAGTTCGTCCGCCTTGGCCTTGTGCTCCTTCAAAATGTATACGCATATCTTTTCCTCCTACCCAAGCACCCGTGGCTAAATCATGGGTAATGCCCACATACCAGCCATCTGCATAGTCATTACTTGTTCCAGTTTTTCCGCCAATTTCATTATTATCAGCCAAACCATAATTGTACAGAGCTCTTGATGTACCACCACTTTCTTCCACTCCGCCTCTAAGAAAGTACGTCATGGTGTAAGCATTGGAGTCAGACATCACTCTTTCTTCTTTTACCTTCTCAGTAAAATCTTCTATTAGCCTACCCTCATGATCTTCAATCTTATTTATCCATCGTACTTTTTTAAGCTTGCCATCGTTTACAAAAACGCCGTAGGCTTGCACCATTTCAAATAAGCTTATGGAACCCGTACCAAGTGCTATACTTAAATCTTCGTGTAAATCTTGCGTACCAATACCAAATTTTTTGGCTGTTTTTATTACGGCTTTAGGCCCAACCTGTTCCGCTAATTGAATGGAAATAGTATTTATAGATTGAGCCAATGCTCGCCTTAAACTAACTGGGCTATAGCTAAATCCTCTATTCGAATTTTGAGGCTCCCAAACATCTGGTTTCCCATTAATTATAGTTTCATATTTTAAAGGCTGATCAACAATTTTAGTGCATGCCGACATTCCGCTTTCTAAAGCTGTAGCATATACAATTGGTTTAAACGTGCTGCCTGGTTGCCTTCTACTTTGCCAAACATGGTCGTATTTAAAAAAATCCCAATTGGTGCCACCTACCCAAGCAATTACTTCGCCAGTTTTGGGTTTTATCGACACCAAACCACAGTGCAATTGCTCCATTTCCGATTTTATAGAATCTATTGGAGTAAGTTTTCGTTGCACTTGTTTACCACCTTCAAAAACCATGGTATTTGTCGGCTTATTCATAATAGCCATCGCTTGTTCTGCTGTTAATCCATCTGCAATTGCTTCTTTATATCTGTAGCTTTCTTTTGCTAGTTTTTCAAGCTCTATTTCTAAAGGCACCTTACCTTTTTCTTTTAATTCGCGTCGCTGTTTTTTGATATTTCTATCGTACCAATATTCACCATACAAACTTATTTTAAAACTTTTTTGTATTTGAACCATATTCTCCCTTACAGATTGTTCTGCATATTTTTGAGCCTTACTATTTATGGTGGTATAAATTTTTAACCCATCTGTGTAGAGGTTCAGATCATTTTCCTCACACCAAGGTTTTAGTTCTTTAGCTAAAATAGAACGAAAGTAGGGTGCTAAACCATCGTCTTTCACAATTTCCGTAATGTTTAATCTAATCTTTTTCTTATCGTATTTGGCTTTTTGCTTTTCTGATAAAAAGCCGTATTTAGTCATTTGAGAAAGCACTGTATTCTTCCTATTTTTGGCATTATCTGGATTTGCTTTAGGGTTATAGTAATTGGTAGCTTTAAGCAGGCCAACCAAAATTGCACTTTCGTCTATGCTTAATTCTTTAGGTGTTTTACTAAAATAATACTCCGCAGCAGAACTTATTCCAAACGCATTATTCCCAAAATCTACTGTATTAAAGTACATCGTAAGAATTTCATTCTTATCAAAAAAGAACTCCAGTTTTATGGCGGTTATCCACTCTTTTACTTTGGCTACTAAGGTTCTAATCAACGGAATATAACCTAGCAATCCGCCAACATTTGTTTTACGGGTGTTGTAAAGATTTTTGGCCAACTGATTGGTTATGGTGCTTCCTCCTCGCTTATCTCCTTGCACAGTAGATACCATTGCCCCTGCTAAGCCATAAATATCTAATCCACTATGCGAATAAAACCGTATATCTTCAGTAGCAACTAAGGCATTTACGGTATTCGAGTCAATATCTTCAAATTTTACGGGAGTCCGCTTTTCTACAAAATAAGATCCAAGAAGTACTCCATCTTCACTATATACTTCAGATACTAGAGGCATTCGGGGTTTTCTAACCTCACTCATGCTTGGCATATAGCCATACAGATTTAAAAAATTAATTTCTAAACTTACCCATCCGAGTAGCAGTATCATAAAAAAGGTATATACTAAGCTCCCCGCTTTCTGCAGCTTAGTTTGCCCCTTATAGCGGTCTTTATTAAAAACCGACATGAACCATAACTTTTTCCAATAAAGCTTAGTTTTCTCCCATACTAGCTTTGCATAAGGCTCTGCTTGTGCAATTAGTGCTTTTACTTTCTCTATCATTCAGAAAAAATATTAGTTGTTTTTAAAATTTCGAAAACACTACATTGGCCATCAACACAAGTAACTGTTATTGGCACACTAAAAGATCTATCCCCATAGCTTAATACTATTTCTATAGGTTGCGGAGATTTAGTAAAATCAACAACTTCAGCCTTTACATATTTACTATATTCCAATTGCTTTTTATCAGTTTTTTCCTTTTTAATAGCCTGTTGAAGCAAGTTGAAATTATCATTAAATCTACTTATAATCGGTGTTAGCATTTTCTCTTCAATTTCTGTATTTGTAAGTTTTTCGGTCTCGTTTGGAGCTATTTGTTTTACTAACTCTATAGTTGGTAAATACAATTCTAACTCTTCTACTTTGTTATATATTAAAGCATGAGCAAATGTTCTTGCAAGTTTGTCTTGTGGATTTTCCTTCTCAACAATTGACAAGGAAAGAGGCTCTGCTTCCACTTCAACAGCTTCTTCTTCCAATGCTTTTGTTTTTTGAAATAGGCTACAACTGCATAATAAGAATAGCAGTACAATCAATTTTGACACTTGACAAAGTTAATTGAAGCAACTGAATTTTTATTGGAATATTTTAATCAAGCTTTTTTGGTCTTCGTGGGCGAAGTTTTCTTTCCACTTTAGGCTCTTCCCCTGGCATTGGCCTTGCTTCTTGCACAGATAATGGCCTATCATTAATCTTTCTTCTATTTAAACGAAGAATACATTTCTGACCCTCGTAACTTGAACTCATAAGCACAAAGCCATATCCTTTTGGTCTTTTGGTTTCTAAGTCTATTAGTATCTTAACCGACTTAACTTCACCGTATTCTGAAAATAATGCCTTAAGCTCGTCCTCGGTAATTTTATAATCGATGTTGGAAACAAATAAATTCATGAAACTAAACTAAATAGAGATTTTTGGTTGGTATGAATGTGTATAAGTAATAAATTATAGCACGACAAAAGTATTATTTCTGATTACAAACTGCCATCCACAATGGTTTTTTATTTTTGCATATATTTAATGAAGAAACTAGCCAATTACATAAACGGTGAGCTTTTAGCTCCAAAATCGGGTAAATACATCGATAATTTTGAACCTGCTACCGGCAAGGTTTATTCGTATATACCAGATTCGGACGAAGTTGATGTGCACTTGGCCATACAAGCGGCAAGAGAATCCTTTGAATTTTGGAGTAATTTAAAACCTTCTGATAGAGCTCTATGGTTGGAAAAAATTGCAAATAGAATAACAGAACGACAAGACGAACTAGCTCTTGCAGAAAGCAAAGACAATGGCAAACCATTGTGGTTGGCAAAATCTGTTGACATACCAAGAGCTCACGATAATTTTAAGTTTTACTCCACTGCTATTATGCATTTTTCGTCTGAAAGCCATGCTACCGGACCAGGTGTAATAAACTTTACTTTACGCAAACCCATTGGCGTTGCGGCTTGTATAAGCCCTTGGAATTTACCTCTTTACTTATTTAGTTGGAAGATAGCTCCAGCACTCGCAGCTGGCAATACTGTGGTTGCAAAACCATCAGAAGTTACACCAATGACAGCCTACTTACTTTCGGAAATATGTATTGAAATTGGTTTACCAAAAGGAGTATTAAACATTGTACACGGACTTGGAGGAAGTGCAGGAAATGCACTGATTTCTAGTGACGATATTGACTTAGTTTCTTTTACTGGAGGCACAAAAACTGGCGAGCACATTGCAAGAATAGTTGCTCCTAAATTTAAAAAAATGTCGTTGGAGTTAGGTGGTAAAAATCCCAACATAATTTTTGATGATTGTGATTTCGAAAAAGCACTAAAAACTACCCTAAACAGCTCTTTTTCTAATCAAGGTCAAATATGTTTATGTGGAAGTAGAATTTTGGTACAACGTGGTATTTACGAAAAATTTAGAGATGCATTTGTAGCCAAAGTTGGCAAAATGAGCGTGGGCAACCCGATGGATGACTCATCACGAATGGGTGCCATTGTTTCTAAAATGCATTACGACAAAGTGCTATCCTATATAGAAATAGCCAAAGAAGAAGGCGGCAAAATACTTACAGGCGGAAATGCTGTGCATCTAGAAGGCGAATTTAAAGATGGTTGGTTTATTAGGCCAACAGTAATAGAAGGCTTAGACCAACAATGCAGAACTAACCAAGAAGAAATTTTTGGGCCTGTGGTTACTATACAACCTTTTGACACGGCTGAAGAAGCCATAGAAATGGCAAATAGCACCGGCTACGGACTTGCAGCAACCATTTGGACCCAAGACCTAATTAAGGCCCATAAATTAGCCGACGAGGTAAAAAGCGGCATTATTTGGGTAAACTGCTGGTTACTTCGCGATTTAAGAACGCCATTTGGTGGAATGAAAAATAGTGGTGTGGGTAGAGAAGGTGGTTGGGAGGCATTAAAATTCTTTACCGAACCTAAAAATGTTTGCATTAAATACTAGTGCATTTTAAAACTAGAAAATATGATTATGGCAAGATATAGAAGCCTATTATTTGCCCTACTACTTTTTGTCGCAAACTATGGTTTCGCTCAAAATCTAAGTCAAGAAGATTTTAGAAAAACAAGATTTATTAGTATTCAACCAAGCACCGGCAATTATTTCGACTTTAGTACCGAACGCAAACAAGCAGTTGACACAGCAATCGTTTGGCTTAATCAGATGTTTTTAGATGCTAACTTTAGCGAGTATAAAGCGTGGCTGCATTATCAGCGAGGTAGGCTTTATTATCTAAGAAAAGAAATACCGCTTGCACAAGCGGATTTAGAGGCAGCCATGGACCTAGAGCCTACTTATTACGAAGCTCTAGAACGATTAAGCACCATGAGTTGGCATCATTTAAAAAACTACACAAAACGGAGAGTGTATATAAACACAGGAATAACTGCCTGCAAAAACAAACTACAGAGCGATAGTACCAACCCTCAATTATGGTATTTATATGCTAAATTTTTAGATTTAGACCGGGAGTTCAGTAATGCTCAAAATGTTCCAGAACAAATTGCAGCTTGGGAACAATGTGTGCTTTTCGATAGCACACTTGCTGATGGATGGTACGAACTATCTTATTTAAACACAGACAAGCCTGAAATAAGACTAATATACCTATTTAAGGCTCTAAGTATTCAAGAATCTTGGCTTTATAGAGCTCATATTTTAGCTACCCTAAAGCAGAATATTAAAGATGACGAAAGAACTTTAGATTTCTTAAACCAGTCTATTCAGCTTTACGAAGCTAAGTATCCTACGCATACTTCTACACTGCAAGGCTACTACAAAAGCAGGGCCGAAATTTATGCAAAGCAAAAGAAGTATGATTTACAAAAGTTAGATCTTGCGAGAATGAAAGAATTAGAATGAGAAAAGGAGCTTCGGGCTCCATTTTATTATGAATTAATGTGGTAAAAAAATAAAAGCCTCAGTTGGCTAGTTAAGGTAGTAACAAAAAGAAAGGGAGGCATAAATACCTCCCTTTCTTCTATTAATTTTCAAATTTGATTAAAAATCATCTTCCAAAAATCCTGTTCTTCTGTGCCCAGAAAATTCATAATCTGTTCCTGGATCATCACTAAACTCTGCAAGTATGTAAATACTATCTACTACTACGCCGGTTCTTGACTTTCCACCACCAGGTATAATTTTACCTTCTTTAACGGTTACTGTTTCGTAACCAGCAAAAATTTGGTCAACAGAATCAATTGGGTCTACTGTTTCGTCTCTAATTATGTCAAGCGTATCATACGTATACATTGGTACTTCAATATTATCTCCTGTACCTGCAAACGAATTACCGCTAGGGTTAGCATCTATTTTAGCTTTAAATGGCCAAATATGTCCGTAGTCGTCAACCCAAATTTGCTTACCATCTGCAGCTGCAGTTGTATAAGTAAAAAAGTGCTCATAACCCACAACTGCTGAGCCTCCTACGTACGTTTGTACGAACCACTCTCCAGCCAACTCATTGCCCGGAATCATTTCTGTTTCATATTCTTCGCAACCAACAAAGCCAATTGCTACAAGTGCGAATATTATTAGTTTATTAAATTTCATATAATCATTCTTGTTTAAAGTTCAACTTGTGTTAGCACTGCCTTAAAGGTATATCCAAAAGACCATTCAGTAGTGTATGAAATAGTTTTTGTAACAGGATCTACCACTAAATCTGTCATAGTGCAGTCTCCACCAAATCCGTCATTCGAAAAATCCGTAATTGAATAAACATTTCCAGGAATGCTTGTGGCGGTAATTTTTGCTCCACTAGATCTGTATCCAGGTCCATAGCCTCTTCCATGCTCATAATAAGCACCTATTCCACAAGACATTTCATATGTTCCATCGGTATTTTTCCATATTAGAACATACTCCATATCAGTATATTGAGGTCCGGTAGATCCGTTTCTTACAACTGTACAAGTATATAATCCCTCCATGCTTGTAACTAAATCGCCAGTTTTATATACCCAAACTGTTCTACCTGCAGTTCCGTCAAAACCATCTGCATTGGTAGCTCTGTACGTTACTTCGTATAAATCTGCTTTTGTAAGATCTAACGTAGCACCTCCTCTGTATACTCCCGTAGCTTCTGTAACTACCGGAATTTCAGCTCCATTTTCTGTAGCTGTTACGCCTGGATCTGTAAAAGAGCCTCCTTCAGGAACGAAAACAGTTCCTGGTCCAGACACATCTATAAGTGGATAGTTTGTAACCCTAGACTTGTTTGCGGTAGTTTCTTTTTCGCAAGCAGTTAAACCAAGGAAAGCCAATCCTATTATTAATAAATTTATTTTTTTCATTTTGTTTAAAATTAATTGTTGTTTTACTATTTTGTGTCCCACCAAACTTTTGTAGAAAGTCCATTAGCTGGATTTTCAGGGGCATTGGTATTTCTTACTGTCTCTACATCTGGCACTAATAATCTTCTTGGTGTATTTGTTCCAGTTAAAATACTTGCATAAGAAAGAGTTCTTTCGCCAATATTACCTGCAGTACCTTTAGCATTAGCTGATAGAGCTGGAACTTGAGTTCTATTTATTTCAAAAAATGCTTCCAAGTTTTGGAAATTAGCTAGAGCTATCCACTTCTGCATCATTATTTGCTTAATGTCAGTTTCTACATCTCCGGTAGCTTTATACTCATATTCTCCGCCGCTTGCATACATTGCAGAAGCACCGCCCATACCGTGCATACCAAACGAAGCATCAATACCAGCTTCATATTCTGCCTGTGCACCTGCACCACCAGAATATCTAACCAAAGCTTCTGCTTTTAAGAAATGAAGTTCTGCCATAGAAAAGAAGAAAACAGGCGTAGTTGCTGTAATGTTTGGAGTAGATAAATCTTTATTAGATATGTCTCTACTTGCAAAATCACCTTGCTCCTTAGCTTTGTGGCCGGTAGCACCTGCATCGTAAATTGCATCTACTCTAGCATCACCTTTATCTACAAGATATTTTAGCAAAGTGTTACTAGCCATTTGGTTAACGCCACCAAGTCTATCTACTTGTATTTCGTAATAAGGATTTCTTTTATTTTGCTCACCTACAAACTGCGTAATAGCAGCATCGCTGGTTATAAAATTATCCTCTGTAAGTAAAGCTTGAATTTCTGCACTTTTAGCACCAACATAAGACTGACGCATATACATTTTTAATTTTAATGTATTTGCAAATCCAATCCAATCTGCCATAGAACCTCCAAAGATAAAATCTGCATTAGACATATCTTTATCACTAGGATTAGCTTCGTATGCAGCAATAGCAGCATCTATTTCAGTAATAAGTGCAGGATAAATATCTGCCCCGTTATCAAATTTTGGAGTAGTATTTACAACGCCATTAATAGCTTCAGAATAAGGCACTGCATTGTACAAATCTGCAAGCATATGAAAAGTGTAAGCTTCGCACAGCGTGGCTACCAATGCATAATTGGTATATCCTTTTTCGTTTGAAATGTTCTTTATGGTTCTTAAATTAGCTAAACCTCCAGCATATATTTCAGACCACTCTCTATCAAAGAAATCGGTTTCAATTCTGTACTCATCAATATTTTCGTACTGACCTGCATCTGGACTTTGGGTATAATATTGAGCCCAAAAGCCTCCTAAATTATGATACGAACCACCAAAAGTAGCCATCATACTTGTTTGAGCACCAGGAAGTAATAGACTTACATCAACTGCACTCACTTTATCTGGATTTGTATTTACATCCAGAAATTCCTGACATCCCACAAACGTAGATGCCAATAAAATCGTAAATAATATTTTCGTTATTTTTTTCATTTCTATCCTAAAATTAAAGTGTAAATCTTAATGCAAAACCGTAAGAACGAGTTGTTGGGTTAGCACTAAACTCTCCAAATTCTGAACTTATTCCATTACCGAAAGTGGTAACCTCAGGATCAATAAACTGATTGTCTACTGGAGTCCATAAGAATAAGTTTCTGCCTATTAAGCTAAACGACAATCCATTAAATGGAAGTCTTTCTATCATACTTGCAGGAAAACTGTAGCTAATAGATAGCTCTCTTAGTTTAACAAATGATTTATCAATAACTTGCTGTCTGTCAAAGGCATCAGCTCTGTGGTAATCATCCATATGAGCAGGATCTACTGCAATAGTATTTTCCTCATAGCTGTAAGTTCCGTCACCATTGTCAATTTTTTGTACCGAGTTAGGATAAACAAATGGCTTTCTATCGTTGTAGGTAGTTTTAATTGAGTTACCTGTAAAGTAGTTAATATCTGCTGTTCTAGAGAACATTAAACCACCTTGTCTTGCGTCAAATAATAAATTTAAACTCCAAGATTTGTATCTTAATTTAGAACCTAAGCCTAGCATATAATTAACTTGAGAATTTCCGTATTCTCCTTTTTCTGTAGAAGCTACTGGCACTCCATTTGCATCAACAACTGTGTAAGGATTTCCGTTTGCATCTAGCACTTGATTTCCGTCTTTGTCTACTTGTACTTCAGCAACACTTCCTTCCAATACGCCAATTGGTTGTCCGTTTCTAGCAATAAATGCTGTTGTAGATAAACCACCAATAGGGAAATCTTGCTCTAAACCATCCACTTGATTTCTGTTTCTAGTGTAGTTGGTATAAATATCCCAATTAAATCCGTTATCTTTTCTAAATACTTTGTAAGATGCAACTAGCTCAATACCTTTATTAGTTATATCTGCAAAGTTAAAAATTTGGCTAGTACCACCTGCTGAAGGTGCAACAGATCTAAACAAAATCATATTATCTGTTAATCTATTGTAGTAAGTAAAGTCAATCTGACCTCTGTTATCTAACACTTTTAAGTCAAGTCCTATTTCCACTTCTTTGTTGTACTCTGGTTTAAGTTCTAAGTTAGATAAGTTTCTATCTATACTAAACGAGTTAACTCCACCAAATGGATAAGTTATGTCTCTAAATGGCATCGAGTTTGAAGTTTGGCTATAGTATCTATCAATAGAGTAGATAGGTGCATCGTTTGCTGTTTGGCCGTAACCAACTCTAAATTTACCGAAGTTTATAAAAGTAGGTAAAGTTAAAGCATCGGTAAACACAAAGCTAAAGTTAGCCGATGGATACCAATAAGCGTTATTTTCTAAAGGTAATGTAGAAGACTGATCTCTTCTTAAAGATAAGTTAACAAAAGCCATGTTCTTATAATCTAAGTTAGCCATTGCGTAAGTATTAAATTGTCTTCTAAGAGTTTGGCTTTCTGAAATTGTAGGTTGTCCTGGGCTATTTTGCAAGTTATAGTAACCTGGAATATCTAATCCGTTTACCGAAGCAAAAATGCTGTTCGAATTTCTAGAGTTAATGTTTACACCACCTGTTAAACCAAGATTTAAAATTGGAGTAACTTCTTTGTTCCAGTTAAGAATAACGTCGTTATTAAACTCATTGTTACCTAAAGTTTGCTCAGATACGTATCCAGGATCGTCAACACTACCCGCGTTTACACCTTCTGGCAATAATATTGCTCTATGGTTATGTATAATGTTCGAATTTAAATCATACCCAAAACGATACATTGCGTTTAAATTCTCTGATAAATCATAAGTAGCTTGTAAGTTACCAAATATTTTGGAGCCGTTGTAGTTATTTCCATTCTCGTTTAAAATATAGTATGGATTTGTAACGCCATAAGCAGTAAAGTAATCTTCTACATTATAAAATTTATCATTATAATTCTGCATATCTAACACACTCATATTTCTTGGCAACTGCATCATGTTATTATATACACTTTGTTGCCCTTGTCCAGTAGCAACAAATTTACCTTCTGTAAGTGCCATATTTACACCACCAGATACTGTAAGTTTATCTACAGATGTTTGTGCTTTTAAACTCACGGTATTACGATCGTAAACATCAATAGGGCCAGGATAAATACCATCTTGACTAACGTTTGAGTAAGATGCGTAGAAAGAACCTTTATCGCTACCACCAGAAACACCAATACTGTTTTGGAAAGAAACTCCTCTTTCAAAGAAATCTCTAATGTTATTTTCTAATGCATTATAAGGTGCTAATAATTGAGAATTATCAACAACTCGGCCATAAACTCGGTCTCTTCCGTCAAAAGCTGGACCCCAAGAACCGTTTTCGTCTAACCAGTGATTGTTGTCCCATCCTTGTCCAAATTCGTTTTGGAAATTTGGCATTCTTAGTACACTGCTAAAAGTAGCTATACCATTATACTCTATACCTAACGATTTTTTACCCGATCCACTAGATCCTTTTTTGGTTGTAATCATAATTACACCGTTTGCACCTCTAGACCCATAAAGAGCAGAAGCTGCAGAACCTTTTAAAACCTCCATACTTTCGATATCGTTTGGATTTATGGAATTTAATCCGTTACCAAAGTCATAACCACCATCTAAGGCGGTAGAGTTTACAGAATTGTTAGAGATTGGAATACCATCTACAACAATAAGTGGCTGGGTTCCTTGAGAAAGGGAGTGGATACCACGTATAAATATACGAGTAGATGCTCCTGGATCTGAAGAAGCTGCAGAAATTTGCACCCCTGCAATTTTACCTTGCAACCCATTAACTGCACTTCGGTCTCCACCATCTGTAATATCCACAGATTTTACTGAGGCAATAGAATACCCCAAAGACCTTGCACTTTTCTTAATGTTTTGTGCGGTTACTACAATTTCGCCAAACTCCTCACTGGAAGATTTCAGGGTAATGTTAACACTGTTTGAAGTGCCTGCGGCAACCTCTTGTGTTTCCATACCAATAAAACTTACAACTAAAATTGGACTTGCTGTTGTAGCTTTTAAACTATAGGTACCATCCGGATTGGCAATTGCCCCGTTACTAGTACCTTTTTCTTTAATCACGGCTCCCACTACAGGTTGTGATTTTTCGTCTACTACCTTCCCGGTAATAGTTCGAGTTTGTGCATGGGTTACTGTTGCAAATAACACCATAGCACAAACACCTAGGATTTTAAATAGTTGTTTGTTCATAAACTTAGCTTTACGTTTAAATGGCTTCGAAATAACAATTAAATGACGAATAATAAAAATAAAAATAGATTTAACCGTTTAACTCTACAGTTATTAACACAGTATTTTAACAACTTGAGCCATATACTCTTATTTTTGCTACCATTAATATGGAGTTGACATATAATACCCAAGGGGAGCAAATATTGCTTACCGAATATGGGCGAGGCGTGCAAGAAATGGTAGAACACTTATTGAAAGTGGAAGACCGTGAAGATAGAAATAGAATGGCAAGAACTATTTTTCAGGTAATGGTAAATCTTAATCCTTTAATTAAAGACCAAGACGATTATCAAAAAACGGTTTGGGATCATATGCACGAAATTGCAGGATACAAGTTAGACGTAGATACGGAATATGAAAAACCGTCACCCGCGGCAAAGCAAGAAAAACCCGACCACTTAGGTTACAAAGGGGTGTTGAGTAAATATCGTTTTTATGGTAGAAATTTATTAGAGATGATAGATGGAGCTAAAGAAATGGAAGAAGGCGAACTAAAAAGCCTTTATATAAACTACATAGCTTCCTTTATGGTAAATTCTTCAAAAAATTGGAATGATGAAAGTTTAACGCCTAAGCAGGTAGTGCAACATTTAGCAGATTTATCTGGCGGAAAATTAAACATAGATCCTGAATCGTTAAACATTCACCTAGAAATACGGAAAAAGCGACCATCTAATTTCTCTAAAAACAAAAAGAAAAAACCTTTTACAAACAACAAATACAAAAGAAGACAATCTTAAAAAATGGGATCTTTTAAAATAGAAGGCGGACATAAATTAAAAGGCAGCCTTAAACCACAAGGAGCAAAAAACGAAGCGTTGCAAATACTTGCAGCGGTGCTTTTAACACCTGAAATTGTAGAGCTAAAAAACATACCCGAAATACGAGATATCTTAAAAATGATAGACTTGTTAAAAGGGTTAAATGTAAAAGTAAATCACTTAGCAGAAGGTCATTTCACCTTTCAAGCAGATGAAATTGACTTAGACTTTTTTCATACCGAAGAATTTAAGGTAAAAGGAGCTTCCATTCGTGGGTCCATTATGATAATTGGGCCACTGTTAGCTCGTTTCGGAATTGGATATATACCTAGTCCCGGGGGCGATAAAATTGGTAGACGAAGATTAGATACTCACTTTATTGGTTTTGAAAGTCTTGGGGCAGAATTTACGTTTGAAAAAGAAACTAAGTTTTATAAAGTAGAAGCTAAAGAATTAAAGGGCACTTATATGTTGCTCGACGAAGCTTCGGTAACAGGCACTGCCAACATACTTATGGCTGCCGTTATGGCCAAAGGCACTACTACCATATACAATGCGGCTTGCGAACCTTATTTACAGCAATTGTGCAAAATGCTTAATGATATGGGAGCAAATATTTCTGGCATTGGTTCTAATCTACTTACCATACAAGGAGTAGAATACTTAGGCGGTTGCACCCACACTATTTTGCCTGATATGATTGAAATTGGCAGTTTTATTAGCCTAGCTGCTCTTACACAATCTGAAATTACAATAGAAGGTTGCAGGGTTGATCAGTTAGGGATTATACCCAAAGTATTTCGAAAATTAGGTGTAAAACTGGAAATACAAGGTGACAATATTTTTATACCTGCAAATGAGCATTACGAAATAGATTCGTTTATAGATGGAAGTATGATGACCATTTCTGATGCACCTTGGCCTGGTTTATCTCCCGATTTACTAAGCGTTATCCTAGTAATGTGTACTCAAGCAAAAGGGAATGTTTTAATTCATCAAAAAATGTTTGAGAGTCGCTTATTTTTTGTAGATAACCTCATTGACATGGGAGCTCAAATAATTCTTTGCGATCCTCATAGAGCAACAATAATGGGACTGGACAGACGAGTTCCGCTTAAAGGGATAACAATGACTTCTCCTGACATAAGAGCGGGTGTATCTCTACTTATTGCCGCTATGTCTGCCAAAGGAACGAGTACTATTCATAATATAGAGCAAATAGATAGGGGCTATCAACACATAGAAACACGCCTAAACGCAATAGGAGCTAAAATTACGCGTATAGAATAGTATGAAAACTGCACTAAAAATCTTTCTTAGCATTTCTCTTCTTAGTGTTTTTGCATTTACGCAAACGCTAAATGATATAAAACCTGCAGTGGGCGAAATGGCCCCGGAAATTTCCATGGTTGGAATTAACGGGCAACCACTAAAACTTTCGAGCCTGCGAGGCAAAGTAGTTTTGGTAGATTTTTGGGCAAGTTGGTGCAGAACCTGCAGAATAGAAAATAACACCTACGCACAAGCCTACTCTAAGTATAAAAATAGGCAGTTTAAAGATGGTGATGGTTTCGAAATTTTTAGTGTAAGCTTAGATACTGACCCCACTATTTGGAAAAAAGCAATTATAAATGATAGAATGACTTGGGCAAACCATGTATCTGATTTTAAGAAATGGGATAGCCAAATAGTAACCACTTATAATTTCAAATATTTACCGCATAACCTTGTTATAGACAAAAACGGTAAAATTTTAGCAAAAGGCCTTTTTGGTAAAAATTTAGAAGATTTTCTTGTAACAAGATTGGCAGACTAAATTGTGTCATATTGACACAATTAGCTATGGCAAATGATTTGCAACACTATGCATACATATAGTTTGTTATAGAATGGCTGAAGAAACACACGAGCAAGAAGAACTAGATCCTACTACTAACGAAGTAGGCACTGAAGATACTGAAAACCAAGAAGTTGTCGCTGAAGCACCTTCCGCAGAAGATAAGTACAACGAATTAAACGATAAGTATTTACGTTTATATTCCGAATTCGATAATTACCGAAGAAGAACCACCAAAGAACGTTTAGAACTTTTTAAAACAGCGAGTCAGGATATTTTGACAGAGTTGATTCCTGTTTTAGACGACTTTGAGAGAGCACAGAAGGCACTAACAGAAAAAGCGGATTTTAATGTGCTAAAACAAGGTGTAGATTTAGTATTCCATAAATTCAATAATACACTTACTAGTAAAGGTTTAAAAGCATTCGAATCTATAGGCAAAGCATTCGATCCCGATTTTCATGAAGCGGTAACCAAAATTCCGGCACCTAGCAAAAAACTAAGAGGCAAGGTAGTAGACGAAATTGAAAAAGGGTATATGCTTAATGATAAGGTAATTCGTTTTGCAAAAGTGGTAGTAGGAGAATAATAAAAGAGATGTCAAAAAGAGATTATTACGAAATATTAGGGGTAACTAAAAGTGCCACTGCAGAAGAGATAAAAAAGGCGTATCGAAAAAAAGCGATACAATTTCACCCGGATAAAAATCCTGATGACAAGGCAGCTGAAGATAAATTTAAAGAAGCGGCAGAAGCTTATGAAATACTAAGCCATGCAGAAAAGAAACAACGTTATGACCAATTTGGTCATGCTGGAGTAAACGGCCAAGGCGGTTTTGGAGGCGGAGGTGGAATGAATATGGATGACATATTTAGCCACTTTGGCGACATTTTTGGCGATATGGGTGGTAGCCCTTTCGAAAGCTTTTTTGGTGGCGGAGGTGGAGGAAGAGGCAGAACCCGACAAGCTGTAGGCTCTAATATTCGAATAAAACTAAAACTTACCATTGATGAAGTAACCAATGGAGTTGAGAAAAAAATTAAATACAAGAAAAAAATTGTCGCTCCAGGAGTAACTTTTGATACGTGTGGCACTTGTAACGGACGTGGACAGGTAACGCGTGTACAAAACACTTTTCTTGGCCAAATGCAAACAGCAAGCCCCTGCCCTACCTGTGCAGGAAGCGGAAAACGCATTAAAAATGTTCCTCCAGGTGCCGACGGAATGGGCTTAACCATCAAAGAAGTAACAACAAGTATAAATGTACCTGCCGGTGTAGCAAGCGGCATGCAACTTTCGCTGCAAGGCAAAGGAAACGAAATGCCTGGTGGAATTTCGGGAGACCTAATTGTGCTAATTGAAGAAATTGAGCATAGCGAACTTATTCGTGAGGGGAATAACATTATTTATAATTTGCACGTAAGTTTCCCTGAAGCGGCTTTAGGTTTAGATGTAGAAGTACCAACTGTAAGTGGCAAAGCAAAAATTAAAATAGAAGCCGGAACACAAAGCGGCAAAGTGCTTAGGCTAAGAGGCAAAGGAATACCCGATGTAAATGGATATAAAACCGGCGATCAGTTAATTTATGTAAACGTTTTTACACCTAAAAAACTAAACACGGAGGAAAAAGCAATAATGACTCAATTGCTTGATTCTGAAAATATGAGACCCGTTCCTGGTGCAGAAAAAGGATTTTTCGATAAAATGAAAGACTTCTTTCACTAAAATATTAACTATATAAATTATAAAAAAGCTGGCGATGCCGGCTTTTTTTATGCAATAAATTTATCCCAAATTCCGTGTTAGAACTTCGTAGTGAGAGCTAACTATCAAGGAATCAGTTTCTTATTTTTTGATAGCATAGCCGTAGTTATGGTTGAAAAAAAATAAGAAACAACTGATTTGAAGAGAGTTAGATCGTAATAGATTTTCTAATGCGGATTTTGGGTTAAACCTGTGCAACTTAAATCTTACAGCTGAATACTATTAAAAAACGCTACCTAGCTATCCATAATTTCTGCGTTTTTATGCTACTATTATTTAAGATTTGAACGAAGTAAAACCCTTGACCTAAGTCTGTAATATCTAACTGTTGGGTAGCAAAATGCAAAGCTTCAGATTTTACTAATTCTCCTCTACTATTAAAAATATGTAAGGTATTATCGCTACTTTCATAATCAGCAATAGTCACGTTCAACACATTAGACACTGGATTTGGAAATAAAAATAGATTCTTTCCTTTTTCTAAAACAACTACGCCAGCACTCTCAGTATATTTTAAAATTACCCCGTTAGCTCCTACCGCATAACCTAAATCCTTATTTAAAAACTGAATACCACGGAGTTGTGTTTCAGCTAAGTCTTCCTCTTCCCAGGTCGCTCCTCCATCTTCAGATTTAATCATAAAACCTTTGCCAGAACTATCTACAGATAAAGCGTACACATTATTTAAATCAGCGTGGCTTATTTTAAAAATCATTGCATCGGTTTCAATTGGATTCCAAGTAGTTCCTCCATTGTTAGTGGTAAAAATTGTGGCATTACCGCCTGCCATAGGTTGGCCTCCAGCCAAGCCTATATTTTCAGTATAAAAACTAATACCCGAGCCCCACAAGGCATTGCTTAAGCCGAGTACAGTCCAATTTAATCCTCCATCTGTAGTTTTTAGTATTGTACCATTATTTACGGTTGCATAACCCACAGTTTCAGTCGGAAAACTAAAATAACTAATCCAACCTGTACCGGAATAAACTGCATCCCATGTTGTTCCGCCATTTGATGTTCGTACAATTGTGCTATTACCATACAAACTGTCAGCATACGCATAAAAACCAACGTTTTGGTTTACAAACCACATACCCCCACCTGTTTTGCTCGCGGGC
>Ga0102812_10001094_pt1 | contig 18979 bp, 22 predicted proteins | sample ColrivemetaGS713_FD_79334 | JGI IMG/M metagenome (GOLD analysis project Ga0102812, IMG submission 79334) | Estuarine microbial communities from the Columbia River estuary - Flood tide ETM metaG S.713 | ecosystem: Environmental > Aquatic > Marine > Intertidal zone > Estuary | place: USA... | reverse complement strand
GGATAACGGGCTTTTAATAGAAGAATAAAATCACTTAAAAAATTCATTTTTATAGGATATAAGTGGCTGTGTTAAATAGAGATCTTAAAAAGGATGATTTAGGATTACCCAACCGAGCCTTCTAATTTTAGATTTAATAATCTATCGGCTTCTGAGGCAAATTCAAATGGTAATTCGTTAAATACTTCTTTACAAAAACCATTTACCATTAGGGCGACTGCTTCTTCCATACTAATTCCTCGTTGTAGTAGATAAAATAATTGTTCCTCTGCGATTTTAGATGTTGAAGCTTCGTGTTCAATTTTTGTTTCGCTGTTTTGAATTTCAAGATAAGGGAAGGTATTTGCACTTGCGTCTTTTCCAATCAGTAAAGAGTCGCACTGTGAGTAGTTTTGCGTATTAATAGCGCGTGGACTTACTTTTACAAGTCCTCTATAACTGTTTTTTGAATTGCCCGTTGAAATACCTTTTGAAATAATCCGACTTTTTGAATTTGATCCTAAATGAATCATTTTAGTACCTGTGTCCGCCTCTTGTTTGTTAGTTGTTAAGGCGACAGAATAAAATTCGCCAATGGATGAATCACCTGCTAAAATACAGCTCGGATATTTCCAAGTAATAGCTGACCCTGTTTCCACTTGAGTCCACGCAATTCGAGCTTTTCGCCCGCTACATAAACCTCGTTTTGTTACAAAGTTATAAACGCCTCCAATACCATTTTCATCTCCTGCATACCAATTTTGGACAGTTGAGTATTTGATAACGGCTTCTTCGAATGCTATTAATTCGACAACTGCAGCATGGAGTTGATTTGTACTGAATTGTGGGGCTGTACAACCTTCAAGATAACCTACCTCACCTCTGTCCTCAACTACAATCAAAGTACGCTCAAATTGGCCTGCTTCTTCGTTATTAATTCGAAAATACGTAGATAACTCCATTGGGCACTTAACATCCTTTGGAACATAACAAAACGAGCCATCACTAAAAACAGCTGAATTTAAAGCGGCAAAGAAATTATCGCCAATTGGGACAACACTTCCTAAATACTTTTTAATCAACTCGGGATAACGTTCAACAGCTTCTGCAAATGAACAGAAGATAACACCTGCTCGTTGAAGTTCAACTTTAAAAGTTGATCCAATTGATACACTGTCAAAAACAGCGTCGACCGCGACATTGGTTAAACGTTTTTGTTCATTTAGTGAAACACCTAACTTGTCAAATGTTTTTAAAAGCTCGGGGTCAACCTCGTCTAAACTCCCTAGTTTCTTTTTTGTTTTTGGGACAGAGTAATATTGGATATTTTGATAATCGATTGGTGGGATTCCGAGGTACGCCCAATCAGGGCTTGGCATTTTTTGCCACTGTGAAAAAGCTTGCGCACGAAATTGGCTCATAAATAGAGGTTCGTCCTTTTTTCGGCTTATTTGGTCTACAATTTCTTGATTTAACCCTTTTGGGAAACTTTCATTCTCAATTTCAGTTTTGAAGCCGTATTTATAGGGTGTAACAACGATCTCTTCAAGTACTTTTTCAGAATCATTTGTTTGTTTCTCCATGGCGTGTTTTTAATAACTTATTAATGATTTTAAAAAATTTATTTGAATATTAGTTAAAAATCGTTACCCGCAAAGACTTTTTAATTTAGCGTTGGTAAAAGTTAGACTTAACGGTAACCGGCTAATGTGGCGCAAATGTCTTCCATAAAAGAAATAATCATAAAGCCCATAATTGGTGAAAAATCTAATGCTCCTACTGGTGGCATTACACCACGCCAGATCCGAAGATAGGGGTTTGTTAATTTAACTAGGGTAAAGAATGGCTGTGAATATATATTTAAGTTGGGAAACCAAGTTAAATAAAGACGAAGTATTAATGCGATTTGATAAAACCTTAAGAAGGTATAGATAGCTCCTGCTAATGTTGCTATTAATGTTCCCATAAGATAAAAAAACTTACTTTTAATTATTGTAAACGTTTGCTATCTAAATATATAACAAGTTTATCATAAGACAAAAATTTATTTACAATTTACTAGCTAGTGAAGAGACTTGAACTCATAACCGACTGATTACAAATCAGTTGCTCTACCAATTGAGCTACACCAGCTTAATGAAAACATTTATTCATATACAATATAATACCAAACAATTTTTAATTGTAAATACCGAAATTCTAGGATCAAGTGCTAGACAAGAGATAAATTGATAACTACAATAGTATTGTAGGCATCTAATTAGGGACGAAAAATTAAGTTCACTAATTAAATCATTAAATATTTTAAATTTTACATATTATATTCAAGTGGCAAAAAAAGGAGCACGAGTTCAAGTTACCCTAGAGCACAAGTGTGAGCAGGGTGTTTATCGTTACCATACAACGAAAAATCGTCGTAATACGACTGATCGTTTAGAATTGAAAAAATATTCGCCAGTGACAAAACAACATGAAATCTTTAAAGAAATTAAATAGCTAACTTATGTATAAAAATCCAATTAAAGCAAATCTGGGTGAAGAGGTAAATAATTCTTTAAATTATAAAGACGTCAGTATTTTAAGTAATTTTGTAAATGAACAAGGTAAAATTCTTCCACGTCGTTTAACTGGTTTAAAATCAAAACAACAAAAAAAAGTTACAAAACTGATTAAACAAGCTAGAATTGCAGCTTTATTACCATTTGTTATTGGTAAAAACTAATTTCAGGTGTTTTATCAATATTTTATGCTACAATTATAGTTATCATAAAGTTCAGTTTGAACTTTCAATCATTCGTTAGTTTAACCAAGATTAAAGATATGACGCCATCATTAAGCGCATTTTTAAGTAGTGTGATTTTAGCTGTTGTAGTTATTGTAGTTCCAATTTCAGCTGCTCTTGTATTTGTGAGTACAACAGATAAGATTGTACGGTCATAGTAAAAAAAAGAACTGGATTTTATTAGAATCCAGTTCTTTTTTTTTTGCTGAACTAAACTTTTAATTTAATTAGAAGTTCATTTCTGCTGCTTGTACTTTCTCGAATTGCTTTTTCTTTAAAACAAGTAGAATTTGTGCAACTGTAACCGTAAAGAAGAATGCTATCATTCCTTTTACTCGGTTTGGACTTTGTAAAATAACTTCAGTTTCAGCCTGTCCAAATCCACCTACATTTGGATTGTATGATAGAGCTTGATCAGCTTGGATAACATCGCCCGTTTTTACACTTACTTTTAATCCAGCAGGAACAGTTTGCTCCTTAGCTTCACCAGCAGCGGTTTGAATCGTAACTCGTGTTGTCCCTTTATCACCAGCTTCAATTGCTGTAACTTTTCCTGCAGCTGTTGATGTGAAAGTGTTATTATTACTCTTTTCTCCACTAGGGTAAACTTGACCACGACCGCGGTTTGCTCCTACGTAAATTGGATAGTTTAGGTAGTGAACACTTTTATCTTGAGCAGGATCTGGTGCTAGAATTGGGAAAGTAACTTCACGATTCTTTTCACCTAAAATCGGACCTACCACTAGGATATTAGGACGAGTTTTACTGTAAGGTTGAACAAACACGCCTTTAGTTTTTGCTTTAAGTTCGTCGGACATACGACCTTTAGGCGCTAGTTTAAAACCTTCTGGTAAAATAACTACCGCTCCTACATTTAAAGGCCCTGGTGCACCACTAGCCGTTACCTGTTGCACTTTTGTATCATAAGGAATGTTCACAACAGCTTCGAATACTGTGTCTGGAAGTACCGCTTGTGGCACTTCAACCTCTGTTGGTTTTTGGGCTAAATGGCAGTTTGCACACACGATTCTTCCTGTTGCTTCACGCGGGTTATCGTAAGCTTGCTGCGCAAACACGGGATAAGCGTTAGCCATTTGAGGAAACAGTAATGATCCACAAAGACTTACACTAATAAAGACAAATTTAAAGAATTTTGAAATCTGCATGGAACGTCAAATAGATATAAATATATTTCTTACACATTGTATTATATATGCACTATTAATAGAATACCATTACATTTGCAATAAATTACAAGTAAAGATTATTTCTTAAGAAGAATTAGCACTCCAGCTCCACTTAGATATAACGCTAATAAAGCTCCAGATAATAAAATTTGTGTAATTGGGTCTGTTGAGGGGGTAATAATAGCTCCTAAAATTGTCGAAATAACAATGACATACTTCCACGAGCTTAACATCATTTGTCCAGATATAATTCCGAGCAAGCCAATTACAATCTGAATTACTGGTACTTGAAAAGCCAGTCCCGTTGAAAAAATTAATACTGCGACAAAATTAAAGTACTGGTCAAAGGACCAAAATGGTTCCACTACATCACTTCCGTAAGCAATAAAGAATTTTAAGGCTGCGGGCACTAAAAAAGCGTAGGAAAACCAAAGGCCACCACTAAAAAGTACACCTGAACCAATGGTCATTGGTAAAATGACATCTCGTTCTTTTTTTGTTAAGCCTGGTAATGTGTATAGTAAAATTTGATAAATTACAACCGGACTGCTAATCAAAATCCCACCAAAAAAGGCTATCTTTACTGACGCGAAAAAATATTCACCAGGCGAAAATTGAAGAAATTTAATCCCCTCCGCAGGAGCTTGGAATATACGAACAATCTCTTTCACATCAATAAAGCATAAAAGGGTTGTACACGTTAACAGAACTAAACAAAATATTAGTCGTTGGCTAAATTCTTCAATGTGCTCCGATAATGCCATTTCATCATCCGTTACAGAACTTGTACGAACGGGAAAAATCCCGTATTTTTGCCGAAATTGAAAAGAGAAAGCTGAGGCCATACGGAAATTGGGATATTAAATTACTTTATTATTTTGTTTCTTTATTTTTATCAACAATTATACATTCTGTTGTTAGAACCATACTTGCGATTGATGCCGCATTTTGTAATGTTGAACGAGTAACTTTGGCAGGATCAATAATTCCTGCCTCATACATATCAACAATTTCATTTGTTGCAGCATTATATCCAATTTCAAAATCAGATTCTTTAATTCTTTCAACAATAATCGATCCGTTTTCTCCTGCGTTTAAAGCAATTTTTTTAAGTGGTGCCTGAAGAGCTTTTTCTACAATTAAACCACCTAGCAATTCATCTCCGGTTAATGTTTCTTTTACCCATTCGAGTAATTCGACTGCAATGTGAATTAGAGTCGTTCCACCACCAGGTACGATACCTTCTTCTACGGCAGCTTTTGTAGCATTTACAGCATCTTCTAATCGTAGTTTACGATCTTTCATTTCAGTTTCAGTTGCTGCACCAACTTTAATAACGGCAACTCCACCAGTTAATTTTGCTAAACGTTCCTGTAGTTTTTCTTTTTCATAAGTTGAATCACTTGTTTCCATTTGTCGCCTTAGTTGTTCGCAACGTGCTAGGACTTCTTGTTTATTGCTATCAGAGATAATTGTCGTGTACTCTTTTCCTACAACTACCCGTCTCGCAACACCTAAATTTTCGATGTCCATACGTTCTAGGCTAAGTCCAGCATCTGCTGTAATAACATCACCTCCTGTCAGTACTGCAAGATCTTGAAGTATAGCTTTTCTACGATCACCAAATCCAGGTGCGCGCACAGCAACCACATTTAAAATACCTCTTAGTTTATTAACAATTAATGTTGCTAAAGCTTCTTTTTCGACATTATCACTAATAATTAATAATGGTTGATTCGTTTTAGAGACTAATTCTAATGTTGGAACTAAATCTTGTTTGACAACTGTAATCTTTTTATCGGTTAATAAAATATAAGGGTTGTCTAAAACCACTTCCATTCTTTCCGTATTTGTCACAAAATACCCCGAAATAAAACCTCGGTCAAAACCCATACCCTCTGTAATTTCGAGCTCTGTTGCGGTAGATTTACTTTCTTCAAGAGATATTAGCCCTTCGCGTCCAACCTTATCAATAGCATTGGCAATTAAACTTCCTACTTCCGCATCATTCCCTGCAGATATTTGCGCAACTTGCGTAATATCTGTCAAATTTTCAATAGGACGAGCATAGTCCATAATTTTTCGCACAACAAATTGCGTTGCTTTTTCAATTCCTCGTTTTAAAACAATTGGATTTGCCCCTGCTGCAACGTTGCGCATTCCCTGCTTAATTATCGCATAAGCTAAAACAGTTGCTGTAGTAGTGCCGTCGCCAGCGACATCATTTGTTTTTGAAGCCGCTTGGCGAATAAGCGAAACACCAGTATTTTCCAGTGTATCTTGTAAATTAATCTCCTTGGCAATCGTTACCCCATCATTAACGATTTGCGGTGTTCCAAACTTTTTTTCTAACACTACATTTCGTCCTTTAGGACCTAATGTTACAGAAACTGCTTCAGCTAAAATATCCATCCCACGTTCCAAAGCTTTCCGTGCATCTTCTTGATAAAGAATTGTTTTAACACCCATTTTAAATATTTTTATTTATTGAAGTGAAAATTATTTAGCTACTCTCTTAATAAAGTAATTGGCTCAGGCTGGACTTGAACCTGCGACCTTGGGCTTATGAGTCCCCTGCTCTAACCAACTGAGCTACTGAGCCATGTTAAGATCATAGCGAGTAATTCAAATTTTCGCAAGCAAAAATTTAACTTTTTAATTTTGTTAATATACATATACCGAAGAAATTGCCCCATTAACTATCTAATAAGTCGATTTCTTCGGTACATATAGATGTTATTTATAACGAGTTAAAAGAACTCGAATTGAACCATCCTGCGAATTTTCAGATTGTGTAAAGTTAAAATTTTCTCTTTCACTTACTTGCACAATTGAATTATAGGCATAACGTTGATTAATTTGGTTTAAAAATTTGTCCACAGAATAAGGCTGTGCCCAAAACATTAAATCCGTAACAAGTTCATATTCAACACCATTCCATTTAAAGCCAATATCGTAATTATTTGATTGTTTTACGATAATTTCGGCGTCATGAGTTTGCTTTTGGTAACCGACAATTTGTTGATTTTGTTCGGTCCATTCTAATTTTAAATCTGAAAGACTCTTTTTCAGAATATTGCGATCATATAATTTAGTCTTAATTTTACTGAAGTGGGACATATATATATATAACAAATCGCGAAAGTTAGTACTGTTTACTGCTTATTGTAGTTACGTTGGGTTACTCCCAATGGTAAAATATAAAGTATAAAAGGAATATTTTATATAATTAATATTATATCATTAGTATGCAGGTTTTTATAAAAATCATCCTCACTTTAGGGGTTGGTTTAAAAATCTTCTAATCTAATAGCTTACATTTTCGATTTAATTTCGTTAGTTGGTTTAATAATTTAGATTAAATAAAAATTAAAATCCTAATTCATTTACCCCTATACAATACAGAAGAGTATGCTTCTTGCTGATAATTTAAATCAACTTTTAGATATATTACCTGAATTTATTAGTAAGCCCCTCCGAACTACGGAAATGAGAACACAGTTAATTGAAATTGTGTTAGATATTGGCCGCCGCCCTGAAGCGCGTTTTGCAACTGGTACTAAATATTTATCTTACAAAACAATCGTTTGGCAAGATTTAGAATACGTTTTAAAGCGTCTTGGAAAATTTAGTGGTGATAATCGGGCTGGGATCGAGAAAACTTTACACCGCGTTAGTGCCTTGCGAAATCGTAATGGTGGAGTGATTGGTTTAACCTGCCGCATAGGTCGCGCCATTTTTGGGACTGTAAATATAATATGCGATCTTTTAGAAAAACGAAAATCGATTTTACTACTTGGCCGACCTGGTGTCGGAAAGACAACAGCAATACGTGAAATTGCTCGTGTTTTATCTGATGATATGAATAAAAGGGTGATTATTATTGATACATCGAATGAAATTGCCGGCGACGGTGATTTGCCTCATCCATCCATTGGAAAAGCTCGACGTATGCAAGTTCGAAATCCTCAAAACCAGCATCAGGTTATGATTGAAGCGGTGGAGAACCATATGCCTGAAATTATAATTATTGACGAAATTGGTACTGAATTAGAAGCGACGGCTGCCCGCACTATTGCTGAACGAGGGGTTCAATTAGTTGGTACCGCGCATGGAAGTGCACTCGACAATTTAATCAAAAATCCTACGTTAACTGATCTCATTGGAGGGATTCAGTATGTGACGCTGGGCGATGAGGAAGCTCGTCGAAGAGGCTCATCTAAAAGTATATTAGAAAGAAAAGCTCCACCAACTTTTGAAATTGCCGTAGAGATTCATAATGTCAAAACATGGGTAATTCATGATAATATTGAGCGTTCTGTGGATTTACTTTTACAAGGGCAAAATTTAGCTTTGCAAAAACGTGAGCTATCCCCATTTGATCGTGGTATTGTAAAATGTAGCCTTACGCATTCTAATAAAGAGGACGAAAGTCTATATGGAATTGAAAATTCTTCAAATTTCACTACTCCGGGGTATAAAAAGTCAAAAACAAATCCTTCTCAGTTAGGTAGAGATGAACATGTAAAATCTAAAAAGTCGAATAAAAATAATTCTTTGGTAAAAAAAGAACTAGGTGAGCGCTTTATTTTTTTATATGTTTATGGGATAAATAGCCAAGATCTTTGTTCTTTAATAAAAACTTTAGATTTACCAATTATCGTTACGCGTGAGGTTCAATATGCAGATAATGTTTTAGCTTTAGGAAATTTAATTAAAAATAATAAGAAATTACGCCAAATTTCCAGCTCTCGTAATATTAATATTTCAACTATTCCAAATAATAGCTTGCTACAAATTGCTAAAGCTTTAAAACAGATTGTGATTCGAAATTCTTCGGGTTCTGAATTTAAAAACGATGATCGTATTAAGCGGGCAAGTGGACAACTATTTTCACCTCTAGAAGAAACGCAATTTTTAATTGATGAAATAATTCAATCAAAAAAGCGAGCAATAAATTTGTTACCACGTTCGCGGGAGGTAAGAAAGTTCCAACATCAATTGATTAGCCATTATCAACTGAAAAGTATTTCTGTTGGTGTTGAGCCGCATCGTTATGTTCGACTTTTTCCAAGTGGAACACGTTAATTCTTTTTGTATAGAATCTGAAAAGAATTTTATACAAAAAGACCAAGGTGGCAAACAAATCTTTTTTAAAGAAAGAGTGCTCCTTGGTCTAGTAATTTTAATTAAAGGTTTCCACGCTTGAAGTATAGTAAGAAAATCACAGCTGGTCCTGAAAGTGTTACTAGTGCTAGGCTCAGTAATTGAGCAATAATATTCCAATTAAACATAATTAAGTAGATTACGTAAATTAATATTTACCTTATGGAAATAATTATACTATTGTTTCCGATAAATAAATTACTAAATTATAAAAACGAAATTTTATAGTGATTTGTTAGTTTTTGTTTTATTCAATTTGGTATGGTTGGAACTGTTTTTATAGAACGAAGGATGGTAAATATGTATTTTTATTCGGATTTTATTCTAATAAAATATAAATTTTTATTTAATGCCGTGTTTTATTAATGAAACTTATTTCCTAAATACTTTTTATGGTATAATTTTAGCATCAAAGATATTGATAATTTTATTTTAGAAGCTAGATGTTTGAACGCTTTACAGAGAAAGCAATCAAGGTTATCATGCTTGCCCAAGAGGAAGCTCGAAGATTGGGTCACAATTTTGTTGGTACTGAGCAAATTTTACTAGGTTTAATTGGTGAAGGTACAGGTATTGGTCCAAAAATTTTAAAATCAATGGGTGTTAATTTAAAAGATGCACGTGTTGAAGTTGAAAAGATTATTGGGCGGGGTTCCGGATTTGTTGCAGTGGAAATACCATTTACGCCTCGTGCGAAAAGAATTCTTGAATTATCTCTTGAAGAAGCTCGTCAATTAGGTCATAACTATATTGGTACAGAGCATCTGTTACTTGGATTAATTCGAGAAGGAGAAGGTGTTGCTGCACGTGTGCTTGAAAATTTAGAGGTTGACCTTTCAAAAGTACGTAGCCAAATTATTCGCTCATTAGGTGAATCAACGGATGTTGCCGCTGGTAACAGTAGCACAACTCGTAGTAAAACGCCTACATTAGAAGAGTTTGGTACTAATTTAACCCAAAAAGCCACAGAAGGAAGATTGGATCCGGTAGTTGGACGAAGTAAAGAAATTGAACGTGTTATTCAAATTTTAGGACGTCGGACAAAAAACAATCCAGTTTTAATTGGTGAGCCGGGGGTTGGTAAAACAGCAGTTGCTGAAGGCTTAGCTCAACGTATCGCAAATCGAGATGTTCCAGATACCTTAGAAGATAAGCGTGTTGTTGCATTAGATATTGGACTACTAATTGCTGGTACGAAGTACCGAGGCGAATTTGAAGAGCGTCTAAAAAAGATTATGGACGAAGTTCGAACAGCTAATAATATTATTTTAGTTATCGATGAGGTTCATACGCTTATTGGTGCTGGTGCTGCGGAAGGTGCGATTGATGCCGCTAACATCTTAAAGCCTGCTTTGTCGCGTGGCGAACTTCAATGTATCGGAGCTACAACAATCGAGGAGTATCGTAAACATATTGAAAAAGACGCTGCATTGGAGCGTCGTTTCCAACCAGTTATGGTGGGTGAGCCAACAGTTGAAGAAACAATTGAAATTCTATATGGCTTACGAGATCGTTATGAGCGTCACCACAAATTAGTTATTTCTGATGAAGCTTTAGCTGCTGCGGCTAAGTTTGCAGATCAATATATTGCTGATCGATTCTTACCAGATAAAGCTATCGACTTGATTGATGAGGCAGGGTCTCGAGTACGTTTATTAAACTCACAATTACCTCCTGCTGCGAAACTTTTAGATCAGGAACTGCGTGATGTTTTAAAATCAAAAGATGAAGCAGTACGGAACCAGGATTTTGAAAAAGCAGGTCAATTACGTGAGCGTGAAATGGAAGTTCGCGCACAAATTAATGCCGTTATTCAAGTTTCAAAAGATCCATCAAGTTCTGTACCAACTCCTACAGTTACAGAAGAAGATATTGCTCAGATTGTTGCTGCTTGGACAAGTATTCCGGTTAATAAGCTAACGAAGAGTGAATCTGAGAAGCTTCTACAAATGGAAGAAACTTTACATAGCCGTATTATTGGACAAGATGAGGCCGTTGTTGCAGTTTCACGGGCGATTCGTCGTGCGCGAGTGGGTCTAAAGAATCCAAATAGACCTATCGCAAGTTTCTTATTTTCAGGGCCAACAGGTGTTGGTAAAACTGAGCTGACCAAAGCATTAGCTACTTACTTCTTTGGTTCAGAAGAGGCTATGATTAGACTTGATATGTCTGAATTTATGGAAAGACATACAGTTTCGAAATTAATTGGTTCACCGCCAGGTTACGTTGGTTATAACGAAGGTGGTCAATTAACGGAAGCCGTCAGACGTCGACCATATACTGTTGTTTTATTTGATGAGGTTGAAAAGGCACATCCAGATGTTTTTAATTTAATGCTACAGATTTTTGAAGATGGCCGTTTAACAGATTCAAAGGGACGAGTAATTGATTTTAAAAATACACTATTAATCATGACTTCGAACATTGGTTCGAAAGTGATTGAAAAAGGTGGTGGTGGATTAGGGTTTGAACTAGGTGAAGACCAAGATAATTCAGCTTACAACCGTATTAAGTCCTTAGTAAATGAGGAATTAAAGCAGTATTTTAGACCGGAGTTTTTAAACCGTTTAGATGAAATCATTGTTTTCAGACAACTAACTAAATCTGAGGTCGGGGAAATTGCTGAAATTATGTTAAAAGAAGTTTTTGATAGAATTTCACAGAAAGGGATTGAGCTTGCTGTAACAGATAGATTTAAAGCTCGTTTAATTGATGAAGGTTATAACCCTGCTTACGGTGCTCGACCGCTCCGTCGTGCAGTCATGCGTTTACTTGAGGATAGCTTATCAGAAGAGGTACTTTCTGAACGTCTACAATCCGGTGATGCAGCGGTTGTTGATGTAGATGAGAATGGCAAAGTTCAAGTCTTAACAGCAGATAAATTTGAAACTTTATAATTCTGTTTAAAAAGAATTTAGAAAAGATTATCCGGCGTAAAATTTTTACGCCGGATAATCTTTTTTATTTAGGCAACCGCTTGTAAACGTGCTTTTGCCTTTCGAAGTTCAATTGTAGCTTCAATTTTTTCTTTCTTTGTTGCTGCTTCGTCAACAAGTACGGTAACTTTTTCTAAAGCTGCTTGAGCTGTAGAAGCATCAATTGATGCACCTTCTTCAGCTCCATTACAAAGAATTGTAATTTTGTTATCTTCAACTTCGGCGAATCCTTCCATTAGAACGAAAGAAATCCAGTTTCCACCAGTTTTTAAACGCATTACACCGATATCAAGTGCTGTTAGTAAAGGAGCGTGGTCAGTTAGAATACCTAACTGACCTGTACTACTAGGAAGAATTAATTCTTCCGCATTCGCATCCCAAACTATGCGGTCTGGCGTGATTACACGAACATTCAAACTCATATTATCTATTTAGCGTTAATTTTTGCAGCTTTTTCGATTGCTTCGTTAATATCTCCAACAAGATAGAATGACTGCTCTGGTAAATCATCGAATTCACCACCTAGAAGTCGGTTGAAACCATCAATACTATCTGCTAGCGAAACGTACTTTCCTGGTGATCCAGTAAATACTTCAGCAACGAAGAAAGGCTGCGATAAGAAACGCTCCACTTTACGTGCACGCGCAACTGTTAGTCGATCTTCTTCTGAAAGCTCGTCTAAACCTAAAATTGCAATAATATCTTGAAGCTCTTTGTAACGTTGAAGAGTCTCTTTGATGTTTTGTGCTGTTGCGTAGTGCTCTGCACCAACGATTTCAGGTTGAAGCATTGTTGATGTTGAGTCAAGTGGATCTACTGCTGGGTAGATTCCTTTAGACGCTAAACCACGAGATAATACTGTTGTTGCATCTAAGTGTGCGAAAGTTGTAGCCGGTGCTGGATCTGTTAAATCATCCGCAGGTACATAAACCGCTTGAATTGAAGTAATCGAACCTTCTGTTGTTGATGTAATACGTTCTTGAAGTACACCCATTTCAGTTGCTAGTGTTGGTTGGTACCCAACCGCTGATGGCATACGACCTAGTAGTGCAGATACTTCTGAACCAGCTTGTACAAAACGGAAAATATTATCAATGAATAATAAAACGTCTTGCTTGTTTACATCACGGAAGTACTCCGCCATTGTTAAAGCTGTTAATCCAACTCGCATACGTGCACCAGGTGGTTCGTTCATCTGACCATAAACTAGAGCTACTTTTGAGTTATCAAGTTTCTTCTCATCGATTACACCAGACTCTTTCATTTCGGCATATAGATCGTTTCCTTCACGAGTACGCTCACCTACACCACCGAAAACTGATACACCACCATGTGCTCGGGCGATGTTGTTGATTAATTCCATGATTAGTACTGTTTTACCAACACCAGCACCACCGAATAATCCAATTTTACCACCTCGCTTGTATGGTGCTAAAAGATCAACTACTTTAATTCCAGTTTCGAAAACAGATGGCTTTGTATCTAAGTCTGTAAAAGCAGGTGCTGCACGGTGAATTGGTAAACCTGCAGTTGCTTCACATGGACCCATTTCATCTACTGGCTCACCTAGAACGTTAAAAATTCGCCCTAAAGTTGGAACACCAACGGGAACAGTAATCGGTGCACCTGTATTAACAACGGCCGCTCCACGCTTCAGACCATCTGTTGATGTCATTGAAACGGCACGAACTTTGTTACTACCTAGAAGTTGTTGTACTTCACATGTAACACTACTTTCACCTTCACCAACAATAATTGCGCTGTAAACCGTCGGTAATTCACCACCTGGGAATTCTACGTCTACTACAGGTCCAATAATTTGAGAGATAAATCCAGTTTTTGAAGCTGTATCAACCATACTTAAAATTGTTTTACAAGAACTTTTTTTTGCTACGCTGATCGACAAAATTTCGAAACTCTATTTTTTACGTTATATAAATAAATAGAGTTTGGATTTTAAAACGAAGTTTTCGTTTTAAAATTATTACGAGAAATTAGATAATACGAACTAATTTATTCCAGTTACATTATCTAAAACCAACCGACGCTTGCCAAACAAACGCTAGTAACAGAAAGAATACTGGAATAGCTGGCATTACGTCAACAATTGGTCGAAATGCTGCATACGGCTCAGGTAGAGCAGATAATAAAAAATTTACATCCATTTGAATATACAATTTATTAGAAAAACTAAACTTCTTAATATTATAGGATACATATTAAGTTTAAAAACATAAAAAGGGTTTGGTCAAAATATGAAAACTATGTTTTTTCAATTTGGGTGGTTTATAAATCTCCCACAATTTGGGAAAAATATATGTTTAGATTTTGCAACTATTCTAAATTTAAAAAAAGAGGAATTGTAGTATACAATATTCTTTAACATTAAAGTTAAAAAAGAGAAAAAGTAACGTGGTTGGAATTCTCCCATTATTTGTTGTTCTTCTTATCATTGTATCATTTGCTATGGTAGTCGCTGTACCAGTTATTTTAGCGACGCCTGGTGAATGGGAAAAATCACAAGGTATTGTTTGGAGTGGTGCAGGCTTATGGTCTGCTCTAGTTATCCTAACAGGTGTTTTTAATGCTGTTCCAGCGTAGGAATAACCAAAAAAATAAAAACCCAGACTTTCTAATTTTTAGAGAGTCTGGGTTTCTTTATTCTTTTACATTATACGTGATAAAAATATTAGGTTATCTCCCCAGGTAGGATTTGAACCTACGACAAACCGGTTAACAGCCGACCGCTCTACCCCTGAGCTACTGAGGAAAATTAAGTACTCTCAATTAAGAATTTTAATCCGAGTTGTATACCTTTGTCCAGTGTTTTTTAAGCTTTAACAACTTAATTAAACCACTACTTGTAAATGGAATTACAATTTATTTTTCTCTTTCGGTCATTGGACCCTCATTGACAATTCTTTCCGTTGTCGAAGTTTTTATAGAAACTTTTTCTCCACCAACATCAACAGATTTTGTTATGTCCGAATTGTCTGGTAGCGTAACTATGGGGTTTAGCATAACGGACTTAAAATGAACTTCCTCTTATGCCAGAATTTTTTTTTTTATGTCATAATGTATATTAGGGACTTGATTAAATTAACTAAGCCTGTAAAATCTAATTTAGTTATTTTAAATCTAAGCTATGACTCTTATACGCGGTTTAAAAAGCAAGAACTTTAAGAATAATCAACGGACAAATACAAAAATGTCTTCAACTGCTGCCTGTTCATCTATGGTTGTTGGGTTAATAATTGGATGGTACTATAAGGACTCTAAGGTACTTTCACTTATAATTTCAGCTGTTACTGGAGGTTAATAACATGGCTTTTATCTTATCAAAAGCTGCAGAAGAAGTGACTGGAAAAGCACTTGTTCCGTATGTTAAAGAAAAAATTGTTGAATCTGGGTTCTCGACTATACAGAAAAACTTACTTCTAAGCATAAGAATCTCTAAATAAGAATCTCTAAAATATTTTTACTACTCTCCAGGTAGTAAAAATATTTTAGAGATTCTTACAAGACAAGCCCTTGACCCAAACGTTAAGGGAAGTATTTTTTGAATAATCCTGACCAGTCCAAGGACTAGAGCGAGTGACGCGATTCGAACGCGCGACATCAACCTTGGCAAGGTTGCGCTCTACCCCTGAGCTACACTCGCTTGTCTTAACTAATATGAAGTGTACTAAAAAACTTACATTTTGCAAACTACATTTTTTTCATTAAATGTTTTTGTATTTAGTATCGTGATTGTTATAAAGCTTTTGAATTTTCGAAATAATTAATTTAAAAGTAAAAAATAGATCATTTCGTTGTACAATTTTATCTAGTTAAGTTACATTTGTAATTTTATATTTGTAAGAAAGTTAAGAATTTTTCTAACGGAGGAAAAGAGAAAATGGCACTACCTTGGTATCGTGTTCATACAGTAGTTTTAAACGATCCTGGCCGACTAATTGCAGTTCATCTAATGCATACAGCATTAGTTGCAGGTTGGGCTGGTTCAATGGCTTTATACGAGCTTGCAGTTTTTGATCCTTCGGATCCTGTTCTTAACCCTATGTGGCGTCAGGGTATGTTTGTGATGCCTTTTATGGCCCGCTTAGGAGTAACAGATTCTTGGGGTGGATGGAGTATTACAGGAGAAAGTGTTTCGAATCCCGGTATTTGGAGTTTTGAAGGTGTTGCGCTAACACACATTGTCCTTTCAGGTATGTGTTTCTTAGCAGCAATTTGGCACTGGGTATATTGGGATCTAGAATTATTTAGAGATCCACGTACAGGTGAGCCTGCTTTAGATCTTCCAAAGATTTTTGGTATTCACTTATTCCTTTCAAGTTTACTTTGTTTTGGATTTGGTGCGTTCCACGTAACAGGTACTTTTGGTCCCGGTATTTGGGTATCAGATGCTTATGGTATTACTGGCCGTGTTCAAGCAGTTGCTCCTGCTTGGGGTGCAGAAGGGTTTAACCCATTTAATCCAGGCGGTATTGCATCTCACCACATTGCAGCTGGTATTCTTGGGCTTTTAGCAGGTGTATTCCACCTTACAATTCGTCCACCACAGAGACTTTACCGAGCTCTTCGTATGGGTAACATTGAAACAGTTCTTTCAAGTAGTATCTCAGCAGTATTCTTCGCTGCGTTTATTACTTCAGGTACGATGTGGTATGGTGCAGCTACAACACCAATTGAATTATTTGGCCCAACGCGTTACCAGTGGGATAGTGGTTACTTCCAGCAAGAAATTGAGCGACGAGTAGAGTCTTCACTAAGCGAAGGTTTATCTTTAAGCCAAGCTTGGTCAAGAATCCCAGATAAACTAGCGTTCTATGATTACATTGGAAATAACCCAGCGAAAGGTGGTTTATTCCGTGCTGGTCCGATGAACAAAGGAGATGGTATTGCTGAAGCGTGGCTAGGACACCCGGTTTTCCAGGATAAAGAAGGCCGAGAGTTAACTGTGCGTCGTATGCCGGCATTCTTTGAAACGTTCCCAGTTATTTTAGTTGATAAAGATGGTATTGTACGTGCGGATATCCCATTCCGTCGTGCGGAGTCAAAGTATAGTATCGAGCAAGTTGGTGTAAGTTGTAACTTCTATGGTGGTAAGTTAAATGGCCAAGTATTTACAGATGCTCCAACAGTTAAGAAATATGCAAGAAAATCTCAATTAGGTGAGGTATTCGAGTTTGATCGAACTACATTAGAGTCAGATGGTGTATTCAGAAGTAGCCCACGAGGTTGGTATACTTTTGGTCATGCAAACTTTGCTTTATTATTCTTCCTTGGTCACTTATGGCATGGTGGACGTACTCTATTCAGAGATGTGTTTGCTGGTATTGGTGCTGAAGTTTTAGAGCAGGTTGAGTTCGGTGCTTTCCAAAAGCTTGGTGATAAGTCAACTAAGAAGCAAGGTATTGTTTAATCAAGTTGGAAAACAAATTATTTTTTAAAAATTCTGTTTACAAATGGAAGCGTTAGTATACACATTTTTACTAATTGGAACATTAGTTGTAATTTTCTTCGCGATCTTCTTTAGAGATCCGCCAAGAATTGTAAAAAAGTAGACTATAGAGTATTAGTCTAAGCAAAAAATTTATCAAAAAAATCATTCACGCATAACGTCGGAATGACTTTTTTGATAAATTTTTTATTCTTCATGTTCTTCAAAAGGATCACGAAGTCCTTTAGAAACGGGCCCGAATGCAGTATAAACTGAATAGCCTGTAACTCCTAGAAGTAAGCCTAAAATAAAAATACTTAAAATTGTTGCGGTTTCCATAAAACAGAAAATCTCTGTGTAAAAAAGTAGGTTAGAAGTGAAAACATTGTCTATAATGTATATTATGTTGTTAGATATTGCTCCATAACTAAGTATTTTACAATCTTAATTTTTTATTACTTTAAAATTATGGCCTTAAGAACGCGATTAGGAGAAATTTTAAGACCACTAAACGCCGAGTATGGAAAAGTGGCTCCAGGTTGGGGTACCACTCCAGTAATGGGAGTTTTTATGGGTTTATTTTTAGTATTTTTAGTAATTATTCTTCAAATTTATAACTCATCAATTATTCTTGAAAACGTAGACGTTGATTGGGTGACAGTTAACTAAGTTTTGTCGTGCATAGGATAGGTTGTTTGGTATTTAAACAACCTATTCTTTTTTACTTGCCAAAAGAGCTTGATTTTGATACTCTTGTTATAGATATAATAATACGCGCGGTCGTGGCGAAATTGGTAGACGCACTAGATTTAGGTTCTAGCGAGCAACCCTCATGAGAGTTCGAGTCTCTCCGACCGCACTTTAAATGCTTACTAAAACTATAATAAAACTTCAGGATTTACATTGTTCTCAGACAATGTAGATCCTGAAGTTTTTGTTAATATGTTAGTCCGAGACTTCTAGTTGTCTCACTTCCTAAATATACTCTAACACTTAAGAAATCCGTTGGGCATGCTGTTTCACAGCGCTTACATCCAATACAGTCTTCAGCACGAGGCGCAGAAGCAATCTGACCAGCTTTACAACCATCCCAAGGCACCATTTCTAGTACGTCACAAGGACAGGCACGTACACATTGTGTACAGCCAATACAAGTATCATAAACTCTTACAGAGTGCGACATAAATTAAGTTGGGGTCAATTATTCCATGGTAAAAGTAAAAACTTTATAAGTTTAGAATACTATAACATTACCAAGTTTTTAAATAGATAGTATTAATTAGTATAGGCTAAATCTATAATAGATTATTACTTCTTAATAATATTTTACAAATATCTAAAGTCCGGGTTTAAAACAATTGAATTGGGGGTAGCGAGACTTAAACTGGAACGAAAATATGCAAACAGATTTTAAGTCTATTGTGTCTACCTTTTCACTTTAACGCTTAAGCCAACACCGAGATTCGAACTGGGGATAGAGGAT
>Ga0102812_10001092_pt1 | contig 18989 bp, 19 predicted proteins | sample ColrivemetaGS713_FD_79334 | JGI IMG/M metagenome (GOLD analysis project Ga0102812, IMG submission 79334) | Estuarine microbial communities from the Columbia River estuary - Flood tide ETM metaG S.713 | ecosystem: Environmental > Aquatic > Marine > Intertidal zone > Estuary | place: USA... | reverse complement strand
GTGCCAATACCTACGTTTCCTGTTCCTAATATTGTTACAAGATTACCTTGAAAAACTCCAGTGCCATTTATGGCGTTAAAGCTAAATCTATACCCTGCTTGCGTATTGAATTGAAGACCTTTTGTGTCTCTATCGTTCCAATTATGCTTTACTTGGCTATAAATATTTGTACCTGGTTGATTGAATGACCAGTTTATTCCATATTCTCCGTTAGTATTAGCCCCAGATAGAGTTATAAAATTACTCCCTGATGTGCCTCCAACCTGGAGGCTACTTGCTGGACTAGTAGTACCAATACCTACGTTGCCAGCTGCTGTAAGGTGCAGTATGTTGTTTACTGAATTTGAATGGAATGCGTGTGAACCAAAATTGTAGTAGTTCATTGCCCCGGCTCCTCCATAGCTGCTATATCCAGCACTTGCTTTAAAAAAGTATGCGCCATTAACTCCATTGGCTGTGAATTCCATTTCAGAATATCCAGCTACAGTGTCACTTTGCAAACCTAAAAGAGTACCGTTCCCAACTACAGTTAGTTTTCTATTTGGACTAGTAGTTCCAATACCTACGTTGCCGGCAGAAGTTATTCGTACTTTTTCAGCAGCGTTTGTTCTAAACGCCATAAAATTATTGGCGTTGTTATAGGCAATAGAACCAGCATCCGTATCAGTATCACCCATTCTAAGCTCAGACTCTCCAGTCGGGCTTGATAACAGATATATGTAACTAGCAGCAACCCCAGAACTATTAACTGTGATATTACCAACCGCAATACCATTAGTAGTAGTAGCTCCACGGCCAGTAACGCTGTCTAGCGTATCAGAAGACGATATAGTATAGGTAGTATCATTAAACGATAACCCTGAACCTATTGATACCTCGTCACCAATTTCAACATCATTACCATTGATGGTAAAGGCAATAGTGCTATATAGAGTTGAACTTGATAGGTATGTGCTTGTGTCTACGCTTCCATCAGACTTCAAGAAGCCAGTAGTGCCTCCCGTCTTGTATCCAGTAGCGGTTACATAGCCACCCGTATCAATAGAGGCTACCTCGGTGCCACTCCACTTGAATTGAACAATATCTTCAACCTCTCCTTGCGCTGGCTCAATACCGCTGTTGTCAATAACTGTCGGTAGGTTCTCGGTTTTAATTCCAAGAGCAGTTATCGTACCGTCTACGTGAAGCTTTGTGGAGGGCGAGGTCGTTCCAATACCAACATCTCCACTGGCATTGATAACCATATGGGTTGACCAAGTACGGGCTGCATTGGTTGTGTTTTCTGCTGAGTGTTCAAACTTAAAGCCGAGAGAGTTGAACTGCATCCGTGATGCTTTGTACGCCTCACGTGCTAATCCTGCTGGGGTTGTATTGCCAGTAAGGACGGGACCATTAGTGGTGCTTACATTTAAGTATGCAGAGCCAGCACTACCGTTTCCTGAGTCAAGGTAAATACCCTGCGCTGCGCTAGTAGAGGTTACAAGTACGTGTAGCTTGTCTTCAGGGGAACCGGTGTTAATACCTACGTTGCCATTTCCGTGAATAAATACTCTATCACCGCCACCAGCTCGTAGCTTCATATATCCACTAGAAAGTGTTGCATTATGAATATATTCTATTGCTCCAGCTGTATTACTGATTGGCGCTCCAAAATAAATTCTACCATAACCAGTGTTTGGAGAAAGTATGTTGATGCCAGTTACACCATTGCTTTCAATTTCAACACCATTCAATGCATAGGCGCTTGCTCCCGAAGATGAGGAATATACGTGCAGTTTAGCGCCCGGACTAGTAGTACCAATACCAACGTTGCCGTCATTTTTAAATCTTACAAGCTCAGTTCCGTTATGCTTTATTATAAGCGGATGGTAACCATTAGGAGCATTTACTTCAAGACCGGCTCCTGTTTGCTGAAGAGTAGAGATTGCATCTACCCCAGCTCTCTTTATACCAATAGTATCTTCAACTGTAAGCTTTGAGGTAGGACTCGTAGTCCCGATACCTACGTTGCCGTCAGTACGAATCGTCATCAGCGCAGTGGCAGTATCAATATCCGTTGTACCGGTAAAGAACTGATGTGCAGGGGTTGTTGATGCTGAGTTGTTGTTGGTATCAGCTAGGTAAAAAACACTTCCAATAGAGCCTAGAGCAAGGCTGTTTGTCCAAGCTGTCTCGTCATAGTCAAAATCAATGAACGTATTTGAAGGATACGTTTCACCGATGATATTGTCAACTCTTATGGTTCCACTAACGTGAAGCGTAGATGCAGGAGCAGTGGTACCAATGCCGACGTTGCCTGTTGGTGTGATAAATAGTCTATCACTACCGGCCGTTGCTAATGCGATAGCTCCTGAAGAATCAGATGCATTTATTCTATGACCAGCATTAAGCCTAGACTGGTTTGTAAAATTACTGAACAGTAGCTGTCTGTCTAAGTTGTTTCCAACTCTAAGGTATGTTATGTCATTAGTTCCTGATAGGAAGTTAACAGTTCCAGTAATATCAAGCTTGTACGTAGGACTAGTCGTACCAATGCCGACGTTGCCCGTACCACTAATACGCATAACCTCGCTATACGTAAGGGTAGTTGGGTTACCACCATACGCTTGAGAGTTAGTAGCTCTCTCAAATGACATAGCAGCATAACCAGTACCGTCATATCTTGACCAAATACGAACAGCACCTGCTGTTGCTCCAATATCGCTAGCTAGCGTTATGTTTGCCCCATAATATGGAGCTCCACCTCCAGAAATAACTGCTGGATGGTATGGATTGAAAAATGCGTTACCTTCAACGTGAAGTTTAGCTCCCGGACTAGTAGTACCAATACCTACATTGCTGCTTGCGTTTATTGTTATTACCGCAGAGCCATTATTTTTTATTTGATATGCTTGATTGGAGCCTGTAAAGTTTAATTGATTACTGCTATAGTCTGTATAATAGCTATCATTATATCTAACTCTAAATATATCTACAGAGCTTCCATCACCTTTAACCTCAAGACGGGCACCAGGACTCGTAGTACCAATACCTACGTCGCCACCCATAGAGAAGTGCATTAGGTCAAGCAAACTTGATGCAGAACTATCGTACCACTGAATACGACCAGCGTTACCAACAGCCCTTACTCTAAATCTATCGTTTGTATCGGTAAAACTATTTGTGTCAACAAAATCAAGAATTGGAGCAGTTGCGGAAATAAGCACTGAGCCTACTGTTATTGTATTTGTTGTAGTAGCCCCACGGTCAGTAACGCTGTCTAGCGTATCGGTTTCCGTATATCCAGTTATATATGTGCTTGTGTCAACAGAAAGAAGTCCATTGGCATCAGCCTTTAAAAAACCAGCGCCATAGTTAGACAGCGTAACGGCTCCTGTAATGTTTGCAGAACCTGTAACTTTTAGTCTATAGTTTCCGGGGTCTGTGCTACCAATAGCAATATTGCCACTATTGATAATAGCCATAGCCTCACGCCAATAAGTACCGCCTACGTTGTTATCCTGAACGTAGAATACCATCTCACCAGCAAAGTCTTCTGCGCTACGGTTGTTCTGTGCAATCTTTATAGCGCCAGAGGTAGAAGCGGTTCCAGTAGATGACTCAATATGGAATTCAGTAGCCTGAGAGGAGCCTTTGATATGGAGGAGTCCATCGGGGGAGGTTTCTCCAATACCTACATTACCGGTGTTATAGTATATGTCATTTCCCGTGGTTGTCCACTGGCTTGCGGTGGATGATGTTATGTAATCAGTGCCCGAAACGGCAGCGACAATTACACCATTAGAATCAACCTTTAATATAGAGCCAGTGCTTATTCCTGAGAGTTTAACTGGACTTAAAAATTTTTGAGACATAACGCTATACTATTCGTCAAAGATACAAAAAAAAAGATGGGGCTTAACCTAAGTCAGCCCCATCAAGCGTTATCCAGACTAAGGATATCAAGGCGATGGACTCAGTCCTTCATAAACAAGTGAGTCACCATTCAGCTTTGCTGCGGAAAGGATAGCGATGTAGTCACCCTCACTAACAGTATTTGCAAACGTGATGGTAACAGTTGAAGTGCTTGGGCGAGCAGTATCAACAAATACCGTTTCAAAAGTTGTAGAATCCACAACCTGAACCATAATACGCTGCGTATTGTAGTCGTGAGTGATGGTGTATGCATTTCCCGTCTTAGAGACAGAATCTTGCGTTGAATCAAGCGTGAACCACTTAGGAGCGCCAAGCAGGTCAGCAACGGTATTTACGTTAGCCTTCTTAATGATACCAGTCTCTCCCGCTGCATTCTCATACATATAGAAGAAGTCCGTACCATCGGGGGTCATCGTATCAACAGTACCGATGTGAAACTTCTGGTCTACAGTAGAGAAGTAGTCGCTTGTTTCATTCCAAATGAACGATACATTGGTATCCGTTCCACGCTCAACTTCAAAACCTGCGTCCTGCGTAGCTGCTCCAGTCTCGTCAGAGTTCAACTTGATGATTGAATCACCGATGTTAACCTCGTTAGAGTTTACGCTAGTGGTAGTACCGTTTACAGTAAGGTTACCAGAGATAACAACCTCAGCGCCACCGAAGGTGATGGTCTCGTTGCTGCTAACGTCTACCGTGCGAGTGATGTTTGGTTGCTCTAGCTGGTTAGCTCCCCACATCAACAGTTTATACTGCGTGAGGTTGTCAGCATTCTTCAACTGTACATCATCGGCATTTACCGTGATACCCGTACCAGCGCCTACAGTAAACGTGCGAGATGCGTCAATAGCACCACCACCGCTCAAACCAGCACCTGCCGTAAGGGTTACGCTGTCGTGCGCTACGTTGCGTGTATGAAGCGTATCAAGAGCAACGTCATCGTTGTTTACGACAATACCAGTTCCTGCGCCAACGGTAAGCGTTACAGAACCGCCTGTACCTCCGCCAGTAAGACCAGCGCCAGCAACAACCTCTTGAATGTCACCCTTGGTGTCAACCCATCCGGTGCCATTGTAGAAGTACATTGTGTTGTCGGTCGTATTGTAGTAAATCTGACCAGCAACAGGAGACGATGGAGCGCCCGCCAAGTTGTGTACCCTGGCATTCTGGAGTTCCAGTTTTCCAAGGTTAATAGAAGATAGATAATTAATAGCCATATCTCGTTAGTTAAAGTATGCCTTGCCACTAAAGGCTCCGACAAAAGTTAATCGCACAGTGCTTGTTGATAAATATTCAACCTCTCCAATTACCACTGTATCTGCTGAATCAACAACAGTTACCGATGGTTTTTTCCCAAGATTGTGAGTTACTTCCCAAACTGATTCAGGAGTAGATTGAGTATATACAAAATGAGAGTCTCCCTTGCCGGAAATAATTCCAGCAATAGATACGTTGCTAGTTGGTTGCGACACGACAGAAAGGCCACCGACGGTTTTATTTACTACGTCTAGTGATACCTGGTCACCGTTAACTATGGAGATGGTGCTCATATCGCTACGTCCTCGTTTATTTTAAAAATACCATAAATCCAGGTTCGAACGACATTACCAAACTTGCTTTGCAAGTCGTATACATAAACGCCAGAATCTTTTGTTTCCATAGCGTCGTACTGACAAGTAATTGTCAAAACGTTTTCAGGGTCCACATCGAAAACAAACTCACCTGTGCTGATTACATCTCCTACAGACGTATCTGTTTCCTTTACGGCCATACGGAATGCGTGAGATGAAACATCCATTGCGTCCCCATTTGCCTCCGTGAAGGTTAGGGAAACGGTAAACGTATCTCCCTTTCGACAGGTGATGTCTACTCGCTTGGCGATATCAAGGTTTACGGAGCTGTTTGCCATAGTGCAAATTTATTAAAATTATCGGAATAAATTGCCTAAGTCCTCCGATTCATCTTGAATTTCTCCGCGAACACCCTGGCGTTGAGAAATCAATTTACTCTGGTCTGCTGTCTGCTTTTTAATGCGGTCATCCTTTCGGTCTTCCTGCATATTATTTAGCTCTTTTTTCATATTTGCAGAAACCTGAGCTGCAGCCTTAGCGTTCTCCCCTTTGATGCTTTCTAGTTGCGCCTTTAGCTGGTATTCAAGTTGTATTTTTTGCATCTCCAGCTGCATTAGCTGAGATTCTACCTGAAGCCTAGACTGAGCCTTCACCTGTTCGATTTGAGAATCTGCTTGCATCTTCGCTTGAGCAGCGGAGGTCTGTGCGTCAATTTGATTCTGAATGTTCTGCTGAGCCTCCTGTTGGCGGCGCTTAATTCGTCTAGAGCGACGTACAATCAACAACCTTTCAGCCTGGTCAATGTCTCGCAATTTACGAATTGCAATTGCATCCTCTAGGTCAATCTCGCCTTGGGCTAGAGATTGCTGAATGTTTTGCTCTAAATACATTTTATCGGTGTCGTCCATTTCTGTTTGAACAACAACACCAAAGTTGTACATAGGAAGCTTCTCAAACTCCTTAATCGTATTCATAGACTCCTTGCCTATTGCCTTTGTGTAGGTCTTATAAAGAACAGAGTCTTTGGGCAGTATTTGAACGCATTTAATGATGTCCTCACAAACCTTTTTATAAAGGACCATAGAGGAGTGCGTAATGTCGTATATGGCGTTATTGGCGGCCGCTAAAGCCTGCTCCCGAACTCCAACAAGCGCCTCACCCTTGGGGGTTGAGCCATCCATAACCTCATTGATTCCTGTTGCATCTCTAATCATACCTAAGTAATGATTATAAAGTGTGACAAGCTCGTTGATGTTTCGAATGGTATTGTTTATCTCTCGAATTGGAGGATTTTGAAATCCGCCCTCTGGGTTCTTTGAGCGGTAATACATAACTCCAGTCTGCTCGTAGATATCTTGAATGTCAAGTGGAGACAACTCCCCACCGTTGCCCAAGGATACGTTAGAAAGACCCTCAATGTCAATCATAATTCCGTCAGGCTTTGCTTTAGCAATTGCCTGCTGAATCTTCAGGTGCGTAATCTGTAATTGGTCAGCGAATCCAACGATACTGCTAACCATAGATTTAGGCATCATACGTCGGAAATTCGTGTAGACGATAGAGTATGATAGTGTTGTTCGTGATATATCGTGGATATTTCTTGGTTGATTATTCTTCTTAGAATACGAAACCAATGCGTCCGCTCCGGGGATATAAATACCTCCATACACGCACATAATATCCATATAGAATGGGTTACGGTCAAATACCGACTGGGTCGGCATCTTATATTCTTCTCCCTTATAATAAAAGCCTATGTTGCCGTACTTAGACTGCTTCTCTTCGTAAATCTGTTGGTCAAGTCCAATGAATTCAAAGTCAAGAACAGTTACTCGGAAGTCGTCATACCCGTATGAGTTTCGCCCAGAAGTTGGGTCATACCACATAGAGTTCAGCTTGCTGGAGTCATTCCCAAATTTACTTTGGTTTGATACAGCAACTTTCTTCCACTCTTCTTCCGTTAGGTTTTTTGCAATTCGCTTTAGGTCAATGATTGACATTTGACGAATTTCACCAGCGTAAACAAGGTCACGCATAGTTGGGTCCTCAGAGTATGAATGAACAATTCCAGATGGGTCAACATATCGCTCTACGATTCCGTGATTTGGGTCGTTTTCCCGTTTAACAGCCGCAACCCCGCATACGACAAGGTCCTCAACCGCACGGCGGAAAACAGAGTCGTTAAAGGAGTTCCACTCTAGGGTTAAGTTTGTTGAAATCTGTGCCGCAATCTCTGCTGCTATCTTTATGTTTGTGTCTAAGAAGATTTCCGCTTCATCGGTGGTGTCCGGCAAGCTGTCAATGTCATCCATAAGCTGAACGCCCATTTGGCGCATCTCCTTTAGGAATTGCTTATTTTCAATTGCAGCCTTGATTCGAGCCTTGCGCTCTTCTTTTTCTGTGCGAGAAATGGTGTCGATAGCGTCAACATTTGGATATGGCTTTCGGGCCAAAATCTTGTTAACTACAATCTTAACGAACTTAGGGACGATTGGAACTGGAGACCAGTCAATGTTCAAAAGTGTTCCATCGTTATTTGTTGGGTCTAGACTGCTAAGAATCTGTTTGTAGATTCGGGTGTCTTGAGTTCCTTGTGCGTAGTCACGGTTTCGTTCGAACTCACGCTGGCGCTTTTGGAAAAGACCCTGCGTGTTGTCAACCCCTCCCCACTGCCCTAGGATAGCCTTGGCGTATTTTTTGCCATAATCGCTTCCGGCCTTTACTAAGGCTGGGGCTGTTGGGTCTGGGAATGACCCTATGTTTTTTTCTGTTGACATATCTTTGTTTCTAAAGCATTTCGCGGAAGAACTCAAATGCAAAGATACGTAAATATACGTTCAATTACATAGAATCCCTAGTCCAGTATTTATGCCGTCTAAAAAATTCTTTTCCTTCGAAGTTGGACAACTTCGGCTTATCTGTTTTTACCTGTGCGGCAAGAAGGGCAAGACCGCTTGAAATTGACAAGTCATATTTGGTACGATTGTTAATCTTAAATGAAATCCAATCTTCTAGCGTTCTGTTTAAATACATATTTCCATAGGAGCCATCTTCTCGCTCCCCAACATATTTGTGTATGTAGGCCTCTATTGACTGGGCGTGAGCCTGAAGTATCTCTTGAGAGTTTGACGGTATACCCTTTGTCTTTGAAGATGATGCGGCGCCACCAAGGTGTTTTGGCCTATCTAGCAAATAGTCTATATATCCCCTTTGCTCGAAGTACCTCGCTATTCCGTACTTGTTGTTCTCTATTAGAATTGGATAGCCAAAGAACACGGCAGCCATAAGGACGTCTTCATAGAATATAGATGCAAGCGGGGGCCTCTCCGCGTACTCTGCTACAAACATATTAGATACGTCGTTCATATTGAACTTGTTGTAAAAGTGACAGGCTCCCTTCGAGCCTCGCCCATCAACCGTAGAATCAAGGTCATATGAGTCACACCCTCCAACTCCCATTTCGGAGTTACCGGGGGACCAATGTCCACTTCGGCCCTTTGCTCTACTGTTTCTCTTGTCCTGACTTTGCATCCAAGACAAATACCACCTTCCTTCGGCGTTGGGCTCCCACAGGACCTCTGTGTCCTTTACTCCGGCGGCCCAGTGGAAATTACCACGAACAACTGGAGACGGATACATCATATCGTTATAATTGACCTGCTCGTATATTTTTCCTAGGTCAAACAGGCTACCCTCAACAGAATCCCTAAAGGCTTCATCTGAAGAAAACGGAAACTGACGAATTACTTCGTTAAGTTCGTTTTTATCGCTCTTTAGTCCGTTGCGCTCATTTTCTAGGTATTGTCTGGCTCCTATGTTTACATACTCCCCATCATTGTTTAGCACAGCTTCTTCTGGGGTGTCTACGATTGGATTCCCGTACTTGTCAAAGAATCCCTCAAGTGCTTCGTATGCTGGAACAAACATACGGTATAACATAGAGCGTGTCCTTCCGTTTGAGTTTCTCTCGGATGGATTGCTATCCAGCCATAAGTCCTTAAACTGCTGACCGCCCTTATCCATAGGATTAACGGTGGAGCCAACCAGGGCTGTTCCAACAACCTTTCTACCAACGATAAGGCAGGTTCTGTTGATTCTCCACGCCTCTCGTATATCCGTTGGCTTTTCCCATTTTCCGGCTTCATCAAGAAACAGCATATACATACGCTCTCCGTCATAGGCGTTGTTCACCGTGTTCCTCCAGTTGATAACCGAGTTCAGCGCCTCTCCCTGTTGGGCGGCCTTATTGCTTTTAGTAATTCTTTGCGAAGGCTCACGAAAGGCCAACTCCATACGCGGGTTTGTTGTTCCATCTTGAATTGGCTTGAAGAAGAACGGGTATGATTTGTACATACGCACAACCTTCTTCATAAATACGTTCTCTTGAGCGTCAGAGCCGGTCTTTGACATAATGCCCAACACCTTGTCTTTTGCTACGGTACCCTCGCTTAGAATCATCGAGGAGGCCATATTGGTGTATCCAGAGCGTCGACACTTAACAAACAACTGCCCAACGCATCTCGGGTCAACCTTACACGCCTCAGCGTGTATGAACAGTTTTCGCTGAAAGTCTAGATAGTTGCCATAAAAAGAGCCATCAATCTTGCTCCACTGCAGCATCATATAATGGTTACCGGTAATGTATGTTGGAACACCGTTATTGTAGAACCAAAGCCCCTCTTTTCTCCTTCGGAACTCTTCTTTAATATACGGGAGGAATTTGGACTGAACCTCTTTTGGCTGCTCCATCCACGCATCCATAGTTTTTGTTTTATCAATGGAGTCCGGGACAACGTTTCTGCTCCACATCTGATTCTCTTTGGGGAGGTTGTGGTACAGTATATCCTTGTCGTCTGGCTGGGCCGGCAGCTGAATATATAGGCCGTCAATCTCCACAATCTTTCCAGACGTATTGTTTGGGCAGATGTTTACAATCTCGCTGTCGAATCCTTTAATACTGATTAAACCAGACATTTTTTTTGTAGCTTTACATTAAATTAACATTTGAGCATATGAAAAAATTACTAATCGCACTCTTTATCTTGTCTATCTTGTCCTCTTGTTCTTCCAGCTATGAATTGTCCTACACACACCCATCTTGTTCTGTGGTTGATTGTGGGAATTCATCCATTCATAGCCATATTATTTACTAAACTGCTCGGCAAAGCCGGCGGAGAAATCTTTTATATCTTCCATATCCCCGCCATCTCTAATTTCGCTGAGCATATTTTCTACTTCCATACGCATACGGAACATATCCCGACAATCCTGGGCGGTCTGCTTAATTGATTGCAGTTCCGCTTTTCGTGCGGAGCCAGAGATGTCTGGGTCGACAGGTTTTTGAATCTCCTGCACCATAGTGCGAATAGCAGTCTCCATAGCCTCTAGGAAGTCCTGCATCTCGTTTGCCGTGTTGAACTGTCGCTTCCTACCCATTTTTCTTATATAAAATGTCGTTTGGCTTCATACGAAAAACCTCATCTCCGTTTGGCAGCTTGATTCGGTAGTCTGAATTCTTTGAATATCCGACCAAATCACCCTTTTTGAGCTCAAGTTCATCAGTTCCGGTGCCCTCGCAGTATACTTCTGCCTCTTGGCTGTCTTCTTTTGTCTTGTATCCAAGAAAAAGTCCAGATTTTGAGGCCTGTTCCTCTTGTTTTTGGCTCACGGCGCGCAGGAAGACCCAGTCGCCAAGCATCTTAACCTCTCCAGAGGGGGAAATGGCCGCATAGGCCTGCCCCTGGTAGTTTTTTGGGTCATATGACACCTTCATCACGTCGCCATCCACCCTATACTTATCCTTTTCTTGGTTGATATGGTGGTGGAAAATAAGCAAATCGCCGATTTCGGCGTCGGTTCCAAATTTCTGAGGTGTAGCAACTATTTCTGCATACGAAATTCGGCCTTCAAAGTCGTCGAAGCGCATATCCTTGGCGAGCGTTAGCGAGCCAACTTTAAATTCTTCCTCGAATGGCTTCTCCAACTTTACAAAAAAGTCGTATAAAGGTCGCATACTAGAAGTTTATGTCAAACTCAATCATTGTAGGCGCACCAGATACCTGCTTCCAAAGCACAATATTGCCTTTTTGGTCTTCTGTGTAGATAAGGTAGCGCTCAATCCCGTATAGGGACAGTGCTCGCTCGTCTAGTTCTACTGCGCAAATGGTGTTATCACCAACTGAGTTACCCACCTTGTAGGCTAGACCGTTTTTGGGGTCCGCCCCAACTACAATCTTTCGGATAATATTTGAATTATTCATCTTCGCTTGTTGTTATTCCGAAGTCACTAAGAAAGTCGTCCAAGTCATCAGCCCGCTCAGAGTTGCGAATGGTGTCTTGATACACCTGCAGCCCGACTGATATTAGGTTGTCCAGCTCATCCTCATCGCCGATGTAGAAATCACTCATAACCTTTAGGTTTTGTGTACCGTCTTCGTTATGCGTATACATACCAGCGACTGTGAAGTACGCAAAGTCATCGCTATAACCGAAGTCCTCAGCTATGTTCTGTATGTCTACTAGCTTTTCGCGGATAAGGGAAAAGAACTCCTGATGTTCTTGACTTAGACTCATAATGACATTCAATTAAATTATACGCAAATATACATATTATATACTAATTTTGCAAACATATATTAAATTGCATATAATGAATCAAAGCAGGCTACAGCAAAAGAAGCAATATAGAGATATCATATACCTGCGCACCAATGAGGCCCCCCAGGCCGACTACCTGTGGAACGTTTCCGTAGTGATGGATTACTGCACGTCTAGATACCAGCTTCGTGAATCACAAATAAAACTGATGCTCTTTATATACTCTATGGAGTCGTTCTTACTTGAACCTATGGCCAAGAAGATGAACCGCGACCCACAGAAGCTCTGGGAGAAGGTGATGAAAGAACTTGTGGTGTCTGACTACATATACGAACAGCTATACTCTAACGGACCAGAGAAAGAGTTCTATGCAACATCGGAGCCATCATCAAGACGTAACGGAGTGCTCAAGCGCCGCTGGGCTCTGTCCACAAAGGGTAGGCAGTTTGTGTCTAAGTTCTATCAGTACCTAGAGGGTACACGCAATATGAACGAGCGCCACCTGTAGTCAGTCGCCCAGCCCCCATCCCTTGAAAATGTCAAAAATATGCTGTAACTTTGCTATACTGCTAAACGTATGTGAGTCGGAACATCAGTAGTCACTCAAAAGGTCAGCGTCGACCACACGACGCAAACGACCAACCCGACAACAACCACACTTGAATTCGCCCTAACTACGCTCAACTCTATCGCACGCATTCTCGCGTGCTTTTTTTTGCCCAATTACTACCCCCCTATATGTGTGTTTACTTTTGAAAAGTAACACAATCCCCCACATTCCCCCACTACACTCCTAAAAACGCTAATTACCACCCCAAAAGTGGTAAAAATGGTGTGTTATACGTGGGTATGGGATTCTATACGGCCCCAACGTTCGAGCGCGTGACCCGAAACGGATTCCCAAACCCCACACCCCGATGCGTGTTCAAACATTCAAAATAGTTTTGGCTTTTTGGTTTGATGTTTAAACATCTATACCCCCTCCCCCCGATTTTGTCGGCATCAATACCCCCCACCTTTTGTGCCGTTTTTGTTCAGTTTCCCGGAGATGCGGAACTCTCCCCTCCCCTGTTTTCCCCTTGTTTTCTTGGCCTTTGTCCCCTTGTTATGGGCTTGTAATCTCATCAGTTTGCCCCCATTTGGGTGATGAAATACCCCTGATTTTGCCGTGTTTCTTGGTGTTCCCATTGCCGATTTGTGTGCATAACTCCGGGCTAAATATGCCTGTTTAGGCCTGTTGCTGGGCTGGGCTGGTGTCGTCCAGTAAGACAAAAAGCGCGTTACTGGAACGGGGGTTTTGCTCTCCAGTTGAGCGGCCGGGAGCCGCCGGGCCTCGACAAAACCTGATTAAGTGTCCTGTTGACATTTAATTTTAATGCGGGTTTCCGGTCGTCGCCGACGCCTTCGGCGTTCTCTGTATCTCAATGGTGGCGGGGGGTGCGGTGAAAGTTTCCTGAAATAAGGGGTGTTGATTAAGTGTCTGACAAACATTTAATGTGGCGCAAAGTGAGGCGGGGCGAGGGTTTCGGATAAGTGTCAATTGTGTTTCTATGTTGTCACATCCTTTTTTTAGGGTGTGTACTTTGTACACTTACCCCCCGGATTTATGGTGTGTACTTGGTACACTAACTAAAAATGTTGAAAAAGTGATTGATTTTTTAATAACTCTCTACAACCCTGTGGTGGCGCGGGTTTCAGGAGATTAGGCCTCTCGCTATCATTCCCCGGAAGTTATGATGACTGACCATCCGCAAACGTAGTGGTGGCGCGGGTTTCAGGGCCTCCCTCGCGCGGGTAACAATTAGAGGGCTGATGAGGGTGTCGTCCAGTAACGCACTTTTTTTTGGGGGGGGCTTGTTTATCCAAAAACTCTTTTTACATTTGAACCATCGAACAGGCCGAGAGGGGTGACAGCCCCCACATAAGAAGGCCGATGTTCGAACCCCCTCTCCGAGGAGTACGAGTTTCAAACTGCGGGGGGTGATGTTAAGAAGTTAGCATCGAGAGTGGTTGACCCGTAAAGTTGACAAGACACTCCATCAGCGTAACACGCCGAGGTACACACCCCTCAACGCTTATAACTTCCACTCCTCCTTCGAATCAGTTATTTGGTGCGACGATGGCGGTGCCGGTACGGATACATTAGAATTCACGACCGCATCGACATCAACGCCGACGATAGTAGGTTCCCTGACGGCCTCGGCCGAACGGACAGAGGCGTTTTAGGTACGGATACATTAGAATTCACGGCCACAACGCACAAATGTCATACGGGATACTGAACGGAAAAACGAAATACGCCCCTCGCGGCCTCGATTGGATGAGTGCTTAATGAACCCCTAACGGATACCTTCATTGCGCCGGGCGGCCAAGGACGCCCATAGCAATCACCTCCGTCAATGGATAGTAGATTTTGACCCCTACCACAGGGTGAGCACAGGACTATGCCTGTCGCCGGTTCGTGACCGACTCACCCTCTAATTTTAATCTTTTTTATTATGTCACGAGTTTTAGTTATCACCAACAAAGAATTCAGTATCACCAACAAAGCATTGCGTATTGGATTCAATACAGGCGTTACGAAAGAAGAATTTCTAAACGCATTAAAAGAAAGCCTAAAAGAAAATAATGTTAAACTTTATAGAGTAAACGGCTTTGAATTGTTTAACGAAGTACACCACCGCTACGAAGTAAAGCGTAAAGAAAAATACAATGCAGAGAATGTTCTTCAATGTGTTAATAACGTACTTGCAACTCTTTAATCATTTCAATTATGAAATTCATCCCCGCTACTGACGACCAATTGTTCAAGTTGTCTTGCACAACCCGCCGCTCTTCTTCACGCACCACTTCAGGTGCAAGATTTATTGCTAACGACCGAGGCCTTGTGGCCAAGGCTAAAAAAGCAATTGTTGATTCTTTTGAAAAAGATGACAACATCTTTGTCAACTCTCGTCTAGTGTATGTTTGTAAATAATCTTTAAAAGAAATAGATATGGTTTTCACCGTGAAATTGAGTAGCCGGAACACGAATAAAACTTGCAAGTTCACCTTCCAGGCGGACGACGAAGTTAACCCTGACCAATTTATCAAGAGAGGTTCTTTCCGCTCTGATTATGATTTTAGAATGTACGATAATCGCAAGACCTTCCTGAAGGATTTATTCAAGTTGGCTATTGAACAGGGAAGTCCTATCGAATATGTCATCGTGGATGGAATTAGGAAATGGGAGCGCACCTCTGTATGGGATAGAGGCCGTTTTGTTGAGACAGAAGACCTTAACAAACACATCTTGGATGGCCGGTTGTTAGTAAAGGAATTGGTTCAGGCCAATTACTAATCAGGTTCGCTGATGAGGATTTAATATCCGAAACACCCCTACGGGGGTGTCCGAACCAAATAATACAAAATGTTATGGCTTACCCATTCATCATCACCATCTTTTCTTTTGCAATTTTCTTTGCAGTAAACTTTCAGAACGCTGAACAAACTGAAAATAAATTCAAGAAGGTATTGCTTTATACCCTTTCTGCCGCTAACTTTGTCGGCGCAATTGCAACGACCATTTGTTTATTCACCTACTAAATCGAACGAAATGAAAAAGTTACCTACCGCACTACAACGCCGCATCGACGAAGTAAATGAGTTTATTTCCCGGGCGAATAATCTTGACCTTCTTCCCGGAGGGTTTTGTGAATCAACGCACTACTGCTATGTTGACCTCGAGCCAATCGTTATAAAGAATCAGTTCGTGTACTTCACGAATAAGCGCGACAGCCCGTACAACTTTATCACCCCAAAGCGTGAACGCTTGAATGTGAACAATGAAGAAGACCTTGATGGTATCAAGTACTACCTGAAAGTTATCCGCCGCACCCTTAAATCTAATCTCGACTGATATGAAAAATCTGAACCTGAAAGTAGGAGACCGCGTTCTTCCTAATCTCACAACAACGAACCCCCCGCTCCGCTACCTTACCGGGATGAAGGCTACCATCACTGCCGCCCGGGATAACGGACAGGTGACTATTACATTCGATAAAAATGTAGGTGGTCACGGGCCTGACGAAAAGAATTGGTATGTAATGATTGACGAATTGGAACTACTTGTTGAGACACCTGTTCGCAATTATGTTTTTGTTGGCCGCTTACAGGTAAACGGAAAACAGGTAGAAATGACTGCCGCCACGGCCGATATCTTATTCGACATCGCAGATAGGTTAGGTGGCCACGAAGAAACACGCATCGAAGTATTTCCACGAACCCTTTAATCTAATCCCTATGAAAACAGGAACCTTCCTTCAGGAGACCGCTATCATCATCTTGATTGCAACCATCTCTTTCGCCATCTCTTCTTGTGTAATTCTCTAAACCCCCTGAAACTATGAAAACTTTCATCGCATCTACCCACGCCGAACTATTCGTCCTCGGCCAACCAATCATCAGCGACCTTATCGACGCCGTAGTCGACAACGATTTGGCCGGTATTGATAAATGCAAGACCGACGCACAGGCCTTGATAATTCAGAACGCCGCCAAGCAAGGTAGTGTTCAGGTAGGCCTTGCGGCCTTTAAACGCTCCTTCTATAATGTCCTTGAGGAGGGAGGGTATTTCCCAAGCCTGACCCGGTTCGCCGGTGTTCAGTCATAAGATTTGCTGACGAGCCTTCAGTAGGCGAAACACCCCTACGGGGGTGTCCAAATCAAAGTAAAACACGAACCGCGCCCCGGCGCATAAACCCCCATAGAGATGGAGAATTACTTCGCAACCACCGCAAAATTGAACGGACGCATCAACAAGATAAAGGCCATCCCTTTTCAAGAAGAGGTTGGTATCAAAGACGACAAGGGTAACTACCTGTACCGAACCTTTGCCGAAGACTACACCTACAAGCCCTACGATGACGAGGCCTACGAGCCTTGGATGAGCGGAGTATGGATTGGTAAGCCCGGCACCGCCGCCTTCGCAATGATTGCACTTCATTGGGAGGATTTAGTGAAGGCCAAGCAATGGTATTTGTACTACGAATTTGAGGCATTGAAAGGTAATGTTTGGTTTGTTGAGCACGAGGCCAAAAAGGAATTCGGTCAGATACCCGTAGAGCGTAGCAAGGCATCGGCTCCGAATGTGTGATAGCGAAAGGCTTACTGATGAGGATTGAGTATCCGAAACGCCCCGGTTGGGGCGTATAAGTCAAAAGGTTTAATTCGAGAAATTATGAGCACACCACACGCAAACAAAGTAGAGTTAGTCAAGTTAGATGTGGCCTACACAGAGGACGGCTATGAATTGTACGCAGTTCTTCACGCCGGTTATGAAGGCATCCCACAGGACTCCTCTTGGGGCCGGATGAGTGATTGGGCAGATACCGGTTACTTCTTCAGTCAGGACTCATTGGAAGAATGGGTAGAGCAGATGACCGAGGATGGATACATTAAAGTAGTAGCCGATTACATCAAGTAAAATGAAAGAGATGAACGAACTCACCCAATTAAAGCGTGCTCGAGGAGCGTACTGCAATGCAACATCTGATGCAGAATTCAATGCGGCAGAAAAAGTACTACTTAAGTTCCATAAGAAGTATGGAACTATAGATGAATCAATTATTCGCAAACTGATAAAATGAAAGAGATGAACAACTACAAAGAACTGACCGACCTGTTAGAACAAAAAGATATGTGGAACTATGGTTGGGCAAAGCCCGGTCAAATCTTCATCAACCAAGGTCGCCGCTTGGCGGCTATTGTGTGCGATGATTCGACCGGCTACAACGTAGCCTACAAGATGCCTAACGGCCGCATATACGCAAAGAATGTTAATGCCCAAGAGGCGATTGAAATCCTACACATCGCAATGTACTTTAAGTTGGACGGCGATACAGGTGAAGTTGAAGGTGGCTTCGGCTTCTAATTACAACCCCTAAAGAATTATTTGTTGAATAAAAAAAAAGAAACTGATATGGCTATTATCGCAACCGGAAAAGAATACAAACTGCAGTTAGGTACAATTCAAGAACTCGATGCCGTCATTAAGATGGTCATCAAAGGAATTCCTGACGGATTCTTTGACTTCCAATCGAAAGGAAATCAATTCGCCACACTTGACCTGAGGGCCGACCTGTCCTGTGACGCCGAACCTCCCGTGTTCTTGGATATGTTCTACAACGGGCTAATCACGAACTACTTCCGGGACTACAACATAGAGTTGGTCACGACGCAGTCGGATTACGAGAAGGCAAGTAAGAAGTTGAATGCAGTCAACCCACAGGCTTGTTGGGAGGATGTCTTGCTACAGGTATTATCTGACGGAAATCTCGTCTTCGAAGACCACTACCAAGGGATGACGATTGAACTCGACTTAAGTGAGGTGGGAAGCAACTTCCTGAATGCATTCAACGATGCACCTGATTACTTTATGGAACTTGTACTACTTCACGCCAACGGAGGGTCGGACGGAATCACCTACGACTCTTGGCTTCAAATGGGAACATACGGCGAGGTCATCTACGGATAGTCCGCTATAATCATCTGCCCTCACCTTCGGGGTGCGCCGGTTCGCGACCGGGGGCAGAACTAAATCAAAACTTCATCAAAACTAAAAACCGAAACGAAATGGAAAAAGCAAATGAATATGTAGCCGCTACATCTGCGCTTATATGGTCAGTAGAAGACCTTGAATGGAATGCGGAGTGCCTTAATGATTCCGGAATCATTAATGAGGAAGGTAAAAAAGCCATCCTTGAGATGAGCAACGAAGACAAGTTGCTTTGGTTGAATCAAATCCTTGAGGATTGTCACGATGAGTTTTGTCAGATTATCAATGAGCGAATCGGAGATGCTATCTACGACTACTATCGCAGTACGCCTATGGGTAAGGAAGAAGTTGGTTACATTAAATACAATAAG
>Ga0102812_10001091_pt1 | contig 18996 bp, 17 predicted proteins | sample ColrivemetaGS713_FD_79334 | JGI IMG/M metagenome (GOLD analysis project Ga0102812, IMG submission 79334) | Estuarine microbial communities from the Columbia River estuary - Flood tide ETM metaG S.713 | ecosystem: Environmental > Aquatic > Marine > Intertidal zone > Estuary | place: USA... | reverse complement strand
TTCTCCGTTATTACAACTGGTAAAAGCCAGTGCAATCGATAAAAATCCAATTGTTATTTTAACTATGTTTTTCATAATATTTAGTTTGTTATTTTAGTTTTCGGGTAAAATCACTTTGTCTACAACATGTACAATACCATTTCCAGCAGATACACTTGCAATTATTTTGGCGCCTCCAACAAATACGTCATCTCCAACAACCTCCACTTTTACACTTTGATTATTTGCCTGTCCTAATTTTTTAAATTTTTTGAGAAAATCTTTTGAGTAGTTACCAGGAGTTACATGGTTTAGTAAAATATTAGCTAAAGTTGCTTTATTCTCTGGTTTTAATAAATTCTCAACGGTTCCAGCTGGTAACGCTGCAAAAGCTTCGTTAGTTGGAGCAAAAACCATTAACGGACCAGCATTAACTAAGGCATTTTCCAGTGAGGCAGCCTGAACAGCAGCCACAAGCGTGGTGTGATCTTTAGAACCAATTGCAATTTGTAAAATGTTGGGTGTGGAACCATCATCTTCAATAAAGGCTTGCCCTTGTTTTTCAGTTGAAGTTGCATCAGTAGTAGTCGTTTCTTCAGAAGTTTCTTTATTGTTTTTGCAATTAAAAAAGAAAACAACAATCAGAGCAGTAAGTAAAATTTTAAAGTTGGTTTTCATCTGTTTATATTTAGTGTTGTTAGTTGGTCAGATGTAACATCCATAATCATCATTTTCGTTATTTGAAAAAAAATAATTATAGATGTTTCATTTGATCTTATTTTAATGTTCTAAAGTATTCTAAAACAGCTCTGGCATCGGCTTCGGTAAGATTCTGATTTGCCATTGGTGCGCCATTAAATTCGATTAATAACTCTTTTGCTAAAGGGTTATTTTGCATCATTTCTTCTGGATTTAGAATCATGTTCATAACCCATTCCGGAGTTCTGCGTTCTAAGATTCCAAGTGGAGCAGGACCAATAAATTTTTTATCTGTTCGGTGACAAGCGGTACACATTCTTTTATAAACATCTTCACCATGAGTCGCCATTGTTTGGTCTATTTCGGAAGCGAGTTCTAATGATGTTATTGGGCCAAGGCCTTTGTCACTCAAATTAACTCTTTTAGATGGAGGAACAGTTTCGGCCGCAGAAGTAGCTTGTTCAGTTGGCGCTGTTTTTTCATAAGAAAAACCTTCTTTTTTCTTTTCTTCTTTTCCACCACAGCCAATTAGTAGTGAAATAAAAAGTACAGTTAAAATTTTTAGTGTTTGTTTCATAATATTTAAATAGTTTATTTGAACAAAAATAAGATGTTGAGGAACCTTAAAATATGACAAAAATCATATTTAGGATAAAAATGTCTTTTTTGTAATTAAAATTGAAGTACTATATTTGCGCATGCTTTCAAATTCATCAAAATACGCTATTAAAGCAGTGTTGTTTTTAGCGCTTCATTCTAGTAAAGAAAATAAAATATTAGGTAAGAATCTTTCTAAGCCTATTAATGTCCCACAGGCATATATTGCTAAATTGCTTCAGCCGTTGGTTAAAGAAAATATTGTATCCTCAGCTAAGGGGCCTAAAGGTGGTTTTTATTTAGATGAAGTTAATTTAAATAAATCTGTAATGAGTATTATTATGGTAATTGATGGTGAAGATAAATGGGATGCTTGCATGCTTAGTTTAGAAAAATGTAATCAAGAAAAACCATGCCCGATGCATGCTATTTTAAGTGCATCAAGAAATAAAATATTAAATAACTTAAAAGATAAAACCATTAAGGATGTTATTTTAAGTTTGAAGACAGGTGATTCATTCTTGCCGGTTTAGCGCTTAAAAATAGAATCGTAAAAAAGGAGCCCACGCATTGGCGTATATACTTTTATCTTCATCATACAGCAGGTCGTATCGAATTCCCAAAGTCACATTACCGCTTCTGTACCCTGCTCCAACAAAGAGTGCAGGAGACCAATACGTGTCATTTGGCAAGTTATAAAAACTTTCATATTTTCTATTTACATGAAGTTCTTCAAATTCTGCCGAAAGTTGAATGGCATCAGCAGGATTAAATAAACTAATGATACTTCCTCCTAAAATAGTAGATTTATAAACATCTTTTTGGGAATTATATGTGCCATTTAACCCTAAGCCCAAAGCAACTTGGTTATTAAATTCATAAATAGCACTGGGTGCTAATGTGCCACTAAAAAAACCATCGCCAAAACTTAATCCAATACCACCACCAAATCTAACTTGATTCCAAAAATAACTATTGGTTTGTTGTGCATTTGTTGTGTTAATAATGTTATAAATAATGATAAAAAACAGTATAGTTTTTTTACTTACTAATGAAAATGTATTCATATAATCAGAAATCTTTAAAAATTTAACATAAAAATTTAACTTATTACGGAAATGCCGATTGAAGGCTTATAAATATAATAAAAGAAACAGCTAATTTTCCTAAAAGTTGTATTTTTGGTCCAAAATTGACTTAATTTATAGAGCATAAAGATTAATAATGGATAAATTTTCCTTTTTAAACGCAGCACACACATCGTATTTTGCCGATTTATATGATCAATATTTAAAAAATCCAGATTCCGTAGAACCAAGCTGGAGAGCCTTTTTTCAAGGTTACGATTTTGGTAGTGAAAATTATGGATTGCAAGGTGAAATTGTAGAAGGTGTTTCAGCACAGATTCCAGAAAACTTGCAAAAAGAATTTCAGGTTGTAAAGCTTATTGACGGCTATAGAATGCGTGGACATTTGTTTACCAAAACAAATCCAGTGCGTGAACGAAGAACTTATGAGCCTACTTTAGATTTAGAAAATTTCGGACTTTCCGCAAACGATTTAGATACGGTTTTTAACGCTGGTGAGATTTTAGGAATTGGAGTAAAAACATTACGTGAAATTTTAGTTCATTTAGAAAAAATATACTGTAGTTCTATTGGGGTTGAGTACATGTATTTGCGTAATCCTGAGGTTACCGGCTGGTGGCAAAGCCAGTTAAATGTAAATGATAATCAACCAGATTTTAACGAAGCATCAAAAAAATACATTCTCGCTAAATTAAATCAGGCAGTTACTTTTGAAAACTTTTTGCAAACTAAATATGTGGGTCAAAAACGTTTTTCTTTAGAAGGTGGTGAGTCTTTAATTCCAGCTTTAAGTAATACATTATATATTTCTGCCGCAAAGTATGGTGTCAAGGAATGTGTACTTGGTATGGCACACCGTGGTCGTTTAAGTACATTGGTTAATATTTTCAGAAAACCAATACACGAACTTTTTAGTGAGTTTGATGGAAAGGATTTTGAAGATTTAGATATTGATGGCGATGTAAAATACCATTTAGGTTTAACACTTGATAAAGCTTTCCACGACGGAATAAAAATAAAGATGAATTTGGTGCCAAATCCATCACATCTGGAAACCGTTGCATCTGTTGCGGAAGGAATTACTCGTGCCAAAATAGATAACGATTATAATGGCGATGATTCCAAAATTTTACCAATTATTGTGCATGGAGATGCCGCAATTGCTGGTCAAGGTATTGTTTATGAGGTAGCACAAATGAGCTTACTTAATGGTTATAAAACAGGAGGAACCTTGCATATTGTCGTAAACAATCAAATAGGATTTACTACCAATTATTTAGATGCTCGTTCCAGTACTTATTGTACAGACGTTGCTAAAGTAACTTTATCGCCTGTTTTGCACGTAAACGCAGATGATGCAGAAGCCGTTGTACATGCCGTTGAACTGGCTTTAGCGTATAGAATGCGTTATAAAAAAGATGTATATATCGATTTATTGGGGTATCGTAAATATGGGCATAATGAAGGTGATGAACCTCGTTTTACTCAACCAAAATTATATAAGGAAATTGCAAATCACGATAATCCTTTCAAAATATATTCAGATAAATTAATTGCTGAAAAAACAATTACACAAGAGTATTCAGATGCCATTGTTGAAGAATTTAAAGAGGTTTTAGAAATTGGATATGCAAAATCTAAACAAGAAAACTCTTCAAAAGTTAGGGAATTTATGCAAGAACGCTGGAAAGGGTTTTATCGTAGAGGTCTCGACGCTATGCTAAAAACGGTTGATACTTCTTATTCGAAAAAGAACTTAGAGGGCATTGCAAAAGCAGTTTCAACAGTTCCAAAAGGGGTAAAATTTGTTCGTAAGGCCTTAAAAATACTGGAAGGCAGAGCTACTATGGTTTTTGAAAGCGATACTTTAGATTGGGGTATGGCAGAAACCTTGGCATATGGCTCATTGTTAGAGGAAGGATTTAATATTCGTATTTCTGGGCAAGATGTTGAGCGTGGTACGTTTAGCCATCGTCATGCTATATTGCGAGATGAAATTTCGGAAGAACGTATTAATTTGCTAAATATAAACCCTCTGAGTAAAGGAAAAATGGATATTTATAATTCATTTTTATCTGAGTATGGGGTTTTAGGTTTTGATTATGGTTATGCCATGGCCAACCCTAACACATTAACTATTTGGGAAGCTCAGTTTGGTGACTTTAGTAATGGAGCACAAATTATTTTCGACCAATATTTATCGGCTGCTGAAGATAAATGGAAGTCTCAAAATGGTATCGTAGTATTGTTGCCACATGGTTATGAAGGACAAGGTTCGGAGCATTCATCTGCACGAATGGAACGTTATTTACAATTATGTTCTGAAGATAATATGATTGTTGCAGATTGCACAACACCTGCAAATTTATTCCATTTATTACGTCGTCAAATGAAGTGGGATTTTAGAAAACCTTTAATTGTGTTTACACCAAAAAGTTTATTACGTCATCCAAGGGCAGTTTCGTCTTTAAATGATTTAGCTAAAGGAGAATTTCAGGAGGTAATAGATGATACTATTAATCCGGAACATGTTAAGAAATTAGTATTTTGTACTGGTAAATTTTATTATGATTTATTAAGTCAACGCGATAAACTGGAAAATAATACTGTTGCACTAATTAGAATTGAGCAGTTATTTCCACTGCATGAAGAAAAAATAAAACAGGTAATTTCAAGATATCCACATGTTGAAAAATATATTTGGGCACAAGAAGAACCAAAAAACATGGGTGCTTGGAGCCACATGATACAACGTTTTGACTTTGTAAAGCTAGAAGGTGTTACAAGACCGTATAGTTCGGTTCCCGCACCGGGATCTAGTACTAGAGACAAGCAAAGACAACAAAAAGTTATTGACACTGTATTTCAGGCGTAGTAATTAAATATAATTTGAGTTTAAACTCTTCAAAAATTTAAAATTTATAGAATGATTTTAGAAATGAAAGTGCCTTCACCAGGCGAATCGATAAAAGAAGTAGAAATAGCAACATGGTTGGTTCAAGATGGCGATTATGTTGAAAAAGACCAGGCTATAGCTGAGGTAGACAGTGATAAAGCGACATTAGAACTTCCTGCAGAAGCAAGTGGTATCATTACACTCAAAGCTGAAGAAGGAGACGCAGTCGCAGTTGGTTCGGTAGTATGTTTAATAGACACTAGTGCTGCAAAACCAGAAGGAACAGATGCGCCAAAAGAAGCTAAGAAAGTTGAAGTGCCTAAAGCGGAAGCGCCTAAAACTGCTGCAGTAGAAACTAAAACGTATGCTACAGGTACCGCAAGTCCTGCCGCTAAAAAGATTTTAGCTGAAAAAGGCATGGAGGCATCGGCAATTTCAGGTACTGGAAAAGATGGTCGTGTTACTAAAGAAGATGCTGTAAATGCAGTACCATCTATGGGAACGCCTACAGGAGGTAGTAGAGGAACTTCAAGAAGTAAAATGTCTATGTTACGTCGTAAGGTTGCAGAAAGATTGGTTGAAGCAAAAAACACGACAGCAATGCTTACTACTTTTAACGAAGTAGATATGTCACCTATTTTCGCTTTAAGAGACGAATATAAAGAAACATTCAAAACGAAGCACGGTGTTGGTTTAGGCTTTATGAGTTTCTTTACATTAGCTATTGTAAGAGCATTAAAAATGTATCCTGCTGTAAATTCTATGATTGACGGAAACGAAATGATTAGTTACGATTTTTGTGATATTAGTATAGCTGTATCTGGTCCAAAGGGTCTTATGGTGCCTGTTATGAGAAATGTAGAAAATTTAAGTTTTAGAGGTGTTGAAGCCGAAGTAAAACGTTTAGCAATCAGAGCTCGTGATGGTCAAATTACGGTAGATGAAATGACAGGTGGAACGTTTACAATTTCAAACGGAGGTGTTTTTGGAAGTATGTTATCAACTCCAATTATTAACCCGCCTCAAAGTGGTATTTTAGGAATGCATAATATTGTAGAACGACCAGTTGCCATTAATGGTAAAGTAGAAATTCGTCCTATAATGTATGTGGCCTTATCTTATGACCACAGAATAATAGACGGAAAAGAAAGCGTTGGATTTTTGGTAGCTGTTAAAGAGGCTTTAGAAAACCCGACTGAGTTATTAATGAATAATGATGTTAAAAAAGCTTTAGAATTATAGTAAAATTATAATTTATTAATTAGATAGAAATCCTGAGTCATACGTCTCGGGATTTTTTTTAAATGATAAATATCATGTTTATTTAGACTAATTAAAAATAACTTTGTTATGAATTTAGTTAATAAAAAGTTTGAAAAAATTAGCGATATTTATTTTTACTCTAGTATTTATAAGTTCTGAGTTGGTAGGACAAACGGCTGAACCTTCATCTGGTGTTGCAAAGAATATTTTACAATTCGAAATTGAAACATTATATTCAGTTGAAAAAGTTCAACTACAAAGAACTACTTCTTGGAATATTCCTAACATCCTAATTAGATATGGTTTATCCGAATATGTCGAGTTGCAGTTCCGTACACCTTTTACTAAAGAAAGATGTTTTGTAAATAATGAATTGACTTCTAATATTTTTAAATTTAATGAAGTTGAAATTGGGGTGTCCATAAAACTATGGGAACAAAATAAACTTCTTCCTAAAACAGCTATTATGGCCAGAATTGTTACCCCAACAAAATCATTTAGATATTACGAAACAGGGAATATAATATCTGTAAATTTTTCAAATCAGATTTCAAAAAAAACCACTTTAAATTATAATATTGGGTCTACAACAAATACTGATAGGAATACGACAGGTTTTTATATAATAAATATTAGTTATGAACTTAATTCACAAGTTCATTTTTTTGTTGAAAACTCAAGTAATTTCAACTTTAAAAGGACAGAATCAAATTGTCTAGGAACTGGGTTTGGAATCAATTTAGTCAATACTTTTTCAGTTGATTTTTCAATAGCTAAAAGTATGAAAAATAACATGTTTTATTCTGGAGCTATTTTGACTTGGGTTAGTAATACTAAAAAAAAGAATAAAGCTAATTTATTATAAATCCACTTAAATAAAAAAGCACCAATTAATTATAAAATTAGTTGGTGCTTTTGTATTCTGACTAACTCAAACGAAATAAAATATTTATTGTAATTACAATTATAACCAAGAAAACCATTCCGGCAACAAAATATTTATCTAGATAACTCTTGTCTTTTTCCATGAGGTTTTAGCTATTGAAAAATTAAGTGAAAAACTCTGCGCTTTTATACCGCAGAGTTTTTATAAAATTCTCGATAAAAGAATTGATTAATAGCCTAACAAAATTAAAGAATTTGTCCTTTAAAAAAAATAAGCACTTATACGTATTTTTTTAATAATTGGAATATCTATAAAATGCAGAAGACTTTAAACATAACGTTTAAAGCCTTCTATAATTCTCCCTAAGAACTAATTAATAGCACTGTAAAGATAAGTTATAAGTGTGATGTAAAAAATACGCACTTCTACGTATTTTTTAAAAATGCTGTTTATTTAAACTAGCCCAAATAGCAAGTGATGTTGGTTTATTATCTAATTTTAATTTAGAAACTATATTACTTCTATGTTTATCTACGGTGCGAACAGAAATAGAAAGCTCTTCAGCTATATGGTTACTGGTTTTGTTTTCAGAAATTAGTTTCACAATTTTTAACTCAGATCTAGTAAGCTGATCTAAATTATGGGGTTTATTATTTGAATTATGGTTCAGATAAGATGCTATTTCTTCACTAAAATAACGTTTGTTGTTTATAGCATGATTTATACAGATTTCAATTTCCTCTATAGCAAACTCTTTTAAAATATAGCCGTAAACGTTATATTTTTTGGCCTGTTCATACAACTCTTCTTCTTTATCAAAAGTTATTAAAATGACTTTGGTGGGTAGATTGTTTTTTTGGCACGCTTCAGCAATTTCTAAACCTGTTTTATAAGGCATTCGAATATCTAAAATAGCTATTTCGGGCTTTAATTTTACTATAAGATTATAAGCGGAGTTTCCATCTTCAGCACTTCCAACAATACGGAAACCTTTTGAAGTTAAGAAATCGGTTAATCCACGTAACATTAGAGGATGATCGTCTGCAATTACAATGGAGGTATTCATTAATTCAGAGGGATTATTAATTATAGGTTAAATATAACAATTATTATAGTTTTAAATAGAGGTATTTCTTTTCATAATCAATGATAGCCTTCGATTTTTTTAAAATATCGGCACCAATAATACCATCTACAGGTTTTGAGTTGTGATTAATTAAAGCTGTATTTACATGTGAAAGATTGAATAAGACTAAAACAATTTTATGGTTTGTCCATTTACCGATTTTGACTTTATTTTTTTTTGAAGTTTTAGTTTCCATATCTGTGGCACCAGCTCCGGCAGCTTTAATTAATGAATCTTCAACTTCTAGATTGAAGGTTTCGATGGCATCAAAGCCAACACACGAATTTGACGCGCCGGTATCTAAAATAAATCGTCCTTTCACACCATTTAAAGATGCTTTTATTTCTAAATGATTGGTCTTTGTAAGGTATAGTTTTACTTTAATATATTCTTTTTTAAGAAGAAACTCTTCGAGTGTATCAGTCATGTTTTCTAAATTTCGAGAATAAAAGTAGCACAATGCTTAGTATAAAAATGCCAAAAATTATATAAAAAACGGTTTTACTCGATTTTTCTGTTTCTATGGTTCCATAATAAACAAACGCGCTCCAGTAATAAGGAGATTTTTTTGTATTGCTAATATCTTCATTTGCCAGATAGTCAGTTTTAGAATTGTAATTTGCTAAAAAAGCAGATTGCTGTTTATTGTAATTTTTATAAAACGATTGCATGATTATAGAGGTTGATAAATCGTTTATTTGCCATAAAGAAAACAATAGATTTTCTGCACCTGCATATTGAAAACCGCGCGCAATACTCATAGCGCCTTCGCCTTTGTATAGTTTGCCAACACCAGTTTCGCAGGCACTTAACACGACTAAATTGGGGCTTAAATTTAAACTGTATAATTCATTTAAGAACATACTATCATCATAAAACGATATGTTTGAAGGCATAGTAAAATTGCCACTACTTGCGTGTGTCGATAAATGTAAAATTCCAAAATTGGGCGCATTTTTAACAAAGTTACTTTTTGATGCTTTTTCATTCATAAACATGGTGCTAGTCATTTTACTTTTTATAGCATTTGCTTCATCAATAGAGTAGGTAAGCATTTGGTTTGAGTTTTCAAACACAGGAAAAAATCCCAACACCTTTTTGTTTTTGTTTTTATTCGAATCTTTTAAATAAAACAGAGCACTTGAATTGTAGGCTATACTTTGATTCTTTAATACAAATGGCATTTTTGCGAATGTAGTTGAATTGGTTTTTTCAAATAGCAGAGCTTCAAACGGAATAAAATTCAGTAAGCCATCTGGAATTATCATCACGTTTTTAAAATTTAAAACGGCATCAAATTTTAATAGTTTGAAAATATTAAATGCCTGAGAAGTATAATTGTTAATGTCATTATTTATTACCGATGCATCATCAAATAAATGAATAAAATTTATGATATATTCCTTCGCATAATCGGTTAAATTAATAGTATTTACGGCTATAGATTCGCTTGAAATGATAAATTGATAGATGGTATTTTCTCCATAAAAATATTCAACTAAAACCGCCTTATCTTTTTCTAGTTTCTTTTGAAAAGACATTAAAGCAGGTTCTAAATTTGTTTCAGGATATTTTTTTTCAATATTGGTTTTTAATGACTTTAATTGCACACTGATGTCGCCTAGTTTTTTACTTAAATCATTAATTTTTGACGCTTGATTTGTGCTAAGTTGTTCTTTTATTAAAAGGTTTGTAACACGTTCCTGTTCATTTAGTAATTTAAATTCCCTTATCAATAAAGTGTCGGTCGGGTGTTTTTGCAGACGTACTTTTTGATTTGAAATATCTTTTAAAGTTGAAGCTTTATTGTTTTCAGAATATTGAAATGCTTTAAATAAAAGGGATTTGTTATTTGTTTGCTGATAATTATTTATAAGGATGTCAATACATTTTTCGCCTCGAATTCTGTTATTAGTTTCGTTTAAAATCTTTGCCTCTTGCGAGGTCCAGTTTTCGTTTAATAATCCTGCCACATAAAAGCTTAAATCGTAACTTTTTAAAGCCAATTCTGTATTTGTTTGAATAGTAGCATAAAGGTCGAAAATATCTATAAAGGTGTTTTCGGCATATAATATAATTGTATTTGGTAAACCGTTGTTTTTAAAATTTGGAAGCAAGATTTTTGTTGCTTTGTTCAAACATTTTAAAGCTTCAGCTGAATTTTTTAAGAGGTAATATAATTGTGCTTCTTCAACATAGAATTTAGCTAAATCTCTACCCGATAAACTAGTTTCGGAAATCTGCGCTTTCGCTTTTTCAAATGAATTAAATGCTTCTAGATAATCACCTTTTTTAAGGTTGATTGCATATTGATTTTTGTGAAATTCAAATTTTGAAGATGATTGAATCGTATTTAGAAGTGAGGCTTCTTCATATTTATTCAGCGCCAATAAACTTTTTGTTTTTATACTTAGGAGTAATGCATTTTGCCTAGTGGAAATATAAGGCAATTTATATGCCTCCTGAATAATTTTTAAAACACGTTCGTTATTTCCTATGGTCTGATACAGTTTGGCCAGATTGATTTTGCCACTTATTTGATGTTTGGTGTTTTTGCTTTTTTCAGCTAAAAAAATGTATTGATTGATGGTGCTAAGGGCATTCGTATAATCGCCCGTTTTGGTGTATAAATTACCCAATGGTTTCAGGCAGTTTTCAATAATATCGAACTCCGAAAGTTTAGAAAGTTCGTTATTATTAAACCGATTTAAAGCATCTTCGTAAATAGCAATGGCTTCTTTTAATTTCGAATGTTCATCTATATAATACCCCTTATGGCATTGTAAAAACACGAGCGCCAGTTGCTCGTCTTTCGTTTTAGCATGAATTTTAAATGTAGATTCTTGCTGACTTAAAAGCTTTAATGACGCATCATTTTTATTGCTAATAAACGTTTCAGTGGCGGTATAAATAGCTTCTTCTAGATTTTGAGAAAAAGAAATTCCACAGGAAAAAAATATTATAATAAAGATGCTAGATCTCATAAATTAATCAGCTTTAGCTTCAAAACCTCCAAATGGCATAAAACTGCCAATAATTAAAATTGTTTTCAAAATTCATAATATAGCGAGCCCCTAAACTTGGGCCAATTCTTGCGAAACCTGCAGTGGCTTCAAACAACAATCCAGTTCTTAAATTGGTAAATGAATTGGTCGAATTCGATGTGTCTTCTTTAGAACCTATAATAGGTCCATCCGTAGTATCGCCTTCAAATTGTTCCACCAAAACAGACTGGTTTTGTTTTTCGCTAAGAGATATGGTATTCTGTACACCTGCTCCAAGACCTATATAATTATTAAGATTATAACGAATTAAAACTGGTACGTCCCAATCTATATTTTCAAAAGAATTGTTGCTTGTAGTACGTTGTAAAAACCGAAGTCCTTGGGCATCTTGTATAAACTCTTCTCTTATATCTGTTTTGGCATCGTAGTTATGAAAATTATTCATTAATTCCACTTGCCAGTACCAGCGATACGATTTATATGGCGATAGCGTAGTTCCAAAAAAGTAGCTTTCAGAATTATTTAAGTCTGAAAATGAATTAACCCCAACTTTAGCGCCTATTGATATTCCTGGTAAAAAACGAGTGGTGGAATAATTGGTGATTATCGGGTCGTTTTTATCGAATATTATAGCCGTTCTACTTTTGGTTTTTTGCTTATGAAAATCTTTAGCAAACTTAATGCTGTACTTCACGAAACCTTTGGTGGAATCGTGCTCTTTTACGTTTTTTTGCTCGCTTCCAGGCAGGTAAATATTTTTAAAAGTGAAAATGGCCTGTGTTTTAGTAAATGTGGTATCTAAACAACTATATATAACATCTCGTTTCGGGCAGATTTCGCATTTTGGATACATGTCCATAACTTTGATAGTTGACTTATCAAGCATCTCTGGAATATCAGTTTCCAGACGAATGGTTCGCGCAGGTCCTTCGCCATTATTTTGAAACTTTATTTTATATTTTAAAGTTTTAAAACGTACCAATCTATAATTCATGAAGGTACCGTTTGATGACATTTTATTAGGATCGTGCGAGGTTACAATTTCCATTTCCATATCCTTAACTTTATGGTTGTCATAATTAGCATCGGGTACATAAATACCTCTAACCGATATAATGGCACTGGTATCTTTCAGCATTTCGGGCGTTGTTTTTAAGCTGAAAAAGATATTGCGTTCTTCTTTTGGTTTCATATTATCGAACTCTAAAAGATTCCAGTTTTTATAAAATGATTTTGAGTTGGCTATGGTTAATGGCAAATTGGTTTTTTCGGTGGAATCTTGTGAAAAGGTGCGTGCTTCAATAAATTCATTATTGGACGATGCCAAATAGGTCCCGTCGTCATCTATATTACGGGTGTAAGCGAATCCATCAGAAGTTATATTTTTTTCGTTATGGTAAGTTCTTGTATCCGTTAATTCAAAATTATTTGCTTTATATTGTTGCTCGTTAAAAAACAGATAGAGTTTTCCGTTTGTAGTATATTCTTGTGGATTTTTATAGCTCACTATTAGCACTATTTCTTCATCGGGAACGGGCTCTCGGTTGCGTTTTAATGTGAAATTTTCGTCCATACTGGCCATGTCATTTTGCTCAGTAGTTATTTCACTGATGGCTATTTTTTTAGGACGGGTTGTGGGTGGTTTACCCGTGTCGTAATTATTAGTTGCCCACAGCTTCACTTCGTACTCACCTGTTTTTTTATAAACGTGTTTTGGCTTTTCTTCGGTGCTGTAATGGCCATCGCCAAATTCCCAATAATGGGTGTAAAATGCTTTTGGAGCACCTGCTATTTGATTTAGCACAGGTGTTTCTGGAGTAAACATAACTTCATTTCCAAGTGTTGTTTTTTTTATGTTTGCAACTCTTGTAACCGTATCGTTTACAATTAGGTTTTGAGCAAAACTGAAAACGCCAATTAAGAATAAACATAGAAATGAAAACCGTTTGTTCATGATAATGAGGTTTAAATAGATTTTAAATATACAAAAAGTGGATTCATGAAACTGTTTTAATAAATATCTGTTTAAAATGTTTAAATGTTAGATAAGATTATAGAAATATTAGCACATATAATTAATAATATGATGCAAACGATAATGAATATATAAACAAACTTTTTCATAATGTGTTCTGTATATTATTATATCAATAAAGTTGGTTTTTTGTTACCCTTTGCGTTAAGGATAGTAGCGGAAATCCTTTTTAAAACATGTGACTAACAAATTTTGGGAGGAACTAGTATTTGACAGATAGCCACGTCCTTCGTCCTCGCTATGACGTTTTTAAAAGATTGTAATGGATAGCGCGACCCTTGTGGTAACCTGCCTGCCGGCAGGCAGGCGCCGAAATAATTTAAAAAAAAACCCAGAAACAGAGGTCTCTGGGATAAAAAAAGCAGGTTAAAATTTGTGTCAAACCATGACTTTTAAGTAGGTAACTAAAATGAGTAGGTATTTATGGTAAATTATTAATTATGGTTGTAAGTTGTGCTTCGCTTGCTACTGATGTTTCTCCTTCTGTGAATGTGATAACGCCGTTTGCTACAATTGTAACTGCTTTGATAGCGTATTTCCAGTCGCCTCCATCTTCTGTTGCGAAGATTACATGACATTCTAAACCAATTGGAATTTGTCCGTAATGCTCACTGAATAAACCAGTTTGTGCATCGTAAGTATCTAGACCAGCTAATCCAGATTCTTCACCATCGTAAGATAAATATACAGAACTGTTTGTGTTATCATATCCTGTAGGCACAGCAACTAAAATGGTTGTTTTTGGACGTGGATCACTATAGAATCTATCAACGTTAGACCATCCAAACGATTGGAAAAAACCATAGTATTGGTTGCCTTCGGCAAACACACCACCTTGACCGTTGGCGCCATCGCGTTTCTCTTCAGCCCAAGCAAGTTCTCCATCAGCATCAATTATACCATTCCAAAGTATCATAGTATTGTCTGCGCCACCAGTTAAATCGGCAGGAATATTCATTTGGAATCCACAGTTAGTTTCTAAAGCAACACCGTTTTGAGTTGCTTGTACAAAAAACTCACCACCAGAGATTAATAAGGCTTTATCACCGCTTGATAAAATACCCATAGTTGGTTTGTTTGTAGTAAGCATGGATCCTCTGTCAAAAAGTTCAACAAATTCTAAATCTACGGCGCCAGTTACAGCAACTCCGTTTTTGGTTAAACAACCTCCATTGATGTAAATTTCTACACCTTTGTCGGATGTTAGGTTTACCGAACCATCTTCGGCATTAAATTGAAATGTTTGAGTTAAACCTTCTAAAGCCAGTTCTCTAATAGCATCAAATTCTTGAGCTGTTGCAGGGATTACTAAATCGTCGTTGTCGTTTTTTGTACAGCTCGTAAAGACTAAAGCCGTTAATAAAAGTGTTCCTAAAATGTGTTTTAAATTTTTCATGATAATTAAGGTTTTAAATTGATATTCATTATTATATAAACAGGGCAACTGTTTTGTTACCCTGTTTTGGTAATTATTTTTATTATTGAGGTTGACTGATGATTATTTTCGACACGATTGCATCGCCAGAAGCAACTAATTGTATCATTCTGTTAGCATAATCTTCGGAAGAAGCATAGCCTTTTGCAGTACCTGTTGCAGTTTCAACTTCCCAGAAATAATTTCTTTGAGTGTTAACTTCAGATTTTAGAACTAAATAACTTTGTATTTCCGACCCTAAAACAATTTCTCCAGAGCTTGATAAAGCAATCATTTTTTTTGCACTTTCAAGAGTAAGGGAAGTTCCTGAATAGATGCCTTTGTCGGTTTCTACTTTCCAATCAAATACTTGAGCAATGTTGTCTCTTGTAATAGTTGTTACTTCAGTTGAAGTGTTGAGGGTCTTTTTTTCATTTGTAGCATTTATATTTAATATTGATAAAGCTACTGTTGCGATAATTAAAATTGATTTTTTCATGATTTCTAATTTTATGGATTAATTAAATTTTTTTGTTTAGTCATTTTTTGACTGTTACACCCTTATATCAAAACCATTTAAAAATTGTTACCCATTTATTTTAAAGTTTTTTTAAATTAGCAGTAAATACAAGGGTTAATGAGTGAAAAAAAAATACACGAAGACCAAAAATATATTGATGGATTGTTGAAAAACAACTCCTTTATCATACAAGCTATCTATGATAAATTCGTGCCTAAGGTTATTAATTATATAAAACAGAACAGTGGTGATGCAGATCGAGCCCAAGATGTTGTACAAGACACCTTAATAACTATATATAATCAGGCAAGTGAAAAGAAGCTAGAACTTACTTGTCCTTTCGATGCCTATTTCTTTTTATTATGTAAGAGGAAGTGGTTAAATGAACTGAAAAAATCTTCTTTAAAAGAGGTAACAATTAATGAGGAAGTTTTATATAAAGATGACGACGCTCAAGAACTGGCGTTTGAAACATCTTTATTTGGCGAAAAACAAGCCTTATTTACCGAAATGTTTCAAAAACTAGGAACTGCTTGTAAAGAATTATTATCAGCTACTTTTAAAATTAAATCAATGGAAGAAGTAGCATCAAGTTTAGGTGTATCATACGCTTATGCTCGAAAAAAGAAATCTTTATGTATAGGCAAATTAACAGAGCTGGTTCATGAGTCGCCAAAATTTAACCAACTTAATTATTAATTGTCATGGAAGATCAAGATTACATACTATTCGAAAACTACCTTTTAGGAGACCTTTCTAAAGAAGACAGCGATACTTTTGAAAACCGTTTGGAAAGCGATTCAAAATTCAAAGAGAGTTTTAATACTTATAAGGAACTTTCTACTTTTTTAGAAAATAAATTTGAAAACGAAGCAGCTTCAACAACATTTCAGAATAATTTAAAAAATATTTCAAAAATATACTTTGAAAAGCAAGAAGCGCCTAAAAAAGTGGTTCGTTTTAAGCCTTGGCAATACGTTATGGCAGCTAGTATAGCTCTATTAATTGGTATAACCGTGTTTAACAATTTGTCAAAACCTGTTTACAGTGATTATGCTAATTATAATGACATTAGTTTAACAGTAAGAGGTGAACAAGATGCGCTAATGCATACAGCAGAAAATGCTTTTAATATTAAAGATTTCGCAAAAGCAGAAGAAGCTATTAAAAGTTTAATGGTATTGGATAAAGATAATGCGGAATTAAAATTTTACAGCGCTGTAGCCAATATAGAATTGAATAATTATGACACCGCTGAAACTATGCTGATAAGCTTAAAAAATGGGCAATCAGCTTATAAAAACAAAGCCATCTGGTATTTAGCTTTAAGTAATTTAAAGCAAAAGGAATATGATGAGTGTTTAGAAATTTTAAGAACAATTCCAGAAGATGCTGATGATTATAATAAAGCCCAAAAACTTATAAAAAAGTTAGATTAACAATTCTTATAAAATAGATATAAAGAAAGTCGCCAATTTAGTGGTGACTTTTTTATTTTTACCAAATGATAATTACCGATACCCATACTCATTTATATAGTGAAGCTTTTGATGACGACAGAAATGCTATGATTGAACGTGCATTAGCACAAAATGTATCACGTTTTTTTATTCCTGCCATCGATTCTACGTATACAGAATCTATGCTACAACTAGAGAAAGCCTATCCGGAAAATATTTTTTTACTGATGGGCTTGCATCCAACCCACGTAAAAGAAAATTATAAAGAAGAATTAAGTCATGTTGAAGAGATGCTTGCAAAGCGAAGTTTTTTTGCCGTAGGAGAAATTGGGATTGATTTGTATTGGGATAAATCGACACTTGGTATTCAACAGGAAGCTTTTAAATATCAAATACAATTGGCAAAAAAGTATAAATTACCAATAGTAATTCATTGCCGAGAGGCGTTCGATGAAATATTTGAAGTATTAGAGTCTGAAAAAGGAGATGATTTATATGGAATTTTTCATTGCTTTACAGGAACATTAGAGCAGGCGAAACAAGCTATTTCATATAATATGAAATTGGGAATAGGCGGGGTAGTAACTTTTAAAAACGGAAAAATCGATCAGTTTTTAAATCAAATAAATTTAAACCATATAGTATTAGAAACCGATTCGCCATATCTGGCACCGGCACCATACAGAGGCAAGCGCAACGAAAGTGTTTATATTATAAAGGTATTAGAAAAATTATCAGAAATATATGGTTTATCTTTAGAGGAAATTGCAAATATTACAACCCATAATTCTAAAGACGTTTTTAGAGTTTGAGCTTTAATCATAAAAAAAGTAAATCGAAACCTGAATGATTTCATTAAAACCAAACATATTACTCATATACACAGGCGGCACAATTGGTATGATTAAAGATTTTAAGACGGGAGTACTTAAAGCTTTCGATTTTAAGACGCTTTTAGATAAGATTCCCGAACTTCAACTGTTAGAATGTAGTATTGAGACCATTTCTTTTAAAGAGCCCATAGACTCAAGTAATATGAATCCGGATTACTGGGTTCAAATTGCTGAAATAATAGAATCGAATTATACAGCATATGATGGATTCGTTGTTTTACATGGAAGCGATACTATGAGTTATACGGCATCGGCATTAAGTTTTATGTTAGAAAACTTAGCGAAGCCAGTCGTGTTTACAGGATCTCAATTGCCAATAGGCGATTTAAGGACAGATGCTAAAGAAAACTTGATAACGGCGGTCCAAATGGCATCGTTACAAGAAAATGGTAAGCCCATAGTTAAGGAAGTTTGTTTGTATTTTGAATATAAATTATATCGGGCTAATAGAACTACAAAATTAAATGCTGAAAATTTTAAAGCTTTTGCATCATTAAATTTTCCGGAATTAGCAGAATCTGGTGTGCATTTAAAAATTAATTATGATTATTTATTGAAGCCAGACGAAACAAAATCGTTTAAAGTTCATAAAAAATTAGATACAAATATTGCGCTTATAAAACTGTATCCTGGCATTTCTCAGACCTTTTTACAGAATATTTTAAGTACTTCAAATCTAAAAGCAGTGATTTTGGAGACTTATGGAGCCGGAAATTGTACAAATGCACCATGGTTTATCAATCTTTTACACGAAACAATTAAAAAAGGAGTACATATTATTAATGTAACACAGTGTTCTGGCGGTAGCGTGATGATGGGGCATTATGAAACAAGTAACCAGTTGAAAACCATAGGTGTTATTTCTGGAAAGGATATTACAACAGAGGCAGCAATTAGCAAATTAATGTATTTGTTGGGTGAAAACGTATCGTTTAAAGCGTTCAAAATTAATTATGAAAAAGCGCTACGAGGCGAAATGTCTTAAAAATACCGTTTAAAATTTTAGCATTCAAAGTTTTTTTCGTTATTTGACCCCCGTAATAAAGTACAATTAAAATAAAGAGAGGTGGCCGAGTGGTCGAAGGCGCACGCCTGGAAAGTGTGTATACCTCAAAAGGGTATCGAGGGTTCGAAT
>Ga0102812_10001090_pt1 | contig 19000 bp, 9 predicted proteins | sample ColrivemetaGS713_FD_79334 | JGI IMG/M metagenome (GOLD analysis project Ga0102812, IMG submission 79334) | Estuarine microbial communities from the Columbia River estuary - Flood tide ETM metaG S.713 | ecosystem: Environmental > Aquatic > Marine > Intertidal zone > Estuary | place: USA: Columbia... | reverse complement strand
TACATTTGCCATTGAAAGTGATGGATAACAATGTTCCAAAACAACATCTATCGGAGTATTTTTAGAAATATTTTTGTGTGAAATTTCAATATAAGTTTCTTTAGATCGGTATAACATTATTTCATCAGGAAACTGATATTCTAAAAATTTGTACAACGTATCTATTTCCGCTTCATCACCCATACACATAATTTTATGCGCTCCTTTCCCTTCTTTTTCCCAAGTTGCTATAACTTCATTATTAGCCTTTATAGTTGGAGTTACCTTTGTGTTACTTTCTTCTCTTTTAGCCCAATAATCCATTGAAGGAACATACCATTCATCTGCATGAAATAAACTTAAATGAATCGTGGTATTTGTACATTGATTAATAATTTCAGCCAATACAGCATTCTTTATAAAAGTTGAATGTAAAATAGTGTTGTTATTTAGCACCAAACCACCATTATAAGCAATTAGCGGTGCATTTTCATTTCCAAATTCAATTTGTAAATGACGCAAAGCACTTGGCATTCTAGATGAAATTAACACTAGAGGAATTGGAGAAACTCGCTGCACCTCCTCAATAGTATTTTTAGACAATTCTCTGTCCTTATTTAACAATGTTCCGTCAATATCTGAACAAATTAATTGGTAGCTCATAAATGATTTTATAGTTAGGTCGACAAATTTAAGAAATCGGTTTGTTAATAAATATCAATACTCTAAGAATCAACGAAATCGATAGATTTGGGATTAAATTAACCTATTTAAAACTTAAAATAAAGATTAAAACTAATAGTGTACCTTTGGGCACTTATTTAAACTACATGACATTTAAAGATTTAGGAATTATTGAGCCTATTTTACTAGCGCTAAAAGAAGAAGGATATACACACCCAACACCAATTCAGGAACAAGCAATTCCTATTTTATTAAACAGAAAAGATTTATTAGGTTGTGCACAAACCGGTACTGGAAAAACTGCTGCCTTTACTGTGCCAATTTTACAACATCTTTATAATAGCAAACAAGACCATAAAGGAAAACGAAAAATAAGATCCCTAATAGTTACCCCTACAAGAGAATTAGCCATTCAAATTGATGAAAGCATTTCAATTTATGGCAAACATACAGGCATTATAAATGTAGTAATTTTTGGTGGCGTTAAACAAGGTGGACAAACAGATGCATTAAGACGTGGTACTGATATTTTGGTTGCAACTCCAGGTAGATTGTTGGATTTAATATCGCAAGGGTTTATTAGTTTACAAGACGTTAAATACTTTGTATTAGATGAAGCAGACCAGATGTTAGATATGGGTTTTATTCATGATATTAAGAAAATTATTGCAAAATTACCTTTTAAAAGGCAGTCGCTTTTCTTTTCTGCGACTATGCCTGCTGCCATTGTTGAATTATCAGGTAAAATTCTTGGAAATCCAGAAAAAATAACCATAAAACCTAAGCAAGCTACCGCAGAAAAAATTGAGCAAGCTGTTTACTTTGTAAGTAAACAAAATAAAACGAAATTACTAATACATTTAATTGAAGAAAATCCGAACGAATCTATTTTGGTGTTTTCAAGAACAAAGCACGGAGCCGATAAAATTGTTCGTTTTTTAACAAAAGCGCATATAAAATCAGCAGCAATTCACGGTAATAAATCTCAAGGCGCACGACAAAGAGCTTTAGGAAATTTTAAAAACGGTGAAAAAAATATTCTAATTGCAACAGACATTGCAGCGAGGGGAATAGATGTTGAAGAATTATCACTTGTAATAAATTACGATTTACCGAATATTCCTGAAACCTATGTACACAGAATTGGAAGAACAGGACGCGCAAAAGCAAGTGGAATTGCATTGTCTTTTTGTAATCAGGAAGAGAAAGCTTATTTAAAAGATATTCAGAAATTAATAGATCAACAAATTCCACTTATTGAAGATCATCCTTTTCCTTTAGATGAAAATGAAGCAATTTCTTTGGTTGAAAAACCTTCAAAAAATCAACGTAAAAAAGCGAAAAGAAGAGCTGAACACAAACCAAAAGAAACTGAAAATACAAACACAAATAAACCTAGGCGTCGCAAATATTATCCTAAAAGGAACAGACAATAGTTTTCCAATCCAATTTCCAAGGAAACAGCCGCTTTCAGAATTGCTGTAAATTTAAAAACGAACACTTAAAAGTGTGGGAAATACTAATAGTTAACAACTTCTAAAGCTTATAAAAAGCTGTAATTCACAACTATCTGCCAACTATTAATTTCTAATTAAAATTGGGAATTCTAATTCTGAAAAAAGTCTAATTATTTTGTTAAATTTACTCGACTTAGATTCATGTTAACGAAATAATCTTTTTATGAAAACAATTTTAAAAAGAACTTTACAATTGCTAGCGGTTCTTATAATAGTAATATCTTGTAAAAAAAACAACACACCAACTTCTGAAAACTCAATTAAAAATGCTAATAATATGGCAGAAACTATCTATCCTTTTTATGATACATCCCTTGCAATAGATGATAGAATTGAAGACCTCATTTCAAGGCTAACGCTTGATGAAAAAGTAACACAAATGATGAACAGCACACCAGCTATTGAAAGACTTCAAATACCTCCATATGATTATTGGAATGAGGCGCTTCATGGAGTTGGAAGATCTGGAGTAGCTACTGTTTTTCCACAAGCAATTGGGTTAGGCGCTACTTTTGATTCTGAATTAGCATTTAGAGTATCTTCAGCTATTTCTGATGAAGCAAGAGCAATGTATAATGTAGCAAAAGAAAAAGGTTTTCATAAGCAATATGGAGGGTTAACATTTTGGACTCCTAATATAAATATTTTTAGAGATCCTCGTTGGGGACGTGGCCAAGAAACTTATGGAGAAGATCCTTATTTAACGGCTTCTTTAGGGGCTTCATTTGTAAAGGGATTGCAAGGAGATAACCCAGATTACTTAAAAACTGCTGCCTGTGCAAAACACTATGCCGTACATAGTGGACCTGAAAAATTAAGACATGAATTTAATGCCGAGGTTTCTCAAAAAGACTTGTGGGAAACCTATTTACCTGCTTTTCAAGCCTTGGTTGAAGCCAATGTTGAAGCTGTTATGTGCGCCTACAACAGTACAAATGGAGCGCCGTGTTGCTCAAATAATTATTTGATTACAGATGTTTTAAGAGATAAATGGGGTTTTAAAGGACATGTTTTAACTGATTGTGGAGCTTTAGAGGATTTTTACAAACAAAAAGATAATGGTGGCCATGGGGTTGTAAATACACGTGCAGAAGCTGCCGCTTTAGCAGTTAAAAGTGGGGTTAGTTTAAATTGTGGAAGTATTTATTTTTCTTTACCAGAAGCTGTTAAAGCTAATTTAATTTCTGAAAAAGAAATTGATACTCAATTAGCCATTTTATTAAAAACAAGATTCAAATTGGGGCTATTTGATCCAAAAGGAAGTAATCCTTTTGATAGTATTTCTATTGATGTTGTTAATAGTGAATCTCATAGGAATTTAGCTAAAGAAGTTGCTCAAAAAGGAATTGTATTGTTAAAAAACAATGGTGTTTTACCTCTGAAAAATGACCTTTCAGAATATTTTTTAACAGGACCAAATGCTGCAAGTATCGATGTGCTACTGGGTAATTATTATGGTGTTAATCCTAATTTGGTAACTATTTTAGAAGGTGTTTCAAAAGCAATACATCCTGCAAGTCAAATACAATATAAATTAGGAGCAATGCTTAGCCAAAAAGCTATAAACCCAATGGATTGGTCAAGTGGAAATGCTGGAATTGCCGATGTTACTATAGCAGTTTTAGGAATTTCTAGCTTATTAGAAGGCGAAGAAGGAGAGTCTTTGGCATCTGCAACTGCTGGCGATCGCTTAGATTATAATTTGCCAGAAAATCAACTTGAATATTTAAGAAAACTACGAAATGCTGCAGCTAATAATCCTAATGATAAAAAACCAATTATTGCAGTTATAACTGGCGGAAGCCCTATGAATTTAGCTGAAGTTCATGAGTTAGCAGATGCAGTTTTATTAGTTTGGTATCCTGGAGAAGAAGGAGGAACTGCTGTTGCAGATATTCTTTTTGGAAACATATCTCCATCTGGAAGATTGCCAATAACTTTTCCAAAATCTTTAGATCAATTACCTCCATATGATGATTATTCAATGAAAGGTAGAACCTATAAATATATGAATGAAGATCCTCTTTATCCTTTTGGATTTGGATTAAGTTATACTAGTTTTTCTTACGATGAAATAAAAGCTTCTTCATCTAATATTTCAAAAGATGAAAACGTTACTGTTGAAGTTTCAATTACTAATACTGGAAAAGTAAAATCTGATGAAGTAGTTCAACTTTATATTACCGATTTAAAAGCTTCTTTTGATGTGCCTAATTATCAGCTAACAAAAATTAAACGAATTACATTAGAGCCAAATGAAACTAAAAAGTTATCATTTGAATTAACTCCAGAAGCATTTGAAATGGTAAATAATGAAGGCACAAGTATAATTGAACAGGGAGAATTTAAAATTTATATTGGTGGCTCTAGTCCCATGAAAAAAAGTTTTGAACTTGGAGCTTCAAGAATGGCAGAAACTCTTATTAAAATTAACTAACTTATTTTCAGGCTTACATTTTTGAACTTTACAACCAAAAAACTCCGAAGTGAAACACTTCGGAGTTTTTCTAATATTCAAATAATTATATTCAGGGATCCAAGTGAATATAATTGTTCCTTAAAATTATTGATTGAATTTTATTATCTTAATGATAAAAATCATTTTATTGATATTTATTAATTTTGATGTATTTTTTTTAGCAAATAAGATTAATTATTTAAAAAAAGAAGTGAGTTTTGTAAAGTCAATTAAAAAATTCTAACAATGCAATTAACTAAAATTACTTTTATCTTAACTTTTTTAACCATTTTTATTTGTACAACCTATGGCCAAGGTTATAAAAACCCTGTTATTCCCGGTTTTCATCCAGATCCAAGTATTTGTAAAGTTGGAGACGATTTTTATTTGGTTAATAGTAGTTTTGAGTTTTTTCCAGGGGTTCCAATATTTCATAGTAAGGATTTGGTTAATTGGGAACAAATAGGGCACTGTTTAACGCGACCTTCACAGGTAAATTTAGAAAAAATTGGTGCATCGGGTGGTATTTATGCGCCAACTATTCGTTATAATAATGGTATATTTTATATGATTACAACCAATGTTTCCGATAAAGGAAACTTTATTGTACATACTAAAAATCCTGCTGGTGAATGGTCTGAACCTGTATGGTTAGAACAAAAAGGAATAGACCCCTCATTGTATTTTGAAGGCGATACTTGTTACTTAACGTCAAATCCTGATAATTGTATTTATTTATCTGAAATCAATCCAATAACTGGAGAACAATTATCTCCAAGTAAAGCAATTTGGACTGGAACAGGTGGGCGCTATCCTGAAGGCCCACATATTTATAAAAAAGATGGCCTGTACTACTTGTTAATTTCTGAAGGAGGGACAGAATATGGTCATAAAGTAACCATTGCACGGAGCAAAAATATTGATGGTCCTTATGAATCTAATCCTGCTAATCCTATTTTAACTCATATTGGTAAAGAAGCACAAATGAATCCAATTCAAGGAACAGGTCATGCTGATTTAACACAGGCAAATGACGGTTCATGGTGGATGGTTTGTTTAGCTTTTCGTCCACAATCTGGGTTACATCACGTATTAGGGAGAGAAACTTTTTTAACACCTGTAAACTGGGAAAAAAATGCATGGCCAATAGTAAATGGCAATGGAATAATTAGTTTAAACATGGAGGTACCTACCTTACCTCTTCAGCCTATAAAAAAATCTCTTAGTACTAATTTTGAAGAAGATGAACTGGGGTTTGAGTGGAACTATTTAAGAAATCCAAATCTTAATAATTATGAGTTAAATTCCAAAAAAGGATCTTTAAGATTAAAGGCAACACCTATTTTATTAGATGACGTGGATTCCCCAACATTTTTAGGACGTAGACAAGAACATATTCAATTTACTGCAACTACCAAAATGGAACTTTTTAATGCAAAAAATGGCGATGAAGCTGGTTTAACTGTATTTAGAAATAATACTGCACATTATAAAATATTATTAAAACAAGATGACACTGGAAAACGCATATTGGCTTTAAGTTATCGTTTAGGAGAATTATCTCATACCATATCTGAAATAAAGATTCCAAGAGGTAGTGTTTACCTTCAAGTTAAAGGAGAAAATGATTATTATTCATTTGCCTTTTCCACGAACGGAACAGATTATAAATTTATTGATAAACTGGATGTGCGTTATTTAAGTTCTGAAACTAACGGTGGTTTTACTGGAGCATATATAGGACTATTTGCTACTTCAAAGAATAAAACAACAAATGCTTATGCCGATTTTGACCTGTTTAATTACCTACCGAAATAATTTAATACGTGAAAAAATAAAAGAGGTTGTGAAAAAAAGAAATTTAGAGTTATAAGGAGTGTATGGAAATATTATCCACAAGTGTAAAAGACCGTCTTTAGGGACGGTCTTTTACACTTGTGGATAATATTTAATTTAATTCAAATTTAATCAATTGCAGAATTGGATTGAATTTCAATTAATGGAACAGGTAAATACGCATGTTCAGAACTATTAAAACTATTTCTTCCCGCTGCTTGCATAACTTGATCTAACATTCCCCATCTTCGTAAATCAAAAAACCTTGTAGATTCTAATGTTAACTCCATTGTTCTTTCGTGAATAATTTGTGTTTTTACTTCACTTTGAGAACTTATTGTTAAGGCAGGCATTAAGCCATGAATTTCTCTTACTTCATTAATATAATCTATTGCATCTGCCGTATTTCCGGTTTCGTTAAGTGCTTCAGCATACATTAATAGAACATCCGCATATCGCATTAATACAACATTAACTCCAACATAGGAGTTATTCCAAACATAATTTGGTAACCATTTTCTAAAGTATGCGGTATTATCTTTTGCGTCTGGAGATCCATAAGTGTCATTAACTAATTCATCCCAAGTATATCCTTGCATCTGATTGGTATTTGTATCATTATAAAAAGGATCTTTAAAATATACAGAACCATAAAGTCTGTTGTCATATAAGCCATTTGAAGCTATCATACCTTCAGTTTTCATATCATTAACTAAAGACATTGTTGCTTCAATACCTCCCCAACCTCCAACACACCAATCACCAACAAAGGCATGTAATCTTGTTGCATTCCAAGAAGATGCGTCTCCACTTTTAAATTGCATCTCAAAAATAGATTCACTGTTATTTTCATTTTCTCCATTAAATAGGCTTAAAAAATCTGGCTCTAAAGAATAATTACCGACTTTATCAACTACTAGTTGTTTAAAAGCAGCAGCAGCGTTATCAAAATCACTACTTTCTGAAGATGAAACATCTCCTGCTTTGTATAAATAGGCTTTTCCTAAAAAAGCTAAGGCAGCACCTTTTGTTGCTCTACCTAAATTATCCGATTCATTTGTTTCAGACAACATAGTGGATGCAGTTGTAAAATCATCAATAATTATATTCCAAGCCTCAGATCTTGTAGATAAAGGTTTGTCTAAAGTTTCTTGTGAAATTAATTCATCTCTAATAATTATTTGACCATAAAGTGTTAATAATTTAAAATGATAATATCCTCTTAAGAAAGTAGCTTCACCTATTATTTGTTTTTTTTGAGCATCTGAAATTTGTTCAGAAGTCATTTCACCAACCTTAGTAATTACCTGATTAGCAAAATTTAATCCTTTATAATTTGTTTTCCATAATACATCTATAAAGGTATGTCCGTTTGTATATGTAAAATTAAACATGGACATCCAATGGCCATAATTTGTAGCATCTGGACCAGGTAAAGCATAGTCTGATCTAAAATATTCTACTACTGGTCGTCCTTCTTGCCATCCATCCCAAAAATTGCTTCTTGATTCTAATTCAGAATATGCAGCTGTTAAACCTGATTCTGCATCTTCAGCATTTCGCCAAAAACTTGAAGATGTTAGCTTATCCGGTGGTGATTGATCTAAAAACTCATCATCATTACAAGACGCGAGCGCTATTAATAAAAATGGAATTATAGCTATTTTAAATATATATTTCATGATATTAATTTTTTAAGTTTAAAATTGTAATTGCAATCCAAAAATTACTGATTTATACTTTGGATAAAGCGATCTATCAATTCCTCTTGATAAAATACTACCTCCTACTTCTGGATCTAAACCTTTATAATCTGTAATTGTAATTAGGTTTTGACCAGTTGCATAAACTCTAAATTTATTTATGAAAGAATTTTCTAATACTTCTGAATTTACAGAATAACCAACCTGAAAAGTTTTAAATCTTAAATAAGATCCGTTTTCTAAAAATCTTGTTGAAGCTCTAGTGTTATAATTTGGATCTCCAAGAACTGCTCTTGGAATATCTGTATTTGTGTTTGATGGTGTCCAAGCATTTAAAGTTTCAGTTCTAAAGTTTCTTCCACTATCCATACCTAGTGATTCAAAACTATTTCCATTATAAATTTTATTTCCACCTACACCTTGCAGAAAGACAGTAACATCGAAATTTTTATAATCTGCTGATAAATTTAAACTGTACTCAAATTTAGGTATTGCAGTCCCTTGATAAACAGCATCATCATCGTTAATTACTCCATCATTATTACTGTCTTCAAATTTAATATCTCCAGGTGACGCGTTTGGTTGTATTAAATTACCTCCTAAACTATGAGCATCAATTTCTGCCTGATTCTGAAATATGCCTAAAGAAGTTGGCATAAAAAACGCACCTGGTTCATAACCAACTTTTGTTTGATTTACAAAATGATCTGAACCATATTTTAAACCTATACCGTATAAAACTTGGTCCTCGCTACTCAATTTAGTTACTTCACTATGTATGGTTGTTAAAGTAGCAAAGGCGCTATAATTAAAATCGTTGTAATTATTATAATATCCTAACTCAAATTCAAATCCATTATTTACAAACTCACCAACATTTATAACCGGACTGTTAATTCCAGCTGAAGGAGAAACTACTTTTGTAATTAATAAATCAGCAGTTTTGCTATTATAATAGTTCATAGAACCTTTAAATTTATTCTCTAAAAAGGCAAAATCAAGTCCAAAATTTGAAGAAGTATTTGTTTCCCACTGTAAATTATCATTTTGTAAATCTCTTGCAATACTTCCTAAGAAAGATGTTTGAGGCATTCCAAATACATAACCACCATCATCCTGACTTTTTCCTTGACTTATTAAAGCTACATAATCATAATAACCCAATGCACTATCATTACCCGCTTGTCCCCAGCTCATTCTTAACTTTAAAAAGTCTAAATAGTCTTGGTTTTTCATAAAATTTTCCTCTGTAATTTTCCATCCTAAAGCAAATGAAGGAAAAACTCCATATTTATTATTTTGCCCAAATTTTGAACTTCCATCTCTACGAACACTCGCTTGTACTAAATATTTATTATCATACGCATAGTTCACTCTTCCAAAATATGATACTAACGCATATGTTGCATTTGTTCCACTTGCAGTGTATGTTCCATCACCAAAAGCATCCAATGTATTAAAACTAGGATCTAAAATAATTGCCGGTATTTTATTATTATCATCATCAAATTTATAGCCTTCACCTTGTGCAAATGTTTCTTTAAATGGCTCTGAAATTCTTTGATATCCAACTAATGTATTAAATACATTCTTTTTTATTTCAAAATTATAACTAGCTGTATATTCTTGATTAAGCCTTCGAAATTCACTTAGATATTCAGAAACAAAAGAATATTCTCTTGATTCAGTATCTTGAACATCTCTTACTCTAAAAGGCTCATGAAAATTAAATGTATAATTGTTTAAATTAGACATTGATAAGTTTGCATTTACATTTAAACCATCAATAATTTCATATCCAATATTCACATTTCCTGAAAAGTATTTCAAATTTGTATGATTTTGTCGTAGAAAATCATTTTCACCGATTGGGTTTCTATGATCTGGAATATCTCCATCTCTAAATCCGTATCCAGATTGTTTTGTTTCATCATATACAGGAATTAATGGTGATATCATATATGTTTCTCTCAGCGAAAATTTATAAGGATCGGTATTTGTTTCACTATAATTAAGGTTTGTTGTAATTTTTAACTTCTCTTTTGTAATTCCAACATTTGCACTTATACCTTTTTTTGAAAACCCAGAGCCAATCAGTAAACCTTTTTCGTCTGCAAAATTTCCGCTTACACTATAATTTATAAATTCTGAGGCTCCACTTAATCTCGCATTTAATAAATAAAGATTTCCATTTTGATGGGTTTCATCTACCCAATCTGTATTCACTGAAGGAGGATTTTGAACATACGTCGGTAAACTTGCTCCTGCATTTTCAAACATTTGTTTATGTACGCTAACATAACCAGCTGCATCTAAAACTTTCATTTCATTTCTTGCAGAATTCATACTGTAAGAAGTTTCTATTTCAACTAAAGGCTTCCCTTCTTTTCCTTTTTTAGTTGTAATAATAATTACTCCATTTGCAGCTCTTGTACCATAAATTGCACCAGATGCTGCATCTTTTAAAACCTCTATTGAAGCAATATTATTGGCATCTAAAAAGTAGGAATCAGATTGAACACCATCTACAATATATAATGGTTGATTGTTTCCAAAACTACCTACACCTCTAATCATGATTTCTGCACTAGAACCAGGACTGCCTGAAGAAGACGTAACATTAACTCCTGCAACTTTACCTTGTAAGGCATTCATAGGGTCGGTAGTTACCACCTGAGTTAAATCATCACCTTTAACTTGACCAATTGCTCCAGTTACATCACTCTTTTTTTGAGTTCCATACCCAATAACAACCACCTCGTCTAAACTTTCCGCACTTTCATTTAAAGCAATATTTATGGTTGTCTGATTTCCTACTGTAATCTCTTTGGTTGAAAAACCTAAATAGCTATAAACCAATACTGTTTGTTGGTTTGGGACTTCAATAGAATAATTTCCATCAAAATCTGATTGGACACCAATGGATTGATTGCTTTTAATTGTAACTGTTGCTCCAGGAAATGGAGTTCCTTTAGTGTCAGTAATCGTTCCATTTACTTTAATGCTTTGAGAATAAGAATTGGAAGTAAACCCAAACATTACAAACATAAAAAGAACTAAAAACAGACTTCTAAAAGACTGGTTTTGATTTTTTGATTGTTGTTTTTTCATTTTAAAATAGATTTGTTAGTTAACAAATGCCTTAAATTTTGGCACAGAGTTTATACGGCCAAATATTGTGTTATTTTTTAACAAACCCTTATAAATGAGCTTTACTTGACCTTTACATAGTGGCTTTTTTTAGTGTTTTTATTATAAAGTGTATGGGGAAAAAAAGGATTGATTTTATTAAGAGAAAAGAAATTACATTATAATTAGTCGGCTAAAAAGAATAACCTAGACCTCCAATAATTTTAAGTAAAATTTTAATTAGTTTTAAAAACTTAAATACTTTCTAAAAAGCTAACTAAGTTTTCTTTTTTGTCTAAATTCAATTTTTTTCTTAATCGATGCCTGCTAATTTCTACAGAATTTAAAGATATGTTATTAATATTCGATATCTCTTTAGAGCTTAGTTTAAGCTTAACTTGTACTGCGAGTTGTACGTCTTTATCAGTTAGGTGAGGATATTTCTCTTTAATTCGAAATAAAAAATCACTTTGTAAGGTTTCAACACTTGTATGAAATTTTTGTATATCCTCATTTATATCAAGCTTGAAGGCATATTCTTTAATAAGTGTCTTGATATCTTTTTTTATTTGATTTATATCCGTAAAGCTTAAGCTTTTAAACGATTTTGTTAAATCTCCATATATAGAGGTTCTTTGCGATATGAACAATGCTAAATTTGTTAGTTCTTTCATGCGAAATTCTAACTTATGTTCAAGGTTTTCTTGTAAAAGCGACTGTGTTTTTAATTTTTCCTTTGATAATTTTTCGTTTTGTTGATAAATAGATTTTTTCTTTTTTATATTATTCCAAAGTGAAACTATAATAAGCATTGCTATAATTGCTAATAAAATAGAACCAACTAACAATGATTTCTTTTTTTGTGCTTCTAGATTTCTTTGTTGCTCTAATAATTTAATTTCTGATTTTCTTTGTTCTGCTTCATACAAAATTCTCAATTCAGCTAATTTTTCACTTTCATTATTCGAAAAAATTTCTGATTTTCCTTTATCATACATTTTATATTTAAAAAGCGCATTTTTGTAATCTCCGATTGCTAAATAATAATCAGACATTATTCTGTTATTTTCAACTATCCATTCTTTATTATCACTTAATCCTTCCATTATCAATCTGGACTCATTTAATAATGAATAACATTTATCGAAATTTTTTAGCATTAAATGTACAATTGAAAGCTCATTTAAAATATTAACCTTATTATGGTCGTCATTAATTTCATTTGTAATTTCTAAAGAAGACTCTAAAAACATCTTAGCTGAATCAAGGTCGTTAATTTTGCGATAACAAACCCCCATATTTTTCATGGTTTCCGCAATTCTATCTTTATTATTAAACTCTCTTTTTAACTCTAAAGACTTCTTAAAAAAAGTTAATGCTAAATTACAATCTCCCTTATGCTCATGAATTAGCCCAATACTATTATAACTATATGCAATTCGTTGTTTGTCACCTATTTTTTCGTGTAGTTTTAGAGTTTCTAAATGGTATTCAAGCGCTTTATCAAAATACCCAATATCAAAATACAGCCATCCTAGTGTACGAAGCGTAAATGCTAAATCATAATCATTATCAATGTTTTTTCTAATTTCTAACGATTTCAATCCAAATTCTAAAGCTTTATTATAAAGGTCATTAAACAAATAGCCTTGACAAAGATTAATAAGTGCTAATCCTTCTTGATTTTTATTGTTAAATTTTTGAGATAGCACTAAGGCTTCATTTGCATATTCTATAGTTTTATTGGGGTTTATTGCCCAATAAATTTCTGAAACTCTATTTAATAATGGTATTTTATCTTCACCATTTGAGTAAGGTAAAATGTTTAGCAAACTATCTAGTTCTTTTTGGGAATCACTCGGATTTTCATCCCAAATATTAGTTTGAGAATGCACTGTAAATCCTATAAATAATATTATAAAAAAAATAGGTTTAATTAATTTCTTCATTAGCTAAAAATTTATAAATTTTAAAGAAACATGTACAATACATAAAGGGAGCCTCTAACAAGAATACATCACAAATATATATATTATAAATTGATGTTCTTTTTCAAAAACATCAAATGAAAGGTCAAGTAAAGGTCATTTTTTAAATAATAAATAAAAATAATCGAAATTTGTTGAAATCTGATTTCAGTAGAAATGAAAATTTATAATAAACATTTATAATAATTAAAAATGCATTTGAACAAAGTAGTTAAATATATAGTTGTTTTAGTTTTGTTAATAAGTTTTAGTTGTAATAACTCTAAAGATCCAATAAAAATTGAAAAGGAATTTGTCTTTCTTAGCAACAGTAAAAACATTCTAAATTACACCTATTCACCAAATATTGCTTTTGATAAAAATGGATTGATGTTTTCAGATCAGGGAGCTTGGTTTGCATATAGTTTTCCTGATACAATTTCAAACTTTGGTGGTTTTTCAGGGCCATTTTTAATGACACAACAAAACGGTGTTTGGAGTAGCGCAAATCTATCTCAATTAGTTTTAAACGGTGTTAATTGGAAATCTATTAAAACGAATAGCTACGCAAGTCATTTAGAACAAGTTTTTAAAAGTGATAGCTTAGAATTGAAACAACAACTTGTTTTTAGTTCTGGTCATTCAGCGATTATAAAATCAATTATTAAAAATTCAAGTAATAAAGATTTAAATATTTCTTTTTATTGGAAAAACCAACCAATTTTAGCAGAAGGTATTCAACTCACATCGTTAAAAAATGAAGTGCTTTTGCAATCTTCAAAAACAAATGCAATAGGTCGTCTTTTATTTCCAGAAGGAACAGTAATTAAAAATAATGATAGTACTTATGTTACTGAGCCAGAAAAGGTTTCATTAAAACCAAATGAAGTTAAAGAAATTACAATTTCACACACTTTTATTTTTCCAGAATATTCTAGGGAAAAAGAGAAAGAATCAGTTTTAGCGGCTTCATTTGATTTAGTTTTAAAAAACAGAAAATCTGAAAAGGAAGCAGAACTCTCATTATTAAAAAATAATTTAAAGCTTCAATTTAAAGACAGTGTATATCAGCAGGTTTTGGCAAAATCGCACTTAACACTTCAAAATAATTGGCGTATTGCAGCTGGAGAACTTAAATATGAAGGCTTATTCCCTAGTTACCATTATGAATGGTTCAATGGATTTTGGTCTTGGGATTCTTGGAAACATGCTGTAGGATTGTCTTATTACAATACTAAATTAGCAAAAAACCAAATGCGAGCACTCTTTGATTTTCAAAAAGAAGATGGATTTATAGTGGATTGTATTTATAGAGATACAACTATTGAAGCGCATAATTATAGAGATACAAAACCACCGCTTTCGGCTTGGGCAGTAGTAAAAATTTATGATAAATATTTGGATACAACATTTGTTAAAGAACTGTATCCAAAATTAAAAAAGTACCATTATTGGTGGTACAATAAACGCGACTATGATAAAGATGGATTATGTGAATACGGCTCAACTGACGGCTCTTTAATTGCCGCCAAATGGGAAAGTGGAATGGATAATGCTATTCGTTTTGATGATGCTGAAATTTTAAAAAATGAAGAAGGGGCCTATTCTTTAAATCAGGAAAGTGTAGATTTAAATGCCTATTTATATGCTGAAAAAAATTATTTAATAAAGTTAGCTGAAATGTTAAATTTATCGGAAGATGTTGAATTTTATAAAAAAGAAGCTACATTATTAAAAACTAAAATTCAACAACAATTTTTTGATACCAAGGATGGTTGGTTTTATGATACTAATTTAGAAGGAAATCAATTCATTAAAGGTGAAGGAAGTGAAGGTTGGATAGCTCTTTGGGCAAATGTTGCAACGCAAGAGCAAGCTGAAGCTATAAAAACAAAAATGATGAACCCTTTAAAATTTTATACAAAAGTACCATTTCAAACGATGAGTGCAGATCACCCAAAGTTTGATCCATTAAATGGTTATTGGAGAGGTCCAAACTGGTTAGATCAAGCATATTTTGGTGTACAAGGATTACGTAATTATGGGTTTAATGAAGATGCTGACAAAGCAACAATTCAAATTTTAGCTGGAGCTGACGGTGTTTTAGAAAAAGGAAAATCAATTAGAGAAAATTACCATCCTATTACTGGGGAAGGATTAAACGCAGAAAATTTTAGCTGGAGTGCTGCTCATATCATCATGCTTTTAACAGATTAATAAGAATGAACTACAACAATTTAAAAATTTCAATTGAGCAAGCTGAAAAAATTCTTTTTAATCTCTACAATATAAAAGGAAAGGCGTCAGAGCTCCCAGGTGAAGTTGATTTTAATTTTAGAATTAAAATTGAAAATGGGGCGGGTTTTATTCTAAAAATATCAAGGCCTAATGAAGATTTAAAATACCTCGATTTTTATCAAAAATTGTTACAATATATTGAGAAAAACGATAATAATTTAATTGCACCTCAAGTAATAAATGATCATAAAGGAAACGTAACATCGAAAATTACAGATGAGTTGGGTAGCATTAGAAAAGTACGATTGCTTACGTGGATTTCAGGAAGAATTTGGGATAATGTAAATCCACAATTAGATAACCTTCGTTTTAGCTTAGGAGAACAGTCTGGGTTATTAACTAAAGCTTTACAAGGATTTGAACATCTGGCAGCTACTAGAGAATTTGTTTGGGATATTGCTCAATCGTTGTGGACAAAGAAATACATTCATTTATTTAATAATCAAGAAAAAGAAATTATAATTCATTTTCAAACTCTTTTTGAAGTGAATTTTGAGTCTTTTAAAAAACTTAGAAAAGCAGTTGTTCATAATGATGCAAATGAAAATAATATAATTGTAACACGTGATTTAAAAACTCCAAAAGTTACTGCAATTATTGATTTTGGAGATGCTGTTTATACACAGATTATTAATGATTTGGCTGTTACATGTGCTTATGCAATTATGCATCATAATAACCCTTTAGATGCGGCTTTACCAATTATAAAAGGATATCACTCTAAATTTTCTTTAACTGAAAAAGAACTATTCCATTTATTTAATGCAATTGCAATGCGATTGGTTATTTCGGTATCAAAATCGGCATTAAATAAAATAGAAGAACCTGATAATAAATATTTGATTGCTAGTGAAAAACCTGTATGGGAAGTGTTGAAAAAGTGGTATTCAATTTCACCAGATTTTGCGCATTATTGCTTTAGAAATGCATGTAATTTTTCAGCACATCCAAACGAAGTTAAATTCAAAAAATGGACTTTACAAAATAATTTCAGTTTAAAAGAACTATTTCCTACCATTAAAAAAAATGATATACATCCATTAGACTTAAGTGTTTCAAGTAAATGGATTGGGCATCAGGAAGAATTCAATGATTTAGACTTATTTGAGTATAAAATAAATAAATTACAAAAAGAACAACCATCAAAAATAATAGCTGGAGGATTTTTAGAACCTCGCCCTATATACACTTCTAAAGCTTTTGACAGTATTGGAAATAAGGGAAGAGAAAGTAGAACCATACATTTAGGTGTTGATTTTTGGCTTCCAAATACTACACCAATTCATTCATTATTTGATGGTGAGGTTATTACCGCTGTTAATCAAGCTGGAAATAAATTATATGGCGGACTTATTATTTTAAAGCATAGAGTTGAAAATTTTGAATTCTATACTTTATATGGTCATTTGAGTATTGAAAGTATTTCAATTAATAAAATTGGAGATACTATTAAAAAAGGTGATTGCATAGGTTATTTAGGGAATAAACTAGAAAATGGCAATTGGGTTCCTCATCTACATTTTCAGATAATGCTTTCGATGTTAAACTACAAAATTGATTTTCCGGGAGTAGCATTTCACCATCAAATTGAAGTTTGGAAAAGTATTTGTCCAAATCCTAATTTTCTTTTCAATACAGTAGGGCTTCAACAGCCCAAAATCAATTCAAATGAAGAATTGATTGCTTATAGAAAACAACATTTAGGAAAAAGTTTATCCTTACAATACAATAAGCCAATAAAAATGGTTCGCGGTGTTGGTTCTTATTTAATGGATCAATTTGGAAAAAAATATTTAGATACCGTTAATAATGTCGCTCATGTTGGTCACGAAAATTACGAGGTTGTAAAAGCTGGTCAGGAACAAATGGCTTTGATTAACACCAATTCCCGCTATTTACACGGAAATATAAATATGCTTGCAAAGGAATTGTTAGCTACTTTACCTCCAGAATTGAATGTGCTTCATTTTGTAAATTCAGGAAGTGAAGCAAATGAATTAGCAATAAGAATGGTAAAGGCTGCAACAGGGGAAAGAGATATAATTGCTTCTGAAGTTGGTTATCACGGAAATTCTAATATGTGTATTGATATCAGTTCTTATAAATTTGATGGAAAAGGAGGTAAAGGAGCTCCAAAACACACTCATATTTTTCCTTTGCCGGATTCTTTTAGAGGAAAATATAGAGGTAAAAGTTCAGGAGAAAATTACGCAGAAGAAGTAAAAAAACAAATTAAAAAGATACAAGGTAAAGGTAGAAATGTAGGAGGATTTATTATTGAACCAATTATTAGTTGTGGCGGACAAATAGAATTACCAGAAGGATTTTTATCAAAATCGTACAAATATATAAGAGAATCAGGAGGGATTTGTATCTCAGATGAAGTGCAAACAGGTTGTGGTAGAATGGGTAAAACCTTTTGGGGTTTTCAATTACACAATGTAGTGCCAGACATTGTAACTATTGGGAAACCTTTAGGAAACGGGCACCCACTAGCAGCTGTTGCTTGCACACAAGAAGTTGCAGAAAAATTCGCGAATGGAATGGAATACTTTAACACCTTTGGAGGTAATCCAGTTTCCTGTGCTATTGGTGTAGAAGTTTTAAGAACTATAAAGCGAGAAAAACTACAGAAAAACGCTTTAATTGTTGGAGAATATTTAAAATCTGAATTAAAAAATTGTGCAATTGAATTTCCAATTATTGGTGATGTTCGTGGCCAAGGTTTATTTCTAGGGATAGAATTGGTAGATGGTAAAATGAATCCGCTGGAAGCACAGGCAGACTATTTAGCAAACAGAATGAAAGATTTCGGAATATTAATGAGTACTGATGGGCTAGACCATAATGTTTTAAAAATAAAACCACCAATTATTTTTTCAAAAGAAAATGCAGCAGAATTGATATTTTATTTAAAAAAAATACTTGCTGAAGATTTTATGAAAACATATTAACTGATAATATTATACAAAATAATGAAAATAAAATTACTAGTATTAATTGCTTCTTTTGTGGCAATTTCTTGTAAACAAATACAATTAAACACTGTTCCTGAACAAAAATACCATTTCAACCATTTAATATTTGAGGAAAATAAATTGGCTCCAAGAGCTACTTTTTTTGGAACTGAATCATCTGAAATTATTGAAAAGGAAGGCTCAAATCGTTTTTTAAGCTTAAATGGAGCATGGAAGTTTCATTTTGTGAAAGATCCAAAACAAAGACCAACTACTTTTCAAAATACAGCTTTTGATGATAGTGATTGGGATACAATTCCAGTTCCTTCAAATTGGGAAGTTGAAGGTTATGACTATCCTATTTATTTAGATTAACGCTATCCTTTTACTACAAAATGGCCTGATGCGCCAACAGACTATAATCCAGTAGGAACCTACAGAAAGATTATTGAACTTGATAATTATTTTTTAT
>Ga0102812_10001088_pt1 | contig 19017 bp, 18 predicted proteins | sample ColrivemetaGS713_FD_79334 | JGI IMG/M metagenome (GOLD analysis project Ga0102812, IMG submission 79334) | Estuarine microbial communities from the Columbia River estuary - Flood tide ETM metaG S.713 | ecosystem: Environmental > Aquatic > Marine > Intertidal zone > Estuary | place: USA... | reverse complement strand
GTGCCCATGAAACACGTCTGCAACGGCGGGATCCGGCCATCGCAGAACCCGCTGGTGGAACTCGTGATCGTCCCCGAGGGGCCGGATGTGGCGGATATGTGGATCGCGGACCGCGCCGGGCCGGGGGACGTGGTGGTGACGGGGGACATCCCGCTTGCCGCCAAATGCGTGGCGGCGGGCGCGCGCGTGCTGAAACACAACGGCGAGGCGCTGACCGAGGCCAATATCGGACAGGTGCTGGGCATGCGCGACCTCATGGCCGATCTGCGCGCCGCCGACCCGTTCCGGCAGGGTGGCGGAAAAGGCTTTACCAAAGCCGACCGATCCCGTTTTCTGGACGCGCTCGACAGAGAGTTGAGCAAGGCAAAACGCGCCTAGCACAGGGGGGCTGTCTGCCCCCCTCGGCCTGCGGCCTCACCCCCCGAGGATATTTCGGGGCCTCTGAGAGATGGGGGCGGGACTTTGGCCGGTGTCGCAAAAGGACGAGACGCGGGCCTGTGGCCTGCGCGACAAGGGGGCATGTTTACGCGAATCCCGGCCAATCCTCTGACCCTTGCGGCTGCTTGCGCGGTGTTGTCGGTCACGTTTTTCTCTTTCAACGATATGGCGATCAAGTTCCTGTCGGGGGGCTATGCCCTGCACGAGGTGGTGCTGATCCGGTCGTTGATCGGCCTTGGGTTTGTTTTGGCCTTTATCATCCCGTTTTCGGGTGGGTGGGCTGCGCTGCGGACCCGAAGGTTGCCGATGCATCTGTTGCGCGGGTTGCTGGTCGTGGCCTCCAACATGTTCTTTTTCCTCGGGTTGGCGGCGATGCCGCTGGCCGAGGCGGTGGCGATCTTTTTCGTCTGCCCCGTTCTGGTCACCCTGTTTTCAGTGATCTTTTTGCGGGAAACGGTAGGGCGGCATCGCTGGATGGCTGCTTTTCTGGGGCTGGCTGGCGTCATCGTCATGATGCGGCCCGGAACCGAGAGCTTTACTCCGGCATCGTTGTTGCCGCTGGGGTCGGCGGTGGCCTATGCGGGCATGCATATGCTGACCCGTACCATCGGCCGGACCGAGGGGCCCGGCACGCTGGCGTTTTACATCCAGCTGACCTTTGTTCTGGTTAGTCTGTCGATGGGGCTTTTCGTGGGCGACGGGCATCTGGCCGAAGGCGCGGGGCCGTCGCTGTCGTTCCTATTCCGTGTATGGATATGGCCTGCGCCGGGGGATTATCTGATCCTGTTTGGGATTGGCATCGCTTCGGCGGTTGGTGGCTATTTCATTTCGGTGGCCTATCGCGCCGCACCTGCGGCTTTTGTGGCGCCGTTTGAATATTTCTCGCTCGTGTTGTCGGTGTTTTGGGGGTTGGTCGTTTTTGATGAATGGCCGGACCTGTTGTCCTTTGTCGGTATCACGATGATCCTGTCGTCGGGCCTATATACCCTGTGGCGCGAAAAGGTCGCGGCACCTGTTCCTGTCGCCGAGGCCCCGCAGTTGCGGCGCTGACGTAGGGGTCAAAGAAAAAGCCCGGGCGCGAACCCGGGCTTTGACTATTCCATGTTCAGATCAGATCAATCTTTGGCGCGTTCGACGTAGCTGTTGTCTTCGGTATTGATGATGATCCGTGTGCCAACGCCGATATGCGGCGGCACCATGACCCGAAGCCCGCCGTCGCAGGTTGCGGGTTTGTAGGACGACGATGCAGTCTGGCCCTTGACCACCGGTTCGGTCTCTAGAACTTCGACCGTCATTTTTTGCGGCAGTTCGATCGCGATGGCGACGCCTTCGTGGATTTTCAGATAAACGCGCATGCCATCCTGCAGATAGCCCTTGGCGTCGCCCACGACGTCTTCGGTCGCGACGATCTGTTCGTAGGTGTTGGGTTCCATGAAATGATACCCTTCGCCATCGGCATAAAGGAAATCGAATTCCACGTCTTCGACATGCGCGCGTTCAACCTGTTCGGTGGTCCGCCAGCGTTCCGATACCTTGGTTCCGTCCGAAATCCGCCGCATGTCGATCTGCGTCACGGGCGTGCCCTTGCCGGGGTGGAAGTTGTTGGCGGTCAGAACGACATAGAGCCGGCCCTCGATATCGAGAACGTTGCCCTTGCGGAGGGAGGAAGCGATGACTTTCACGAGGAGATCCTTGCGGTTGGTAGGGACTTGGGGCTATTTCGGCCCGATTGATGCCGCCCCTAGCGCATTTTCTGCGAAACTGCCAGTCGAAAGCCAAAATCCATGTCTGATACGCCTTGGTGGGACCCGACCCGACATGCCGATCGGCGGCCGTTGCTTTTGGCGCGCAATCGGGCGCAGGCGGCCATTCGGCAGTGGCTTGCGGAACAGGAGTTTACCGAGGTTGACCCTGCGGGTCTGGTTCCATCCCCCGGGAACGAGGCGCATCTGCATGCCTTCGAAACCCGTGCGATCGGCAACGACGGTTTGGCTGTGCCGATGTATCTGCACACCTCGCCTGAATTCGCGATGAAACGCCTGTTGGCGGCAGGCGAGACGCGCATCGCCAGTTTTGCCCATGTCTGGCGCAACCGCGAAATCGGGCCGCGCCATAGCGCCGAATTCACGATGCTGGAATGGTATCGGGTGAACGAGGCCTATGATGTCCTGATCGAGGATACGATGGCGTTCCTTGGTCTGGCGTGCCGCGCTGCCGGTTCGGCAGTCCTGACCTATCGCGGCATGACCTGCGATCCGTTCCAGCCCCCCGAACGGATTTCGGTGGCAGAGGCTTTTGCCCGCTATGCCAATATCGATCTTTTGGCGACCCTTGCGGATGACGGCGCGCCTGATGCAGATGCCCTGCGGGTCCAGATGCAGGCGCGGGGATTGTCCTGTCACCCTGACGATACTTGGTCCGACATGCTGTCCAAGGTTCTGGTCGAAAAGGTCGAGCCCCATCTGGGGATGGGGCGGGTTACGATCCTAGACCGTTATCCTGCTGCCGAGGCGGCGCTTGCCCGCCGCGTCGCCGATGACCTGCGGGTTGCGGAACGGTTCGAGGTTTATGCCTGTGGTGTCGAGCTTGCCAATGGGTTCGGCGAATTGACCAATGCATCGGAACAGCGGACCCGTTTCATCGCCGAAATGGACGAAAAAGAGCGGGTCTATGGCGAACGCTATCCGTTGGACGAGGATTTTCTAGCGGCCCTAGCCCAAATGCCATCGGCAAGCGGGATTGCCATGGGCTTTGACAGGGTCGTGATGCTGGCGACGGGTGCCCCGCGCATCGACGATGTTATTTGGACACCGCTGTCCTTTACGACTGGGCTCTGATCCGTTGCAGGGCGAGGCGCAGCGCCTCGATCTTGCCGGGGTCCGTGTTCCGGCAGGTTTCCATTCCGGCAAAACCGAGGTCGACTGCGCGACCCTTTGGCGTCCAACCGATGTTGCAAGAGGCGTGGAAGGATCGGATCCCTGTCGCGTGATGGATGCGCGCGGCGTTCTGCGCGGTCACGCCACTGCCCACCATAATCTCGATCCGGTTCTGCGCGGCGTCTTGCATGCGGGCCAGCCGTTCTAGCCCGTCTTCGGCACGAAGCGCCCCGCCCGATGTCAGTATCCGCGCAAACCCGAGGTCGATGGCCTGTTCCAAAGCTTCGACTGGGTCCTCGATCGTATCGATCACACGATGAAGGGTGCAAATCATTGGCCCTGCGGCATCGACCTGTTCGCGTAGCGCGCGCAAGTTCAGCCCTTGGCCAGACGACACACCCAGAACAACCCCGGCCAGACCCGCATCGCGGACCGCGCGAATGTCTGCCAGACAGCATTGAAGATCAGCACTGTCGAAATCGAAATCACCGCTTCGGGGCCGGATCATGGCGTGGACAGGAACAATACTACCCTTTGCGATTTGGATCAGTCCGGGGCCGGGGGTTAGACCGCCCGCTGACAAGGCGCTGCAAAGTTCGATCCGGTCAGCGCGCCCCTGACAGGCAAAGATTCCGTCAACGGTATCGACACAGACTTCTAGCTGCATGGATTAAGTGCCTGACTGAACCTGACGCGCTGGCGCTATCAGATCGGCCAAGGTGCCAGCATATCCAAGGTTTGTGTCCAATAGCACAACATCCGCCGCTGTCCGCCCGATCAATTGACCCAGGTCAGGGCGTCCAATGCAGGTTGCCGGAACCGAGGTAGCCATTCCCAGCGCTTGTCCAACCGTCAAACCGACATGCTCTACCAGCCGTTGCACGCCTTCGGCCTGTGTGACATGTGCGCCTGCCAATGATCCTTCGTCATTGATGAGTTGACCATCCCTAAGCGTGATCCGCCGCCCGTAGAGCATGAATTCGGGCGGGCCGCCGACAGTCGCCATTGCGTCAGAGACCAAAAAGATGCGGTCGGGCGTCGCATGGGCGCGGGTCGCTAGCCGGATCATCGTGTCATTGACGTGATAGCCGTCGCAGATCACCCCCGCATAGCAGTCGGATTCAAGGATCGCGCCTACCATACCCGGTGCACGACCCAGCATAGGGGACATTGCGTTGAACAAGTGGGTGGCGCAACTGGCACCAGCCAACTGGGCTGCGCGCACGGTTTCGAAATCCGCATCGGTATGCCCCAGCGACACCAAAGCCCCCATACCGACCAAAGCCGCGATCTGTTGGGTGCTGGTGTTTTCAGGGGCGACCGTGATCATCACCGGAATACCCGCCGCCCTGATCCGCGCCACCGCATCCAACGTGCGACTGTCCATCGGCCTAATGTATTCACTGGCATGGGTCCCGCGCCGAGCAAGGCTTAGGTGTGGACCTTCGATATGAATTCCCAGAACACCCGGATCACCCCAAACGTCGATAATCGCGTCAGTCGCCCGATCCAGAACGTCAGGTTTATCCGTGATCACGGTGGGCAAAATGCCGACGGTTCCGTATCTCCGATGTGCCTGTACGATGGTCCGGATGCCCGCAACATTGGGCTGGGTATTGAACAGCGCACCGCCCCCGCCGTTGACCTGCAAGTCAATGAAACCGGGCGTTGCGATCCCTTGCCAGACTGCCGTGCCTGTGGGCGCCGGGCTGATATCCACGACGTGTCCGTCGCGGATCAATATCGCCTGATCGGCCAATAGTTGTTGACCGTCGAATATTTGTTTCGGCGCAATCCAGAGGTCCATCAAGCGCCCCTTTCCGTCAGGTTTGGCAATGATGCCATGCGCGGTCGGGCCTCTATCAGCCACTTTGGCTGGGGACCAGACCGTGTTGGGCGTGATCCGGCGGAAAAGGTGGCAGATCGCTGGCCGTTGATCGGGCGCTTAGGCATTCGGTGTCGCCTCCTGCCATGCGGCAAGCGCCGCGCCGCGCGCACCACTGCTGTCGCCGCCCTGAGCCAGGGCGATTAGCGGAATATTGTAATCCCCAATCTGTGCGCGCCGCAGTGCCGCCGAAAGATCGTCGCAGACACCTTCGATCTGGCTGAGCCCGCCACCAAGTACGATCATGTCGGGATCTGCGGTCAGGGTGAGGTTTCGTAACAGGTCGGCGGTCAGATCGCACCAGACGGACCAGACCTGCGCCATTGTGCTGTGTCGAAGTGCGGCAATCTCCGGCGGGGTTACATCCTGCCCTGTCAGTGTCTTGGCAATCCGCGAAAGGCCGGGTCCGGCGATAAAGGTTTCGATACATCCGTCGCGGCCACAACCGCAGGTAACGATCGGCAAACCCGCTTGTGCCACGATTGCGGCGGAGGCCGACGTGTGGCCGAATTCGCCGCCGGTCATGCTCGGGCCGTTCTGGATCGCGCCCGCAATTGCCGTTCCACCGCCAACGCCTGTCCCAAGGATCAGGGACATGACCGTCCGATACCCTTTGCCCGCGCCAAACACAGCCTCGGAAAGCGCCAATGCGCGGCAGTCGTTGATATAGGTCACAGGTCGCCCTGCTGCCTGCGCGATATCGGCAGGAAAGGGCTGGTTGCTTGCACATAGGTTTGCTGTCAGCGCCAAGCCGGTGGCTGGATTGATCAGCCCAGCCGCACCGATGCCAACGGGGATTTCGCGCCCCGAAACCGATGTGGTCCAGCCGATCAGCGCTGCCAATGCGTCGACAAGGTCGTCATATGTCTTGGGTGTCGGCACCCGTCTTTTATCGACCAGGCCCCAGTCTGACGCAAACAACTGCGCCTCCATCTTGGTGCCGCCAAGGTCTATTCCTGCCGCGATCATGGCGCCACCGGATAAAGTTGCACACCAGATACCACTCGGCTGAGGGTGCCGAGGCCAGCAAAGGGATCATCGACATTCCGGCCCATTCCGTGTGCCCAGATAACGCCGCAGATTTGTGCCGTCGCGATGCAAAGGGGCGATGCCCAAGCCGGACCAAAGGGCATTGCGATATCGACGTCACCAGATGGGCCAATGGCGACGACCCGCGACTTTGGAAACTGCAGACGCAGCTCTGCAACCAGATCGGCGTCATATTGTGCTGCAGGTTGGTCGGGACTGACAAAAACCGTGATCAGCGTCTCTTCTGTGACAAAGGATTTTGGCCCGTGCCGAAACCCGAGTGTGCTGTCCCACAAGGCAGGAATGGACCCCGCCGAAAGCTCCATCACCTTCAGCGCGGCTTCGCGTGCGGCAAAGGCCAAGGGACCGGTTCCGACAAAAACCGTGCGCTTCGGTGGGGCAGGGGGCGAATAGGTTTCGAGTATGCCCTGCAATTGATCTGCGAGAGTCTTGCACTGCGACGCCAGATCGCAGGGGGCATCAAACAGGGCAAGTGCAGTGATCAGCATGGTCGAAAAACTGCTGGTCATGGCAAAACCAGCGTCATGGGTCGCTTCGGGCAATAACACCAGCCGGTCACGGCCAGTCGTTGCTGTCCGCTGCGCCAAAGCCCCGGTTGAATTGCATGTGATGTTCAGACGCGGGGCATTGGGGGCCAATGTGTCAAGGGCATCCAGTGTCCCAATCGTTTCAGCGCTGTTGCCGGACCTGCCGAAACTAACCACCAAAGGGCGCGCGCCGGTCAGATAATGGGCGGGGCGGGCCACCAGATCAGTAGTCGGAACAGATTTCGTCCCTTTGATCTGTGCCGATAGGATGTCCCCGATATAGGCGCTGGTTCCTGCACCGCAGAACCAGATTTCCTCGACGTCCAATGTCGCGATCCAAGCACGCAAACCGGCGACATCCAGCGATTTACCCCAGTCGCGCCAGATCTGCGGCTGGTTGTGGATCTCGGCCCATGTCGCCCAATCTTGAAGCCGCTGGTTCATCTGGTCTGGGTCACTTTCGAAAGGGTCGCAGGGCTGTCGGGGTTCATGCCAAGGGCCAGAGCCGTTCGCAAGATCACCGGATACAACATGGCCAACAAAAGTGCCGCGGCCGTCGCGGGCGTAAGCGGTCCCGCGCCGACGTCGGCTGGTGAAATGCGGATCACGGTGCATCCTATGGCTGCGAACCGCGACTGGGCCTTGTCCAGACTATCCTGAACCTCGGGTGCACCGGTATCTAGCAGCAGCACAAGGAGCGGGTTGGTGGCCAGTTGTAAGGGGCCGTGCAGAACCTCGGACGCAGAATAATGTTCGGCATGGAGCGCACAGCATTCCTTGAGCTTGAGGGCAACCTCATGCGCCGCGCCAAAACCCGTATCCCGGCCAATGACATATACATGGTCCGCCCTCAGCAGCGCCGATTGGAGTTCGCTGGCCCGTGGATGGTCGAGCCCGATCCCGGCCAAATGGGTTAGGTCATTGTCCAAGCGGGCCGCATAGTCGGGCCGGGCCGAAGCCAACAGTGCCTGCCCCGCAGCGACAGAACCAACAACGGTTTTGGTGGCTGGCACGGCGAGTTCCGGACCTGCACCGATCGGGACAGTGACATCCGCCGCCTGTTCGATCGCGGATCCGGGTTGGTTGGTGATCGCGACAACCTTTGCCCCGCGCATCTTTGCGCCCTTGGCGGATTGCACCAGATCATCACTGGCACCCGATTGCGAAACCATCAGAACGACTGCTTGCGGCAGCGCAATGCCTGCGCCGATCGAAAACACCGAAGGCGGGAGCGACGTTGCCGGAATCCCTAGTTCACGCATGAATTCATAGGACAGGATATTGGCTGCTGCATCTGATGACCCGCGGGCGACCGTGTAGATCGCCGTCGCGCCGTCAATTAGGCCGCTTTGCGGAACACGCGCCGCCGTGGCGCGGAAAACGGCCATGGCCTCGGCGCTTTCCTTGGCCATGTGGTGGCCTGGAGTGTGAATGGTCATCATCTTTTCCGAAGGTCGTAACTGTCAAATTCTTTCCAGGTGGCGGTCAGGTCAACCGCCGTGCCCTTAATGCGCGCTTCGTCCAGTGCCATCGCGACCAAGCCCGCTTCGAGCGCATCAACCACCCCGACCGGCAAATGGTCGGTCTCGCCCCGCAGGAAGGCTGCGATGTCATCCACCATCATGTGGTCAGCACCGTAGTGCGCCGAGGCACGGGCCCCTTCCATCTTGGTATAGTCGTGGTCGGCAATCACAGACCCATCACGGGCGGTCGCCTTGAGGTAACCGCGCACAAAATCGCCTTCGATCATCCCCAAGGCGCCCATGACACAAAACCTGCGGTGTTCGTCAGGCACGTTCAGATTTGTGTGAAAGGCAAGCGTCGCTCCGGTTTCATACTGTAGCAGGGCCGTCTGATGGTCGATGATGTCGCCGTCCGAATGGAAGGGGTCATCGACGCTTTCCCAAACGCTCGACTTGCGGTGCATGATTTCGTTTTCGGCGTTTGAGGTGGGCGCAAATTGCGGGACAAAGGATTTCCGTCCGCCAAAGCTGAACACCCGCGCAGGACGTGACCCCGTGACCATGTTGTAGATGTCGAGGTCATGGCAGCATTTTTCGAGCATAAAGCCGCCCGACCATTTGATCATGCGCCGCCAGTCGCGCATGAAAAACGCGCCGTGATAGGGGCCGATATGTTCGTTTGCTTCCAGCGATACGATGGGACCAAGACGGTCAAGAACGGCGCGCAGATCAACCATATGCTGGGAATAGCGCAGGACCAGGCCGACCATGACACGGTCGGTTCCGTGTTCAGCCAATAAGGCCGCGAGCTCCATCGTTTCCTCGCGGGTCACGACCACTGGCTTTTCGGTGAAAATCCGGACTCCTGCCGCCAGACCTGCCTTGATATGTTCAAGGTGAAAGCTGTTTGGCGAGCCGACAAAGAAAAGGTCAGGCTGCGTTTCGGCAAGCATGAATTCGACCGTTTCAAACTGCGGAACATCCAGGCCGATCTTGTGCAGATAGGTTGGCTGGGGATCATAAAAACCCACGAATTCGATTTCGGGCATGGCCTCTTTCAGGATTGAAAGAACATGGCCAGCCCTCAGACCGATCCCTGCGGTGACGACTTTCATGCCGCCAACTCCGGTGCGGCCAGACGGCGCATGACGCGGCCATCGGCATCGAACACATGGCAGGCCTCGGGGGCGACGGAAAGATAATAGGTCCCACCTTCGGCAAGCCGCGCATCACCGGCAAGTGCCGCGCAGAAACGGACGCCTTCGCCGACAGTGCCATAGGTTATCGACACCCCGCCGAGCCGTTCGAGAACCCTGACCGTCAATTGGATTCCGTCTTGGGCAAGTTCGATGTCTTCGGGGCGCATGCCAACTTCGACCAGATCGCCCCTGGCGGCACCGGTCGTATCGACGGGCAGGGTCATAAGGTGCCCACCGGCAAGCGCGACCGTCAGGCCACCCTTGGTGTCCAACACCTCGGCTGGCACCAGATTCATATTCGGTTGGCCAATGAACGAGGCCACGAATTTGGTTGCGGGATGATGGTAGAGTTCCATCGGCGTCCCAAATTGTTCAACGCGCCCGCCATTCAAAACGACGATCCGGTCAGCCATTGTCATGGCTTCGATCTGGTCGTGAGTGACATAGACCATAGTGGCGTCAAGCTGACGATGAAGCTGGCTGAGTTCGACCCGCATATCGCCGCGCAGTGCTGCATCAAGGTTCGACAGGGGTTCGTCGAACAGGAAAACTTTGGGGTTGCGCACGATGGATCGGCCTATGGCGACCCGCTGGCGCTGTCCGCCCGAAAGCTGACCCGGCTTCAGGTCGAGTTTGTCAGTCAGTTGCAGGATTTGCGCGGCCCGCTGAACGCGTTCGTTCAGTTCGGCCTTGGGCATTTTTTGCACGCGCAAAGGAAAGGCGATGTTTTCGTAGACGGTCAGATGCGGGTAAAGCGCATAGGATTGAAACACCATGGAAATACCGCGTTCCACCGGATGGGCGGCGCTGACATCTTCGCCCCCGATCATGATCGAGCCAGAGGTTGCTTCCTCTAGCCCCGCGATGATCCGCAAAAGGGTCGATTTCCCGCAACCAGACGGGCCGACAAAGACCACAAATTCCTTGTCTTCGATAGCAAGGCTGATGTCATGCAGCACCTTGGCCGAGCCAAAGGATTTACTGATTGCATTTAGGTCAAGCGTGGCCATGTCGATGTGGTCCTGTTCGGGAAAATGTCAGAGGGAAAGTGCGGGCGACGACGGATCGCCGCCCGACTTCGGGAGAAACGCTTAGAGCGCTTCGTCGAGTTCCTTGCCGGCCTCGGTCACGAGGTTATCGACAGTGTCGTCGTCCAGCAGGATGCCTTGCACCATGTTGGTAAATACCGACTGGAGCGATTTGAAATCTTCAACCAGCGGCTCGGGACCACCGGTCGAGATGCCTTGGGTGAAGTTCGGCCAGATGCCATCCTTGTAGTAGACGTCGGTCATGCCCATCGCTTCGTAGTCGAGGATGGGTGTCAGACCCCAGCTGCTGTCCAGATCGTATTGGCTGTCGCCCGAGGTGATCGCTTTGGCCAGTTCCTGTGCCAGTTCTTCGTGGCCGGTGCCCTTGAACACAACGATCGAGTCGGTGATCAGGATGGTGCCGCTGACACCCGAGGGGCCATGCGGGACGGGGGCGACCAACTGGTTGATGTCGGCGTTATGCTGGCCATAGCCCCAAGGACCCGACACATACATCGCGATCTTGCCGTCGTTGAACAGATCCTTGAGCTGGTCACGTTCCCATGCGGTCGGACCTTCCTGCGCCACGTCCTTCAGACGGCCGTAGAATTCCAGCGTTTCACGTGTCTGCTGGCTGTCGAGCTTGTTTTCGCCAGTCACAGGGTCGATGACAACGCCGCCGTTCGAATACAGGTAGTTCAGGAACTGGTGCATTGTGTTGTCAAAGTCTTTGCCGGCAAGGCCGACGCCTGCGGCATCGGTATTGTCGACGACGCCTTTGGCCATCGCATACATCTCGTCCCAGGTTTCAGGTGCCTTGCATTCCTGACCCGAAGCTTCGACCAGATCGCAGTTGATATAAAGCGCCTTGGTCGAGAAGGCGTGGGGATAGCCCCAAGCAGTGCCTTCGATGGTGACGGTGTTCAGAACGCCGGGCTGATAGGGCGTTGCCGGATCGATTTCGGCAGGCACGATCAGATCGTTGTTGGCCAGCTGGCGCAGGGTCCGCGATCCCATATAGGCGATCGAGGGCGGGTCACCAGCGGCGGCAAGGGTCAACGATTTGTCCTGGCAGGTGCCCCACGGAACAGCTTCCAGATTGACGGTGACGCCGTCATGCGCTGCGACAAAGGCATCGACGACAGCTTGGTCGGCAGGGCGCACTTCGCCACCGCACATGATAAAGTGCAGTTCGGTGCCGTGGCTTTCCGCCATTGCGGACATGGCAGTGCCCGAAAGCAGGGCCGCGCCCAAAGTCAGTTTCACGAGTTTCATTCGAGGTTTTCTCCCTAGGTTGATTATTCTTTGACAGCCCCTGCCGTCAGACCGGCAACGAGGTATTTTTGGAGGAACAGGAAGATGACCATGACCGGTAGGACCCCTACCAGGGCAGCAGCCATCATCTCGTTCCAGGTCACCGACTGATAGCCGATGAATTCATACAGTCCGGCGGGCAGCGGCTGCAGCTCGCGGGTCTGGTTGAATGTGATTGCGAACAGGAATTGCTGGGCATAGGCGCCGATGAATACGGCCACGCCGACCACGATCAGCCCAGGCACCGCCAAAGGCAGAACCACACGGCGGAGGGTGTACATACGCGACGCGCCATCGACAAAGGCCGCTTCTTCCAGTTCGCGCGGAATTTTTTCCAGATAAGAGCGGAGCAGCCAGATCCCCGTCGGGATCAGGAAAGCCACGCCGGGCACGATCATCGCCCAATAGGTGTTCAACAGGCCCAGGCTGCGCAACACGCGGTAAAGCGGGATCAAAAGCACCGCACCCGTAAACATGTTCACGCCCAGAAAGATGCCCAGAGTCGCCTTCTTGAAAGGGAAATCCAGACGGGCAAAGGCGTAGGCGGCTGGCACCACGATCACCATCGTGATGCCGGTGACCGAAAAGGCGATAAAGATCGAGTTGAAGATATAGCGGCCCAGCAGCGGGACGGTTTCCCACATCTTGTGATAAGCATCAAAGCTGAAATCGTCCGACCAGAACTGATAGGGGCTGCGGAACAGATGTTCGAGCGGTCGAAGCGATGCCATGAACATCTCGAAAAAGGGCAGCAGCACGAAAGTCAGGAAAATGGCGACGCAGACATAGATCCCTGCCATTTGCCATTTGGTGTAACGGTCCATCATCTTATTTCGCCCCGTATTTCTTGTTCACCTTGTTCAGGAAGAACAGGTAAGCGAGAGAGAACGCCCCGAGCAGCAGCACGATGATCACCGCGCGGGCAGAGCCTTCTCCGAATTTGTAGTTGCCAATGGCGGTTTTGTAGGTGTCGACGATCAGGGTCGTTGATGCGCCGCGCGGGCCGCCTTCGGTCAGGATCCAGATGATTTCAAAGCTGTTAAAGGTGAAGATCGCTGACAGCAGAGACATGGAAACGATGACGGGCATGATCTGCGGGATGGTGATCCTGCGGAACCGATACCAGCGGCCTGCCCCGTCTACCCATGCGGCCTCGTATAGATCGCGGCTGACGCCCTGCATTGCAGCGAGGAAGAAAAGCGTCACCATCGGCACCCCGACCCAGACGTCGGTGACAATTGCGGAGTAGAAGGCCGACCGTTTGTGGGCGAGGAATTCAAAAGGTCCGTCGATCAGCCCGAAATTCTGGGCGACACCCGACAGAACGCCAAAGTGCCCGTTATACAGCCACAGCCAGCCGATACAGCCGATCGCGATCGGAATCACCCATGGCGGCATGACCAGAACGCGGAACAGTGCGCGACCGGGAACAGCGGCATTCAGCAGAGTCGCGCCGATAAGGCCCAGAACCAGTTTCAGGGCAACCGACAGGAACATCCAGTAAAAGGTCCGAACGATGATTTCGTGGAACTTGCGGCTGGTTACGAGATCTTCGTAGTTCGCCAATCCCACATATTTTTCGCCACCCAGCCCGGCCTCCATAAAGGACAAGCGAATGGTTTCGGCCAGCGGCCATGCGACGATCACGGCGATGAAAAGAACCGCAGGCGCCACCAATAGCCAGGCAAAGAACCCTTCGGGCAAGGTTTTGGACCGTTGTGCAGTCTTGGTTTGCGGCAGCGAAAAAGGCGTGTCGTTCAACCTGAGTTCCCCCGAACAGTGGTCATTCGAATCAGTGGCGTAGATAAATGATACCAAACGAACTCAAGTTGACTACCAATATAATACCAAAATAATTGATCGACAAAATATCTTGAAAAAACAGAATACTAGAAGATAATCTGGGCACGCATATTGCCAGAATCATTTGTATTGGTATTATATTGGCATACCATGGGAAATTGCTGAAAATGCCCGAATCCAAGTCCATCTTCGACCCCGCCGAATGGCATCGCACAGGCCGTGGTCCGCGCTACCAGCAGCTTCAACGCCACATTGTCAGTTCTATCCAGTCAGGAAAATTGGCGGCGGGGGATCAGTTGCCGCCGGAGCGCGATCTTGCAGAACTTGCGGGCATCTCGCGGGTGACAGTGCGCAAGGCTGTCGCGCAATTGGTGGCGGACGGGCTAATCGAACAGCGGCAAGGGGCGGGGTCCTTTGTCCGCTCTGCCGCGCCGAAACTGGAACAGTCGCTGTCTGCTTTGGTGTCGTTCACCGAAAACATGCTCGCACGTGGGATGGTATCAACATCGCAGGTTCTTTCGGCGGGCTTGTTCGCCCCGAACCCGGACGAGATGGTGACACTTGGCCTGTCGCCGCATGACAAAGTGGCGCGGGTGATCCGGCTGCGGAGCGCCAATGGAATCCCGATGGCGCTGGAACAATCTGCCCTCCCACGGGATATTTTGCCCGATCCGACCAAGGTGCAAACCTCGCTTTATGCCATTTTGCGGAAATCGGGACAGGCGCCGACCCGCGCTATCCAGCGGGTGACTGCGCTAAATCTGTCCGCCTCCGAGGCGGACCAGTTCCAGCTTGCCGAAGGGACCGCCGTTCTGAAAATCGTGCGGACCGCCTATTTGACTTCTGGCCGCCCCATCGAATTTACCAGCGGGCTTTACCGGTCGGACATCTATGATTTCGTCTCTGAACTCCGATTGGATTGATATGCACTATAGCTGCCAGATCGAAGGCGACCGGATCGCCTGCACCATTACGACCGACCGCGACATTCCGGCGCCGGTCTTTTGTTTTTCCGGAATGGCCCCGCTGACGGCGGTTGAGGGCGGGACCCGTTTGCGCGGCATGGGGAGCTTTACCGAAGTCTCCTTGCCCGATCTGATTGCCGGACAACCGCACAAGGTTATCCTTGCCTATATCGGGGGATACAAGCCGGCAAATCGTGCATGGTTGCCGCTGGGGCCGTATCTGCGGGTCGACGGGCAAGTCATCGAATTGCCATGGGACGCAGGTGGCGCGCGCTGGCATATTCCCGCCCCGACCGGAACCGCCAGGGGGTTGCCAATTCTGCCCCAACCGCAGGGCTGGACCCCGGTAGGGGGTTCTGTCGCGGTGCAAGGGTTTGCTTGCGATGATCCGGCCTTTGCCGCAGCGAACGACCTTGCATTGCGGCGCGGGTGGTCATTCGCGGGGGCGTTCCCCGTCCGGATCGAAAAGGCAGAGTTGGCGCCGGATGCCTATACAATCGACATTTCGCAGAACGGCGTTGTCGTCTGCGCGGACAGCTATGGCGGGCGGTTTTATGCGGCGGTCACGCTTTTGATGCTATTGCAAGCTGGGCCGCTGCCCTTGGGCCGTATCGCCGATGCGCCGAGGTTTGGTTGGCGCGGTCAACATCTGGATACGGCGCGGCACTATTACCAACCGCAGACCCTATTTGATCTTCTGGATGTAATGGCGCTTTTAAAGCTCAACAGGTTCCATTGGCACTTCGCGGATGACGAAACCTTCCGGCTTGAAATCGACAGCTACCCTGAACTTTGGCAAAAGACCCGCTTTTGCGGCGAAGGCGAGATGCTCCCCGCGCTCTTTGCTGGTGCGCCCCATGCGGGTGGCAGCTATTCCAAACAAGTTGCCCGTCAGATAATCGCACATGCCAAAGCGCTGAATATCGAGGTCATGCCCGAGATCGAAATACCCGGACATGCGGTGGCCTTTACCCATGTCTTTCCCGACACCCGTGACCCCGCCGACAACGGGGCCGAGGTTTCGGTGCAGGGCTATCAGGCGAATGCGATCAATCCCGCAATGCCGCGCACTTGGGAAATATTGCCCAAACTGATCCAAGAGGTGGGCACGCTGTTTCCCTTTTCCCATCTCCATCTCGGCTGTGATGAACTCGCGACTGATACATGGATGGGGAGCCCCGCCGCCCGCGCGCTGATGGCCGAAGAAGGACTAGAAACTACGGCCGATCTGCAAGGTTGGATGATGGACCGATTGGCCAGCTACGCCAAAGGGATCGGTCTGCGCCCCGCCGCCTGGGAGGAAGCCGCGAAGGGCGGGAATGGCGGGATCGGCAATGGCGCGATCCTGTTCAGTTGGACAGGGCAGGGGCCGGGACTGGTCGCCGCGCGCGCAGGATATAACGTGGTCATGTGTCCCGCGCAGAATGTCTATCTCGACATGGCGCATACGAATGATCTTGATGACTGGGGCGCCAGCTGGGCGGCCTTCGTCAGCCTTGAAGATACAATAAAGTGGACTCCGGTTCCCGACCCCGCGTTGGCTGAACGGATCGTCGGGGTGCAGGGGACATTCTGGTCGGAATTCACAACCCGCGACAGCGATCTTTGGCCAATGCTGATCCCGCGCATCTTTGGCGTTGCTGCGCAGGCGTGGCAAAAGGACCGTATAACGGCGAGTGATCTGGCCGATCTTTCTGCGCAACATCCTTTGCTGGGGCAGATGCCGCGGTGATCCCATTTCGACCTTACATCGGTCCGTGGAACGGATAAGGTTTCCGGCAAACATACGGGGAAAACCATGGCAATCGAGGCAGTCATCTATGACATCGGCAATGTGCTGATCGAGTGGAATCCGGAACGGTTCTATGATCGCAAAATAGGCGAGGCTCGTCGCCGCGCCATGTTTGCCGCGATAGACTTGCATGGCATGAATGATGCAGTGGACCGCGGTGCCAACTGGCAAGAGGCGGTGCTCGACTGCGCCGCCCGAAACCCCGACTGGCACGACGAAATTCTGTGTTGGCACAGCCACTGGTCGGAAATGGCTGCGCCCGAGATTCCACATTCGTTGCGTCTTTTGCGGCAGTTGCGGTCCAAGGGTATCCCCGTTTTCGCCCTGTCAAACTTCGGCATCCAGACCTTTGAGGTCGGAGAGGCGCTCTATCCGTTTTTGCGAGAATTCGATCGGCGGTATATCTCTGGGCATATGGGCGTGATCAAACCGGAACCCGAAATCTATCAGATGGTCGAACAGGATTGCGGGATTGCCCCGCGGCATCTTTTGTTTACCGATGACCGGATCGACAACATCGCCGCGGCACAGGCGCGTGGCTGGCAGACCCATCTATTCGACGGCCCGCAGGGCTGGGCCGATAGATTGGTCGCCGAAGGACTGCTGACCCAAGGAGAAGCACAATGACCCCAGAATTTATCCCATTTGACCAAGGCGACGCGATTCTGAACTGGATCGACCTGACCAAGGCTCTTGCAGCCGGACATAACCGCCCCAAGGCCCAGATCGAGGATGTGTTTCTGTATCGCGACCGCGATACGCTATTGAACCGGTCGGCATGGATCGACGGGATGGGCGTTGCTGTCAAAGCCGCGACAATCTTTCCGGGAAATACCAGCAAGGGAAAACCGATGATCGGCGGCGCGGTCAATCTGTTTTCCGACGAAGATGGCGCGCTCGAGGCGGTCTTGGATTTTGCCTTGGTGACCAAGTGGAAAACAGCAGGGGATAGCCTCTTGGCCGCGACCCGTCTGGCACGGCCCGACAGCGAAACCATTTTGGTCGTCGGGGCCGGCACGGTTGGGCGCAGTCTGGTTCAGGCCTATTCGGCAGCTTTCCCCAAAGCGCGGTTCCTGATCTGGAACAGGTCACCCGAAGGGGCCAAGGTCTTTGCCGATGCGACGGGGGCGACTGTGGTTCCCGACCTTGAAACCGCAGTGAGGTCGGCGGACATCGTGACCTCGGCCACGATGACATCGACCCCGATCCTGAACGGCGAATGGTTCCAGCCTGGCCAGCATATCGATCTGATCGGCGCCTATCGCCCCGATATGCGCGAAGCGGACGATGCGGCGATCCTGCGGTCACGGGTATTTGTCGATAACCGACAGACCGTGGTGGATCACATCGGGGAACTGAAGGACCCGATTGCGAGCGGAATAGTTGGACCAGATCATGTGATTGCCGATTATTATGACATTTCGTCCATGGTTCGCCAAAATGATGCCGAGATTACGTTGTTCAAGAATGGCGGAGGCGCGCATCTTGATCTGATGACCAGCCGCTACATTCTGGATGCCTGGCGCGCGCGATAGACGGTTCTAAAGGGGTTTTGATGGTCTGGTTTCTTTTGGGTTTGGCGATCGCACTCTTGGCCGCTTATCCGTTCCTGCGGGATACGCAGCGGTCACAGGTGCGCCGGACGGCCCCGCTTGAACAATTTGTTCAGCTGTCACAGGGTGTGACCCACTATCGCTGGATAGGTCCAGTGCGGGGGCCGGTTATCGTTGCGATCCATGGGCTGACCACCCCGTCGCAGGCCTATGATGCTCTGGCAGAAAAGCTGGGCAGTCTGGGCTATCGGGTTCTGGTTTACGACCTTTACGGCAGGGGGCAATCCGACAGTGTTCCCGGGCCGCAGGACAGGGAGTTTTTCCTGCGTCAGCTTTCAGATCTGCTTGAAGATCAAGGGTTGACCGAGGATCTGACGCTGATCGGTTATTCGATGGGCGGGTCTATTGCGACGGCCTTTGCCGCCGCAAACCCTGACCGGATGAAACGATTGATCCTGCTTGCGCCCGCGGGGATACAGGTCAATCACACCGCGCGGCAGGCCTTTGTGGCCCGCGTGCCCGTGTTGGGTGATTGGCTGTTCCATACTTTTGGTGCGCCCGCAATGCGGCGGGACCTGACGCGTCGCCCCGATGGGGACGGCGACGTGCCGGGGCTGTTGGCACTCCAGATTGCGCAATACGATCGCAAGGGGTTCGGTCAGGCTGTTCTTGCCTCGATGCGCGGGATGCTGGCCGAGGTTCAAGAGGCCGAGCACCGGAAACTTGGTCGCGAAGATGTGCCAGTCGTCGGTATTTGGGGCGAAGAGGACCAGACCATTCCTCTGTCCGCGCTGGGCACATTGACCCAATGGAACCGGCTGGTCCGTCAGGAAACGATCCCCGGTGCAGGGCATGGGCTCCCATATACCCATTCGACCCGGATTGCGGCGATATTGGCCGAAATCCTGCGGGAAAAGGTCTAGGGCACGACGCAGTTCAGGCGGTGGCGAGCGTGTCGCGTTTTTCGCGGATCGGAAGATGGATCAAGGCAGAAAACGCCCCCACACCGACGCCGACCCACCAGACATAGGTGTAAGTCCCGTAAATGTCGTAAAGCTTGCCGCCCAGCCACACACCGAGAAAACTGCCAAGCTGGTGGCTAAAGAACACGATCCCATACAACG
>Ga0102812_10001086_pt1 | contig 19026 bp, 11 predicted proteins | sample ColrivemetaGS713_FD_79334 | JGI IMG/M metagenome (GOLD analysis project Ga0102812, IMG submission 79334) | Estuarine microbial communities from the Columbia River estuary - Flood tide ETM metaG S.713 | ecosystem: Environmental > Aquatic > Marine > Intertidal zone > Estuary | place: USA... | reverse complement strand
GTCCCAACTGGCACTCTATGGGATCGATGCCACCTATGTCCGCACCGTCGGGGGCGAGGCGCGCAATACGCTAGCCATCGCAGAAAGCGTTCTGGAGGGCCATGAAACCGTGGTCTACCGCAATGGTGCTGCGGATTTCCAAATGGATATGTCCGATGTTGCCCGGGTCGATTTTGCGCAATTCGCTGCATTGGTGACCGCTGGCACGGTGCTGGCAAGCCAACCGTCCCGCGATGCGGCATTAGGTGCTTTTGCCAAGGCCGCCAATTCCGGCTGCCTGACTGTCTTTGACATCGACTACCGCCCCTATAGCTGGCCCAGTCCCGAAGTGGCGAGCGCGGTTCTGTCCCAAGCGGGCGAAGCCGCCGATATCATCGTCGGGAATGACGACGAATTCGGCTTTATGGCGGGTGGCTATGACAAAGGAATGGACCACGCCCGCGCCTTGGCGGCCAAGGGCAAACTGGTGATCTACAAGATGGGTCACAAAGGCGCGATTACCCTGTTCGAGGGCGCCGAGGTTCTGACCCCGCCCTATCCCGTCACCGCGCTGAAACCCATCGGCGCGGGGGATGCGTTTTTGGGCACATTGCTGGGGGCGCTGACGATGGGCGTGTCGCTGGACACCGCCGTGCACCGCGGCGCCGCGGCGGCGGCAATCGTGGTGTCGCGGGTGGGCTGTGCGCTCAACACCCCGACCCCGACTGAAATTGACGATTTTTTGGCCAGCAGGAGCTGACACATGCACATTCCGCCCTATGAAAACCATAACGCCCCCATCGTCGACGTGGGCGACACCACTGTTCCGCTGAACTATTTCAACATCGTCAAATTGCGGCGGGACGAAGCCTTTGACTATCAGGTGCCCGGATATGAAACCTGCATCGTTCCCGCCACCGGAACCGTCGATATCGAGGTCGAGGGATGGGCGGCCAAGGCAGTTGGCAACCGTGGCGTCGATGTCTGGGATGGCGAACCCGAAGGCGTCTATGTCCCTTCGGGCGGCAAGGCGCGGATGATCTGCACCTCGGACACTGCCGAGGTGTTCGTGGCGGGCGCGAAATACGACAAAGTTCTCGCCCCCTTTGATGTCCGCGCAGCGGACCTTGATCTGGTGCAATACGGGTCGGACGACACCAAGACTCACCGCAAGATCAAGCACATCCTCGGCCAGCGCTATCATGATCGCGTCGGACGTTTGCTGGTGTCCGAACTGTTCACCGTCGGCGCAGGGGGCTGGTCAGGGTTCCCGAGCCACAAACACGATACCGACCGCCTGCCTTTGGAAACCCGCCACGACGAAACCTATAATTTCCGGTTCCGGCCAAACCACGGATCGGGAGTTCAGATGCTCCAGCGCGAGGACGGAAAACCGGGCGACGCCTATCACATTGTCGACGGATCCACGATCTGTCTGGACAACGGCTATCACCCCTGCTGCGTCCTGCCGGGATACGAGATGTATTATTTCACCATCCTCGGCGGGCTCAGCCAGCGGCCCCTTGTCCAGTATTTTCAACCCAGTCATGCCTATCAGATCGAAACGATCCCCGGCATCAAGGACATGATCGCCAAGTTCAAATGACACGCGCCACCCTGTCCGAAGTCCTGACCCCTGCCCTGCGTGACGGCTATGCCGTCGCGGGTCTGGTCGTGCTGGGCTGGGAGGACGCCCGCGCCTATGTCACCGCCGCAGAGGCCGAGGGGCTGCCGGTTATCCTTCAGGCCGGTCCGGGGTGTCGGGCCCATACCCCTTTGCCCATCCTTGGGGCGATGTTCCGGACCTTGGCAGAGAGCGCAAAGGTCCCTGTCGTGGCCCATCTGGACCACGGCAAAACGCTGGACGAATGCCGCGCCGCGATCGATGCGGGGTTTACCAGCATCATGTTCGACGGATCGGCGCTACCGCTGGCCGACAACATTCGCGCAACCGCCGCTGCGGTCCGGTTGGCGCGGGACAACGGCCTTTCGTGCGAAGGCGAACTGGGGTTTGTGGGTTACGCAGAAGGCACGCCCGGCGTCGGTACCATTCCGTCCGAGGCTGCATTGTTCGAGGCCGAAACCGACATCGACGCGCTGGCCGTTTCCGTCGGCAATGTCCACCTGCAACGCGAACAGGCAGCGGTGATCGACCACGACAGGCTTGCCGAAATCGGCGCTGTGACGCGCTGCCCTTTGGTAATCCACGGCGGGTCAGGCCTGACCAACGCCGACCGCGCCTTGCTGGCGCACCGCAGTCCGGTCTGCAAATTCAATATCGGGACTGAACTTCGTCAGGTTTTTGGCAAAGCCCTGCGCCAAAGACTGTCAGACGACCCCGCGCTGTTTGACCGGATCGCGATCCTCAGCGCGGTAGAGGGTCCATTGGTCGCCGCCACAAAGGAAATCCTGCGCGGAATTGGGCCTATCGGACCAAAATAGGCGATGATTGCAAACTGCATCTTTCGCTTTACCGGCGATTGGTGTGCAATAGGTCAAAACAAGACAATCCAAAGGTAGACCTGTGCTGGACATCACGCACCATATCAACACGCTTGCCGATCATGTGCACCATTCGCTCGAGTCCCGCCAAAGGATTGTCGTGGCCATTGCGGGGGCCCCGGCAAGCGGCAAATCGACGATCGCCGCCGAATTGGCGCGCCGTTTGAACACTCAGAAGACCAGCGCCGTCGTTGTCCCGATGGACGGCTTTCACCTTGATAACGCGATCCTGGATGACCGTGGATTGCGCCCACGCAAAGGCGCGCCTGAAACCTTTGATGCGGCTGGCTTTGTTCATATGATCCGCCGGATCAAATTCGGAGAAGAGGTGGTGATCCCCGTCTTTGACCGCCCGCGCGATATTGCCATAGCGGGTGCTTCGATCGTGTCGCCGGATTGTCAGGTTGTGATCGTCGAAGGCAACTATCTGATGTTCGATCAGGCCCCCTGGACGGACCTTGTCGGATTGTGGGACCTAACTGCCCGCCTAGATGTTCCGATCACGGAATTGCGGGCACGATTGATACAGCGCTGGCTGAACCATGGCCTTTCCCGCGCCGCCGCAACCCGTCGCGCCGAAGGAAACGATGTTCCAAACGCACAGGCGATAGTCGAAAAAGCATTACCCTGTGATGTAATTCTTGATGGACAACCACGCCGTTAACGCTACCAAAGGGGCAATAACACCTTTTATCCCGTGAAAAGGCCTTTTTATGACCGACTCGACCACCCACCTTTCGCCCACAGAAATCTCGCGACTGTGTGACGGGACCCACGATGATCCCATTTCTGTTCTGGGGCCAAAGACAATTGATGGGGCGGTCTGGGTCACGGCGATTGATCCAGGTGCCGATCGGTTAGAGGCGGTTATTGGTGCCAAAGCCCACCCTTTGCAGCGGATCGGCAGCATCCTGTTTTCCGGCAAAATTCCGGCCAACAAGCCCTATCGCCTGCGCGGGCACGGGTCGGACGGGTCCACTTGGGACTACGACGACGCCTATAGATTCGGGCCGGTCTTGTCCGATCTTGACGAATATCTGCTGGGCGAAGGCACCCATTTGCGCCTGTGGGAGGCGCTCGGCGCCCATGTCATCAAACATGAAAAGGCGGTTGGCACCCATTTTGCCGTCTGGGCACCCAATGCCCGCCGCGTGTCGGTTGTCGGCGATTTCAACGCCTGGGATGGCCGTCGCCATGTGATGCGCCGCCGTGGCGGCACCGGCGTGTGGGAAATTTTCATCCCCGGCGCGGGCGAAGGTCAGGCCTATAAATACGAATTGATCGGACCCAGCGGGCAGCTTTTGCCGCTTCGCGCCGACCCTGTGGGTTTCGGCGCACAACATCCGCCAGAAACGGCATCGGTGATCCGCGACATCCGTGGCTATGGCTGGAAAGACAAGGCATGGATGAAATCCCGTGCCAAAGCCAACGACCGCGCCGCGCCGATTTCGGTCTACGAAGTCCATCTGGGGTCGTGGAAGCGGATCTGGGATCAGGGCGGCAGGCCGCTGTCCTACAAAGAAGCGGCGATTGATCTGGTCAATTACGTCAAGGACATGGGGTTCACCCATATCGAATTCATGCCAGTGTCCGAATATCCTTTTGACGGGTCTTGGGGGTATCAACCCGTGGGGATGTTCGCCCCCACCACCCGTTTCGGGCCGCCGCACGAATTCCGCGACCTGATCGCTGCGGCTCATGATGCCGGACTGGGCGTGCTGCTGGACTGGGTGCCCGGGCATTTCCCATCCGACGCCCATGGATTAGGACAGTTCGACGGAACGCATCTGTATGAACATGCCGACCCCAAGGAAGGGTTCCATCAGGACTGGAACACCCTGATCTATAACTATGGTCGGTCCGAAGTATCGAATTTCCTGACCGCCAACGCTCTCTATTGGCTAGAGGAATACCACATCGACGGGCTGCGTGTGGATGCTGTGGCATCGATGCTGTATCGCGACTATTCGCGCAAAGACGGGGAATGGGTGCCCAACCGCGACGGCGGACGTGAGAACTATGAATCCATCGCGCTTTTCCATCGGGTCAATACTGAAACCTATGGCAAACACCCCGGCATCATGACCGTAGCCGAAGAAAGCACGTCTTTCCCAAAGGTTTCAGCACCAGTTGACGCTGGGGGCCTCGGGTTCGGGTTCAAGTGGAACATGGGCTGGATGAACGATACCCTTCGGTTCATCGAAAAGGACCCGATCTATCGCAAGCATCACCACAATCTGGCGACCTTTGGCCTGATGTATGCGTTTTCCGAAAACTTCATCTTGCCGATCAGCCATGACGAGGTCGTTCATGGCAAAGGATCGATGCTGGAAAAGATGCCGGGGAACTGGTGGGAGAAATTCGCCAATCTTCGGGCCTATTACGGGTTCATGTGGACCCATCCGGGCAAAAAGCTGCTGTTCATGGGCTGTGAATTCGGCCAGCCCGAAGAATGGAACCACCAAAGCCAGCTGAACTGGGACGCAGCACACCGCCCCGAACACCAGGGCGTTCAAAACCTTGTCCGCGACCTGAACCGCGTTTACCGCGAAACACCTGCGCTGCACGTCAAGGATTGTGACCACGACGGATTCCAATGGATCGATGGCGGGGACGCCGAAAATTCGACCCTGTCCTATATCCGTCGCGGTGGCCCAAAGGATGCGCCGGTCGTGGTCATTTGTAACTTTACCCCTGTCGAACGGTCGGACTTCCGGCTCGGGGTGCCGGGGCTGGGCAAATGGGCCGAGATATTGAACACCGACGCTGCGGTTTACGGAGGAGGAAACCGCGGCAACCTCGGTGGCGTGGAGGCGGAGGCAGTGCCCCATTGCGGCCAGCCCGCCTCCATTCGAATTACTTTGCCGCCTTTGTCCGTGCTGATTTTCAGCGCGACAAAAAGCAAAAAGAAATAGAGCCGGGAGGGGCTAGGATTATGGTACAGAATAGAAGACTGACGTCACGATCGATGGCTTTCGTCCTGGCGGGCGGCCGTGGGAGCCGACTGAAAGAGCTTACCGATCGTCGGGTGAAACCTGCCGTCTATTTTGGCGGCAAGACCCGGATCATCGACTTTGCGCTGTCCAACGCAATGAACTCCGGCATCCGGAAAATGGCGATCGCGACCCAATACAAGGCGCACAGCCTGATCCGCCACGTCCAGCGCGGCTGGTCGTTCTTTCGGGCGGAACGTAACGAATTCATGGACATCCTGCCCGCGTCGCAACGTGGCGGCGACGAACGCTGGTATGCAGGCACCGCCGATGCAGTCGCCCAGAACGTGGATATCATCGACAGCTATGGGATTGACTACATCATCATCCTCGCAGGCGACCATATCTACAAAATGGACTACGAATTGATGCTCCAGCAGCATGTCGATCAGAACGCCGAAGTGACCATCGGCTGTCTGACCGTCCCGCGGATGGAGGCCACCGCCTTTGGCGTCATGGCAACGGACAAGGACGGGCGGATCACCTCGTTCCTTGAAAAGCCCGCCGATCCGCCGGGGATGCCGGATGATCCGTCGTCTGCGCTTGCATCGATGGGGATTTATGTCTTCAACTGGAAATTCCTGCGAGAATTGCTGATTTCCGACGCCGAAGACCCCAATTCCACCCATGATTTTGGCAACGACCTGATCCCCGCCATCGTCAAGAACGGCAAGGCCATGGCCCACCGCTTTGACGTATCCTGCGTCCGCGATGCAGGTGCGCCGGCCTATTGGAAAGACGTTGGAACCGTGGATGCCTTTTGGCAGGCCAATATCGACCTCACCGATTTCACCCCCGACCTGAACCTTTGGGACCGGAACTGGCCGATCTGGACCTATTCGGAATCCGTGCCGCCCGCAAAATTCATCCATGATGAAAAAGACCGGCGCGGGATCGCGATTTCGTCGATGGTTTCAGGCGGCTGTATCATTTCGGGGACCGAAGTCCGCAATTCGCTGCTGTTCACCGAAGTGCACACGAATTCTTATGCGGTTCTCGATCATGCGGTCGTGCTGCCTTATGTGACTGTCAGCCGGTCTGCGCGTCTGCGCAATGTGGTCATCGACCGCGGCGTTGTTATTCCCGAAGGTTTGGTCGTTGGCGAAGACCCGCAGGATGACGCAAAGTGGTTCCGCGTTTCGGAAAAGGGGATCACCCTGATCACCCAAGACATGCTGGATAAAAGAGCCGCATCGCTATGATAAATGTCCTTTCGGTTGCTTCGGAATGTGCCCCGCTGGTGAAGACCGGCGGGCTGGCTGATGTGGTGGGCGCCCTGCCCGCCGCTGTGGCAGCCGAAGGGATATCCATGAAAACCCTATTGCCGGGCTATCCGGCAGTCATGGCCGCACTACGGACACCCACAACGGTACTAGAGGACCCGGACCTGTTCGGCGCGCCCGCCCGCGTGCTGGCCGAAAAGGTGGGCGATCTGGATCTTTTGGTTCTGGACGCCCCGCATCTTTATGACCGGCCGGGGAACATCTATCTGGACAAGACCGGCAAGGATTGGCCGGACAATCCCGAACGCTTTGCGGCCCTGTCGTGGATCGCCGCCAAGATCGGGATGACGGGTGTCGACAACTGGATGCCCGATATTCTGCATGGCCATGACTGGCAGGCGGGATTAGTGCCCGATTACCTGCATTCTATGGGCGGCACTGCACGGATCGGCACGATCCTGACCATCCACAATATTGCGTTCAACGGGCCTGCCGACCCCTCCAAGATCAAGGCCCTGCGGCTGAACCCGCACCGCTATACCCGTGACGGATTTGAATTCTGGGGCCGCATTTCGGCACTCAAGGCCGGATTGATGGGCGCTGACCGGCTCACGACCGTCAGCCAGACCTATGCCGAGGAGCTGATGACCGATCAGTTCGGGATGGGGTTGGACGGGGTGATGCGCCACCGGAAATCGGCGTTGTCGGGCATCGTGAACGGGATCGATGAAACGGCATGGAACCCTGCCACTGATACCGCGATCAAACCCTACAAGACCCCCAAAGGCAAAGCTGCGAACAAGGCCGCCCTGCGGCAGGAATTCGGGCTCCCCGATGCCGATGGCCCGCTTTGCATCGTGGTGTCACGGCTGACCGAACAAAAGGGGCTGGACCTTTTGCTGGATGCCCTACCCGCGCTGTTAGAGAGAGGCGGCCAACTGGCGCTGCTCGGGTCCGGCGATCCGGGACTAGAGGCGGCGTTCGCCGCGGCAACATCGAACCCGAATGTCGCGGTCAAGATCGGCTATGACGAAGCCCTGAGCCACCGGATGATGGCGGGCGCAGATGCGATCCTTGTGCCGTCACGGTTCGAACCTTGCGGTCTGACCCAGCTATACGGCCTGCGCTATGGAACCATTCCGCTAGTCGCATTGACCGGTGGCCTGGCCGATACGGTTGTTTCCGCTTCGCCTGCGGCTTTGGCAATCGGGGTCGCAAACGGCCTGCAATTTCATCCCGTGACGTCAATTGCGCTTGGAAGCGCCCTTGCCCGCCTATGCGACCTTTACGCAGATAGCCCGACGTGGGACCAGATGCAAAAGAACGCCATGCGCCAGCCTGTCGGTTGGGGGCCTTCCGCACGGGCCTATGCCGCACTTTATCGGGACACGGTCAAAACCGCAAAATGACAAGCAATAACTCGATTTCCGCAGGGCGGCCGGCGCCGCTCGGGGCGACCTTTGATGGCGAAGGCGTTAATTTCGCGGTCTTTTCGCAGAACGCGACAAAGATGACGCTTTGCCTGTTCGATACCGAAGGGCGCGAACACATCAATATCGATCTGCCCGAACGCGAAGGGCATATCTGGCATGGATATATTCCCGGCCTGCGCCCCGGACAACGCTATGGATATCGCGCGCATGGCCCCTACCGGCCCGACGAAGGGCATCGTTTCAACGCGCATAAACTGCTGATCGACCCCTATGCCAAGCGGATCAGCGGTCATCCGGTCTGGGACGCGGCCCTATTCGGCTATGACGTGAACGCCAAGATTACCGGCGATCTGTCGTTTGACACCAAGAATTCGGCCCCCTTTATGCCGCGTTCAATCGTTGTCGATCCAACTTTTTCATGGGGTGACGACAAAGCGCCGATGGTGCCGATGTCGGACACCATTTTCTACGAGGCCCATGTCAAAGGTCTGACCGCGAAACACCCTAAAGTCGCGGAACCCGGAAGCTTTCTGGCGCTGGCCTCTGACCCGATCATTGATCACCTGCTGAAACTCGGGGTGACAACGCTTGAACTCCTACCAGTTCAGGCCTCACTGACCGAGGCCCATTTGCTGGATCAGGGGCTGTCGAACTATTGGGGCTATATGACGATGGCGTTCTTTGCGCCCGACCCGCGGTTCATGACGCGCCAGAACGTGGCAGAGTTCCAGCAGATGGTCGCCCGTTTCCACGCGGTCGGGATCGAGGTGGTGCTGGATGTGGTCTATAACCACACCGCCGAAGGCAACCAGATGGGGCCGACGCTTTCGTTTCGGGGTTTGGACAATGCCAGCTATTACCGGTTGTCAGAAAACCCGCGCTATTACATCGACGATACAGGCTGCGGGAATACGCTGAACCTTGAACATCCGATGGTGCTGCGGATGGTCATGGATTCCTTGCGCTATTGGGTCGAGGTTATGCATGTGGACGGCTTCCGGTTCGATCTAGCTTCGACCTTGGGGCGGCGTCAGCACGGGTTTGACCAAAACGCGCCCTTCTTTACCGCCATTCAACAGGACCCGATCCTCAATAAGGTCAAGCTGGTCGCCGAGCCGTGGGATATTGGCCCCGGGGGGTATCAGCTGGGCAGCTTTCCGTCGCCTTTTGCCGAATGGAACGACAAATACCGCGACCAGATCCGGCGCGTTTGGCGCGGAGATCAGGGGCATTTGCGCAAATTGGCGATCCGGCTTTCGGGATCTGCCCTGCGGTTCGATCATTCGGGTCGGCCAGCAACGTCGTCGGTCAATTTCCTGACCGCCCATGACGGGTTCACGCTCGCTGATGCGGTGGCCTATAATTCGAAACACAACGAGGCGAACGGCGAAGAAAATCGCGACGGCCACAGCCACAACAATTCGGACAATTGCGGCGTCGAAGGCCCAACCGATGACGCGGCGATCCTCGCGCTTCGTGCGCAACGCCGGCGCAATATGTTCACGACGCTGCTCTTGTCGCAAGGCACGCCCCTGATCCTGGCGGGTGACGAAATCGGCAATTCGCAGGGCGGCAACAACAACGCCTATTGTCAGGACAATGACATCGGCTGGGTCAGCTGGGACAAAGCTGATACCGAGTTCCTCGCGTTTTGCCAGAAAATCATCGCCTTCCGAAAATCCCACCCGATCCTGCGTCAAAAACGGTTCCTGCATTCGCGGTCCCGTCTTGTCGACGGCGTCCCCGATATCTTTTGGCGGCGGGCGGATGGCGAGGCGATGACCGAAGCGGATTGGTCCAATCAGGGGCTAAGGCATCTTGCAGTCGAACTGCGCATGGCGTCGGGCTCGCCCGAATATACGCCGCGCGAAAGTGCGCTTTATGTGGTCTTTAATACAGGCCCGAGCATCTATGCGACCCTGCCCATCCCGCGCGATGGCATGTCTTGGGTCCGCTACATCGATACCGCGAAACCCGATGCGACGGTCAAACCGGCCAAAGGTCGGAAACGGATCGACGCCAATTCAATTGTTGTCTTTGCACAGGAAAAACACTGAGGCTGCCATCTGCCCACGGGAGGGGACATTATGGAACGACTGACGATTGCGACACAACCGATCGACGGCCAAAAGCCCGGAACCAGCGGTCTGCGCAAAAAGACCAAGGTTTTCATGGGTCCACATTACCTCGAAAACTACGTGCAAGCGATCTTTGACGGCATCGACGGGGTCGCGGGCAAGACCTTGGTCGTCGGAGGTGATGGCCGCTATTTCAACGACCGTGCCATTCAGGTGATCCTGCGCATGGCGGCTGCGAATGGTGCCGCGCGCTGTATCGTCGGCCAGGGCGGAATTCTGTCCACCCCTGCAGCATCGCATCTGATCCGCAAGCGTGGCACCCATGGCGGGCTGATCCTTTCGGCCAGCCACAACCCCGGTGGCCCGGACGAAGATTTCGGCCTGAAATACAACACGCCAAACGGCGGCCCCGCCCCCGAAGGGGTCACCGACCGGATCTTCGCAATCACCAAAACGCTGACCCAGTATCACATCTACGAGGCGCAGGATGTCGATCTGGGGCAAATTGGCATCAGCCAGATTGGCCCGATGGCGGTCGAGGTGGTGGACCCCGTCACCGATTACGCAGCCCTGATGGAAACCCTGTTCGATTTCCCCGCGATCAAGGGCATGTTTGCCGCCGGTTTCACCATGCAGTTCGATGCGATGCACGCGGTGACCGGTCCCTATGCCAAAGCGATCCTCGAAGGACGTTTGGGGGCTGCAACCGGCACGGTCGTCAATGCGACCCCCCTGCCCGATTTTGGCGGCGGCCACCCTGACCCGAACCCTATCTGGGCTAAAGAGTTGATCGACCTGATGATGGGTCCCGATGCGCCTGATTTCGGCGCGGCCTCGGACGGCGATGGCGACCGCAACATGATCGTTGGGCGCGGGCAATATGTGACACCTTCGGATAGCCTCGCACTATTGGCGGCGCAGGCAACAGCGGCGCCGGGTTACGCCAAGGGCTTGGCCGGTGTGGCACGGTCCATGCCTACCTCGGGCGCGGTGGACCGTGTGGCAGAGGCACTGGGCATCGCCTGCTATGAAACCCCGACGGGCTGGAAATTCTTTGGCAATCTGCTGGATGCCGGTCGCGCCACGCTTTGCGGCGAGGAAAGTGCCGGCACAGGCAGCGACCACGTCCGCGAAAAAGATGGGCTGTGGGCTGTGCTGCTTTGGCTCAATATCTTGGCCAAGACCGGCAAATCGGTTCAGACGCTGATGGCCGATCATTGGGCCAAATACGGACGGAACTATTATTCGCGTCACGACTACGAAGATGTGGACAGCGATGCCGCCAACCAATTGATGGCAGGTTTGCGGGCGCAATTCACAACGCTACCCGGAACCACTATCGGGTCGCTCACGGTGGCTACAGCGGATGAATTTGCCTATGACGATCCGGTTGATGGATCGCGCAGCGAAGGTCAGGGAATCCGGATCGGGTTCACCTCGGGCGGGCGGGTTGTCTTTCGCCTTTCGGGCACTGGCACCGTGGGGGCGACACTGCGGGTCTATCTGGAAGACGTCGAAACCGACCCTGCCCAGATGCACAAGGATGCGCAGGACGCACTCGGCCCGATTATCGCGGCCGCAGAACAGATCGCACGCATCGCCGCCCACACCGGACGCAGTGCGCCGAATGTGATCACGTAATGCGTTGGCAGGCGGTAGTCGGGGTCCTTGTTGCCCTTGCGGTGCTGTGGGGATTGGTTCGCGCCCTTCGCGGTGGACCCGACAAAACCGCCAAGACCAACGATCCAGCCGATCGCTGGCTCCATGCTGAAAGCGACCCGGCGCCACCGGATCAGGATGCGCCGGTCGTTGATGCTGAGGTTGCAGGAAGCAACGCCGAGGGCACCGAAAACTGACCCCGCCGATCCGTTTGGGACAGGCGGGGCCAGAAGGACGACCAGACGATGATTGGGGCAAAGTCCGGCCGGACCTATCACGACCGCGAGGGGAAAATCCCTTGTAGCGCAATGATGTAGTTCATGCTGGTAAAGGGCTGCATGTTCTGGTGGGACTGACCGCTACCGGTCTGACCAATGCTGGACATATTCATCACAGTGCTGGCAGGTCCATTGTTGGTAATCCCTGCAGCGGCAATAACATCGCCCGGGTTCCGGCCTGCGGCCTCGCCGCTGACTGCAAAAGTATGGCTATGGGGCGGCAGTTCGCCGGCTGTCAGGGTCACAGCCTCGACCCCGCCCATTTGCCCGATGCGGTAGTTGGACAGGCCATTGCCCTGCCCCATCCCGACAGCAACGCGGCCCCGAAGATCAGGAAGGCCAAAGGTCGTGCGACCATCGCCGCCAAATTCCGTGCCGAGCAGGGAAAATAGCGCGCTGTAAGTCGAAATCGGCAGCAACTGACCGTTGCAGAACGCCCAGCCACGGGGCGCAAAGTTGAATCCGACCAGCATAATTTGTCCAAGAAATGGTTCCATAAGGCTCTCCAGCTTTTTCAGGGTGAAAACAGACAACTCGTCACCGATCCTTGGGCATCAGGTTTCGCCAACGGCTGATCATGCGTCCGTGCGTTTGCGCACAGAGTGAAATTTATTTTTCAGAAATAATGGAACCGAAGGATCGAAAGGATTGCGGCTGATTTCCCGTCAAGATAGAATTCTGATGGGCAATTTTCGCCTCTTTATTATTTCGAGACAGAATTTTCATCGGCCAACTACTGGCCGGACATTGGGAAAAAAGAAATGGGATTTCTTGGGGCTGTTTTGGCTATTGGCCAAATTGCGTGCGCGACTACGTTCAAAGCAACCGTATCGGGCGTTAAACGATTGTCAAAACTGGTGGCGACCCTGTTTTTGGCGCTGATGTGGGGCAATCCGGTTCTGGCCTTCGAAACAATTTCGACGCCAATCGCAAGCGGATATGGGCACGGTGCCATCGCACTACCCGGCCTGCCTTGCAGATACGAATCCCTCGTCTACTCAGTCAGCGGGAGCAGTTGGTTGGACCTATCTCCGGCGCCAGGTGGCCCTTCTAACGTCCGATATGCCGCGACCCCCTCAGAAATTGAGGGGGGAACTCCAACAGCCTCTTTCTATACGACGGTCAACGCGGGAATCCTCGAAAGCATCTGTGGATTGACCAGTGTGACGATTACCTCGCAGATCTCGCCGGATACAGATTTCGCGGCCGAGGATTACCACGGGATCAGCTTCCGTGGGACACTTGGCGGCACAGTTTATGACTGGGAACTCGCAATTTCTGGCCAGACCGGAACCACAATTATCAACACGCAGACAGTGCATGTCGAACCCACTTTGCAGCTTTCAGCCGCCGCATCAGCCACAACACAAACCGTAGGACAGAATTTCACCTACCTGGTCACGCCATCGGTGGCCGCGGCAACGGCGGATACTGCCGGAACTTTGACAGTTTCCACGACGTTTCCTTCGGCGCTGACGCCGGTGTCCGCTGCGGGCACGGGTTGGTCCTGCGGCGCACCTTCGGGCCAATTGCTCAGCTGCACCAGCTCTTCGGTCATTTCCCAAGGGACCTCGGGCAATGCGGTCACATTTACGGTCACCCCGAATGCCACGACAGCCAGCGTGCAACCGTCGTTTTCTTTTTCGGGTGGGGGCGCGTCGACACCGGCCGCGGCTGATCCTTTGGCTGTGACCGTCAATGCCGCCGTTGCAACCAGCCTTGTTCAGCCAACCTTGTCACTTTTCGTGGGCACCTCCGCAAGTGTCACGCCTGTCACGGCGACAGGCGGCACACCGGCCCTGACTTGGGCAGTAACGCCTCCACTGCCGACGGGGCTATTGATGAGCCCGACAACGGGGGCGATCACCGGGTCACCCATCGCAGTATCTTCGACTGCGAATTACACTGTCTCGGTCACGGACCAGCGCGGGTCGACGGATTCAGAAATCGTTTCTATCACCGTTTCGAACCTTGTGCCGGTCATCTCTAGCCTGAGTCCGACAAATGGGCCACTTGCAGGCGGAACCAGCGTGGTGATCACAGGTCAGAATTTTGCGACAGCGACCGGCGTCAGCTTTGGCGGAACTGCCGCAACCTCTTTCGTAGTTGATAGCGCAACCCAGATCACTGCGGTCAGCCCCGCGAAATCGGCTGGTCAAGTCGATGTGGCGGTGACCAACACCAATGGCACCAGCACCAACACGGCCAATGACGACTTCACCTATGTCGCGGCACCTGCGATTGCATCGGTTTCGCCATCGAGCGGGCCGACTGCCGGCGGCACCTCGGTCGTCATCACGGGGACGGATTTTACTAGCGTCACCGCGGTCAGTTTCGGCGGAACGGCGGCCAGCAGTTATACCGTGGATAGCGCCACCCAAATCACCGCGACCAGCCCCGCAGGGGCAGGAGGTCAGGTAGATATCGTAGTCGCGGCGATTGGCGGGAGCAGCGCAAATACGGCAAACGACAACTTCACCTTTGTCGCTGCACCTGCGATTGCATCGGTCTCGCCATCAAGCGGGCCGACATCGGGCGGCACCTCGGTCGTCATCACAGGCACGGATTTCACTGGCGTGACTTCGGTTAGCTTTGGCGGAACTGCGGCCAGCAGCTACACCGTCGACAGCGCAACCCAGATCACCGCCACAAGCCCCGCAGCCGCAGCGGGTCAGGTCGACATCGCAGTCACTGCGACGGGCGGGATCAGCGCCAACACGATCAATGACAATTTTACCTATGTCGCGGCGCCCGCAATCGCATCGGTGTCGCCGAACACAGGTCCAACGGCAGGCGGCACGTCGGTCGTGATCTCTGGCACGGATTTCACGGGCGTCTCCGCCGTAAGTTTCGGCGGAACGGCGGCCAGCGGTTTTACCGTCGACAGCGCAACCCAGATCACCGCAACTAGCCCCGCAGGGGCGGCAGGTCAGGTGGATATCGCTGTCACAGCGATCGGCGGCAGCAGCGCCAACACGGCCAATGATAACTTCACTTATGTCGCGGCACCTGCGATCACTTCCCTTTCGGCAAGCTCTGGGCCTTTCCTTGGCGGCACGACTCTGACGATTACAGGGACCGACCTTTCAGGTGCGACCAAGGTCAGCTTTGGTTCGACCGATGTTCTTGCCGCGGCGTTCACATCCAATTCCGGCACAGAAATCGTGCTCACGACACCGGCGGGAACGGCGGGCGCTGTCTCTGTCACAGTGACAACCCCCTACGGCACGAGCGGAGGCGCGACATTCACCTATATCGGTGCCCCTGTCGTGCAATCGGTTTCGCCCACCGTCGGACCTTTGGTCGGCGGAACCACGGTAACGATCACAGGTACGGATCTGACAGGCGCAAGCAAGGTAAGCTTTGGCGCGACCGATGTTCTGGCAGCAAGCTTTGTTTCGGCCAATTCCACGACCATTGTCGTCGATAGCCCTGCCGGCAGCGCCGGAACGGTCACCGTTTCGGTCACAACGCCGAGCGGCGCGAGCACCGATAACGGAACGGCGGATGATTTCACCTATCTGCCGGTGCCAACCATAAGCGGGATAAGCCCGGCCACGGGACCGATCGCGGGTGGGAACACTGTGACAATTACGGGAACCGGACTGGATTATGCGATCTCGGTCGATTTTGGCGGCACCACCATCGCCGCTGCCAGCTTTACCTCGGCGTCAGCGACGGCGATTACGCTCGCCGCACCTGCGCATGCAGCCGGTCAGGTCAATGTGTCGGTAACCACCACCGGCGGAACAAGTTCGACTGCCGGAACGACGGACGACTACACCTACGTCAATCTGCCGGTTGTCTCGGGACTGGTTCCCTCGGCCGGACCCTTGGCTGGTGGGACTTCGGTGGTCTTGACAGGCACCGATTTCAGCAGCGCAAGCGCAGTGAAGTTCGGCAGCAACGATGCAACTTCCTTTACCGTCGACAGCGCGACCCAGATCACGGCAGTTGCGCCAGCGGGCAGTGCTGGGGCAGTCGATGTTTCCGTCACGACGCCCTTTGGCACCAGCGCCAACAATGGCACAAGCGACGATTACACCTATGTCGCCGCCCCGACCCTAAGCGCCTTTACCCATGGCAGCACAGTGCCCTATGGCGCAGGGGCCACGACCATTGATGTCGCAACTGGTGCCAGCCCGACGGGCAGCCCGACCAGCTATGCGGTGGTTTCCGGCACCACGTCGGGCGGCGGATCGGTATCCATCAACGCGGCAGGCAGCGCGAGCTATACGCCCGCAACAGGGTTCCGCGGCGCGGATAGTTTCCAAGTGACCGCGACCAACGTCGGCGGCACCTCGGGGGCGGCCACTGTCACCGTCAATGTAGGCAATCCCACTTTTGTTGCCAGCGCATTGCCGACCGCCACGATCAATGCGGCCTATAGCCAACAGGTTACCTTGTCGGGCGGCACTGGGCCCTATGCCAGCTACTCGGCCACGGGGCTTCCGACCGGGCTGTCGATTTCGTCGACTGGCTTGATCACCGGAACCCCCAGCGTCAGCGGGACCTTTGCGTCGGTGCAGATTACAGCAACCGATTCCTCGACCCCTGCCTTTACCGGGACAGCGGCGGCGATAAGCCTGATCGTCGACCCAACCGTTCCCGATGCCCCGACAGGCGCAAGCGCGATTGCGGGCGACGGGTCTGCAGATGTGAGCTTTGTCGCGCCGAGCTTTACCGGCGGTGTGGCGATCACTGGCTATACAGTCACGGCTGCACCCGGCGGTGCCGTCGCATCTGGCCCATCTTCCCCGATCACGGTTACGGGCCTGACCAACGGTGTCAGCTATACATTCACCGTGGTTGCAACCAATAGCCAAGGTGACAGCGACCCATCCACAGCCTCGAACGCGGTGACGCCAAAGCAGGACCAGACCATTAGTTTCACGGGACCGTCTGACATCACGAACTATGTTCCGGCCCAGACCGTCGCGGTATCTGCAACTGCAACCTCTGGCCTGACTGTCGAGTTTACTTCGACCACGACGGCGATTTGTACCGTGTCGGGAACGACGGTGTCGATCCTGAGCCCGGGAACATGCACGATCGCAGCCAATCAGGCAGGGGATAGTGCGCATAATCCGGCAGCCGAGGTTACACAGTCATTCAGCATCGGGTTGGGCAACCAGACCCTGACACTGACCGACCCTGCCGATATTACCAACTTTGTTCCCAATGAAACCGTGACCCTTTCTGCCACGGCGAGTTCGGGGCTGACAGCAATCAGCTATGGCACCACCACGTCGAGCGTTTGTACCGTATCGGGCAGCACGGCGACCGTCATCGCGGCAGGCACCTGCACGGTGACAGCAGATCAGGCGGGGGATAGCACCTATAACCCCGCGCCGCAGGTCAGCCAGTCGTTTGACATCGGGTTGGGCAACCAGACCCTGACAATGACCGACCCTGCCGATATCACCAGCTTTGTTCCCAATGAAACTGTGCCCCTATCGGCCACGGCAAGTTCCGGGCTGACAGCAATCACTTATGGCACCTCGACGCCTAGCGTTTGCACGGTATCAGGCAGCACGGCGACCGTCATTGCGGCAGGCACCTGTACGGTCACGGCGGATCAGGCGGGGGATAGTAATTACAACCCTGCGCCGCAGGTCAGCCAGTCCTTCGACATCGGGTTGGGCAACCAGACAATCACATTTGATGCGATTGCGGACGTCGCACCCTTTGTCCTGAACCAGACCGTCGCTCTATCTGCGACAGCCACATCGGGACTGACTGTTACCTTTGCCACCGCGACGCCGAGCGTCTGTTCGGTCGCGGGCACGACCGCCACTGTTCTGACGCCGGGCACTTGCACGGTGACCGCAGACCAATCCGGCGACAGCAATTACAATGCCGCGGCGCAGGTCAGCCGGTCCTTTACTGTGGGCGGGGCAACTGTCGAAGAAACCCAAGAACAGATCGCGGGCTTTATGCAGACACGGTCCAACCATCTGATTTCGTCCCAGCCCGGATTGATCGGCCTTTTGGCCGGCGGCGGTCGGGGCGGGTTCAACCTGGATGCGGATTCCGCCAAGGGGACGTTCAGCCTGTCCAGCGGGACCCAACAACCCGTCTGGGTGCAGTTGAACGGCAGCTGGTCGAAATCGGATGGCTTTGACAACAGCTATTACTTTGGCGCCGTTGGCGCGCATACCAACCTTGGACCCAACACTTTGGTGGGTGTAATGTTGGAATTTGATAGCCTGAGCCAGAATGACGGCACAGCAACCAGCAAAGGAACCGGCTATTTGGTCGGCCCCTACCTGGTGTCGCGCGCCGCCAATCAACCGCTCTATGTCGAGGCCCGCTATCTGACTGGTCAAACATGGAACGAGGTCAATGTTCATGGCGATGTCACCGATCAATTCGAAACTCGACGGACATTGGCAAGCATCAAGCTCGCCGGGCAGCTGACCTATGGCACCACAATCCTGACCCCCAGCATCGGTGCCAGTTACCTAAGCGATACCCAAGCGGAATACACCAACAGCATCAGTCTCGTGATCCCGGAACAACGGATCGAGGTGACGGATGTGTCGATCGGGCTGGACTTTGAACAGCCGATTGCCACAGACACAGGGGCCCTTACGCTGACAGGTGGGATCACGGGGATATGGTCCAAGACCAGCGGCACCGGATATGCCAGCACCGTCGTGTCGAACTATGACGGAGGCCACGCGAGGGTAGATCTGGGGCTGTCCTATCAAACCCCTGCAGGATCGCGGATCTCTGCCGGGGTGTTTGTGGACGGCATTGGGTCATCAGGCTTTGACAGCTACGGGATCGACCTGAATTTCGGGATCGAATTCTGACAAGGAAAAGGGCCGCTGTTTCAGCGGCCCTTTTTCATTTGGGTCAGGACAACCGACGCAAGG
>Ga0102812_10001082_pt1 | contig 19041 bp, 21 predicted proteins | sample ColrivemetaGS713_FD_79334 | JGI IMG/M metagenome (GOLD analysis project Ga0102812, IMG submission 79334) | Estuarine microbial communities from the Columbia River estuary - Flood tide ETM metaG S.713 | ecosystem: Environmental > Aquatic > Marine > Intertidal zone > Estuary | place: USA... | reverse complement strand
GGGCGTGGCGCAACAGACACCCGGGACCGTTCAGGATCATCCGGTGGTGTTGGAACTTTACACCGCGCAGGGCTGTATCTCATGCCCGCCTGCCGATGATATGATGCTGGAATTGGCGCCGCGCGACGACGTGATCGCGCTGTCACTACACGTCGATTATTGGGACTATATCGGCTGGGTCGATTCCTTTGCCGACCCTGAATACGGTCAGCGGCAGCAACGCTATGCACGCCGGCACGGGCAATCGACGATTTATACGCCGCAAGTGATCATCAACGGGATCGACATCGTCGAAGGCTTTCGCGTGATGCAGGTGATGGAAACCATTGCCACGCACCGTCGTCGCCCGGCAGAGATCCAGATCGACCTGACACGTGTCGACGGTGGCGGCCTAGAGATCAGGGCGCATCCATTAGCGCCCATGGCACCCGTTGTGGCGATGGCATCGCGGCGGTCAGCAATGCCGAACGCCGTTGTCGGAACGCTCAGTATGGGCGACGCCAGCGAAGAGCCAGCCGCCGCGATGGCGCAAACTTCAGCACCCAGCCCCGGCGCTTATTCGGTCGCGATTGTGCGGTATCGGGCGCAAGAAGAGGTCGAAATTCTTGATGGCGAAAATGCTGGGCGGACTGCGGTTTTCGCGAATATCGTCACAAGCTGGCAGACCGCTGGTGCTTGGGACATGTCAAACGCGCTGGAAATGACGGTGCCGCTAGAGGGCGACGACCCTGTGGTCGTGATCGTGCAAGAGGCCGGGCAGGGCGAAATCGTCGCGGCGGCGCGTCTGCGTTAACCGGGCACATCTTTCCAACGACGATGCAGCCAGAACCACTGGCCCATATTGCCACGCACGCGCGCGGCGGTGCGATCATTCAACTCTTGGGTCATTGTGATCGCGTCGCTATGCGGGATCGGCTCTTCGACTTCGATCGTGAAGCTGAGCCCATCCGGGTTGCGAGTCGCAAAGAGCGGCACCATCAGCGCATTGTATTTCAGCGCCATTTTGGCAGCCGATGTGGCCGTTAACGCGGGCTTTCCAAGGAAATCCAGAACCTCGCCCGTGGCGATCTTGTGATCCCCGAGCAAACCCAACATGCCGCCACTGCGCACAAACCGGATCATGTCGGCCATCCCCTCGTTGCCGCGTGGGAACAAGGGTTTCGCCACATTCTCAATAGTTTTGACGTAACGCGCGTTCGCGGCTGGGTTCTTCATCGGCTTATACAGGCCACCCACGCGAAACCCGCGCGCCGTCAATCCCGCCCGCCATGCATCGTAATTTCCAAAATGCGCAGACACGAGGATTACCGGGCGGCCCGAGGCATGCGCTTCGTCCAGCGCCGCAAGGCCGGGGCCGCCAATTGGCAAGGTGGCAGCGAAACGCGCGAATTCCGCGCCTGAATGGATCTCAATTACCGAGCGGCCAAAATTGTCAGCAACGTCACGGCAGATGCGATTAACCTCGGCGCGCGGCAGATCTGGGAACACGAACTTGAGGTTCTCGCGCGTGCGGGCATTCATCGCCAGCGGCCCCAGAACCACGCGGCTGAACCACCCCATAGCGGGGACGCGCCAGCGATACGGAAGCAAGCGCATAAACCCGATGATCGCGCCGGTGGCACGGTCTTCGAGGCGGTGGCGAAAGCTCGGTTGGGGGATATCAGGAGGCGTCAAGGTTAGCTGACTCTATCTGTCATGTGCGGGGTTGTTTGAAGTTCGTGGTTTTATCGGCGGCGCATCGCGCTGGCAAGCACGGGTCGCTTTTCGTGCGTTCACAGGTCGTCTGTTTCAGAAGCCGGATGCGTGTTCTTGCGGCGCTTGTGCCACCAAACCCATTGCTCTGGATGGGCGCGAACCTGCGCGCCAAAGCTGTCATTCAGGGCCTTGGTCATGGACATCGAATCGCTATGGGGCACGGGCGCATCGACCCAAACGCGGAAACCAGGCTTCTCTGGGGTTCGGATGCCATAAACCGGCACCAAAACCGCGTCATATTTCAGGGCCATGTCAGCCATCGACAAAACGGTGCGCGTGGGTTGGCCAAGGAAATCCACAAGCACACCGTTTGGGCGGTCGAGGTCAACCAAAATTCCCAGCATCCCCCCTGTGCGCAAGAACCGGATCAGGGATTTGCGCCCTTCGCCTGTATCGGGGAACATCGGGGCACCTGAGGCTGAAACGGCACGCAGGTAGTGCTCATTCAGCGCAGGGTTGCCGAGTTCCTTGAAATACCCGCCGATTTTGAAGCCACGCGCAATCAGGGCCAATCGCCATGCGTCGTAATTGCCGAAATGCCCAGACACGAGGATCGCCGGACGACCCTTGGCATGAGCGTCGTCCAGTGCCGCAAGACCCGGCCCCTCAATCGGCAGGGTCGCCGCGAGTTTGGCGAGATCATCCGCCGAGAGGATTTCCATGACCATGCGGGCAAGATTGCCGGGAACTTCAGCGGCGATACGATTGGCCTCGGCGGCGGGGAGATCCGGCAGAAAGTGATTAATAGATGCAAGTATCCGTCTGCGACCCTTGGGCAACCGCGCCAAAACTGTTCGACCAAACCATCCGGCCAGCGAAACGCGCCAGCGAAACGGCAGCAGCATCAGCACTGGCAGCAGGACCAGCGCGAGTCTATCGCGTCGCTTGATCAAAGGGGGGCGTGGCGGTGTGCTCATAAGTCGTGGATAGGTTTGCCATTATGCCGACCCGCGCGCAACGCATCAGGCCAACAAAAAGAAGCGGCCACCCCGTATGGGATGGCCGCGTCAAAGACGTCAGTGTGACCCGTTGGTGCCTTGTGGCACCGTTTGGGATCAGACCACTTTGGTGATGAAGCTGACTGCATCGCCAAAGGACTGGATGTTCTCAGCAGCGTCATCCGGGATTTCGATGCCGAACTCTTCTTCGAAAGCCATGACCAGCTCAACAGTGTCGAGGCTGTCTGCACCCAGATCGTCGATGAACGAGGCGTTCTCGGTGATTTTGTCTTCTTCGACGCCGAGATGCTCGACGACAATCTTTTTAACGCGATCCGCGATGTCGCTCATGGTCTTTCCTCGTATTCGTTCGGCGGAAACCGCCTTGATTCTGAATTGCTCTCGCAAGCGGTGACGGCTGTTGTACCCGTAGGAATACAGAGCCGGACCGGCACGGGCAAGCCCCGGCTCAATCGACGCCGCCTATAACACACGCGACGCAGGAGGCAAACGCTTTCGCGTGCGGTCTTGCGTCGCGATGATCTCGGAAACGCTCATTGCTCATACGATGTTTTCCCTACCAAGAAGCAGAGAAACCTCGAATGTTTGAAACCTTGTCCTTGCGATTGCCTGTGCCGATCTTTCCGGCTTTGGCGATGTTGATTGTCGGGCCGCTCTGGGTTTGGACGGATCAACGGCTCCAGTCCGGGCTGATTCCCGTGGGTTTGAGCGCGGTTTATACGGTGTTGTTGTCTGATGGCGCATATTATGCGCCGTGTCGTCGCAGGGAAAGGCTGGCGATTCGCCGATTGAGCCGCCAGCCAAAGTCTTAGATCCCAGCCGATGCCTTAGATCATTGCCATGCCGCCGTTCACATGCAGGGTTGTCCCGGTGACATATGCAGCCTCTTGCGAGGCCAAATACAGGACAGCCGCTGCAATTTCTTCGGGCGTGCCCATGCGTCCTGCCGGGATTTGCGCGTTGATCCGGTTCTTTTGGTCATCGTTCAGCTTGTCGGTCATCGGCGTCGCGATAAAGCCGGGGGCCACAGCATTCGCGGTGATGCCGCGTGACGCGACCTCGGCGGCGATGGATTTGGTCATGCCGATCATCCCCGCTTTTGATGCGGCATAGTTGGCCTGACCGGGGTTGCCCGTGGTTCCAACGATGGACGAAATATTCACGATCCGGCCCCAGCGCGCCTTCATCATCGGGCGAGTCACGGCGCGGCACAGGCGCATCGTTGCCGTAAGGTTCACGTCGAGCACCGAGGCCCAGTCATCGTCGGACATCCGCATGAAGATCTGATCGCGCGTGATCCCGGCGTTATTTACAAGGATATCCAGCCCACCCATCGCTTCGATCGCGGATTTTGGTAAGGCTTCGACGGCTTGGGGCTCCGACAGATTGCACGGCAGAACAAACGCGCGCTCTGCCAATTCTGCGGCCAGCGCCTGCAATGGCTCTTCGCGCGTGCCCGACAGCGCAACGGTAGCACCTGCGGCATGAAGCGTTCGGGCAATGGCGGCGCCGATGCCACCAGAAGCCCCGGTAATCAAAGCGCGTTTGCCGCTGAGGTCGAACATGGGTCTTTCCTTTACGTCGTTTTGGTCGTGCGTCTATTTGTTGCGGTTTTATACGCGCGGGCTGACGCGGAATAGTTTTAGCAGGGGCAATTCGATTGTTCCAGTCGCGCGTGTTCCTGCGCAGAACGGTCGGGCGGGCTTTTCCAGCGGGGAAACAATGTGTATCAGGCAAAGAAAGCCTATGTCGGAGGAATGCAGATGCGCCGAGTCGTTGTGACGGGTCTGGGAATGGTGACACCGCTTGCTTGCGGGGTCGAGGAAACATGGAAACGTTTGATCGCGGGCCAATCCGGCGCGGGGCTGATCACGCGCTTTGACCCCAGTCGTGTGGTGACGACTTATGCCTGCGAAATCCCGCTTGGCGATGGCAGCAACGGCACGTTCAATGCGGACGACTGGATGCAGCCCAAAGAGCGGCGCAAGGTTGACGATTTCATTGTCTATGGGGTCGCCGCTGCACAGCAGGCGGTCGAAGACGCCAACTGGATGCCTGAGGACGAAGAGAGCCGCGTGCGCACCGGTGTGATGATGGGCGCGGGAATCGGCGGCCTTTCGACTATCGGGGACACTGCGATTTTGTTGAAAGAGCGCGGGCCAAAGCGCGTTTCTCCGTTCTTCATTCCGGGTGCGTTGATCAACTTGATCTCTGGCCAAGTGAGTATTCGTTACGGGTTCAAGGGCCCCAACCACGCGGTTGTCACGGCGTGCTCAACCGGGGCGCATGCCATCGGCGACGCGATGCGTTTGATCCAGTGGGACGATGCGGATGTGATGATTGCGGGTGGTGCCGAAGCGCCCATTAGCGAGCTTGGGATTGCCGGGTTCAACGCCTGCAAAGCGTTGTCAACAAAACGCGGTGACAGCCCGGAAACCGCCAGCCGCCCCTATGATTCGGACCGCGACGGGTTCGTCATGGGCGAAGGCTCGGGCGCGGTCGTGCTGGAAGAATACGAGCACGCCAAAGCGCGCGGCGCGAAGATTTATTGCGAAGTCGTGGGCTATGGCCTGTCAGGCGACGCTTATCACATCACCGCCCCGGCCGAGGATGGCAACGGCGGGTATCGCGCCATGGAGGCCGCCCTTAAGCGTGCAGGGCTCGCGCCTAGCGATGTCGATTATATCAACGCGCATGGCACCTCGACGATGGCGGACACTATCGAATTGGGCGCTGTTGAACGGCTACTGGGCGATGCCGCTTCGAAAGCGACAATGTCTTCGACAAAGTCCTCAATCGGGCATTTGTTGGGGGCCGCTGGTGCCGTTGAAGCGATTTTCTGCGTGCTGGCGATTCGCGATCAGGTGGCTCCGCCAACGATCAACCTCGATAACCCGGCCGTGCAACCAAAGCTTGACCTTGCCGCGAACGAAGCCCGGCACCGCAAGATTGATGTGGTGCTGTCGAACTCGTTCGGATTTGGCGGCACAAATGCCAGTCTGGTCATGAGGAAGGTCATCGACTGATGTGGAAGCATATCGCTGCCAATGCGCTGACGTTGTTGATCGTCGGCCTCGTCGTCTTGGCCGGGCTCGCCGCAATGGCGCAACGGGAATTTGTTGGGCGCGGACCGCTGACCGATGCGATCTGCCTGCGCGTCGAGCAAGGCGCTAATCTGCGCGGTGTCGCGCGGTCCCTTGAGGCTGAAAACGCGATTTCCAACGGCGTTTTGTTCCGAGTGGGCGCGCAATATGATGGCCGTGACAGTCAGTTGCGGTTTGGCTCGTATTTGATCCCAGCGGGCGCGTCGATGACCGAGATTCTGGATATCGTGACGCGGGGCGGGGCATCGACGTGCGGAACCGAAGTGGTTCTACGGGTCGGCATCGCGCGGTCAGAGTATCTGGTGCGAGAATTGGACCCGGCGACCAATCGGTTTGAAGACGTCTTGGAACTCCCACTGGAAGTAACTGAATTTCCTGAAGAATATCAAGGTTTGAGCCAGCATCCAGACACACGCTTTCGGATCGCGATTGCCGAAGGGGCGACCAGTTGGCAGGTCTGGAACGCCTTGAATAACGCGGAATTCCTCAGTGGCAATGTGGCTGAGGTTCCCGCTGAGGGCAGTTTGTCGCCAGATAGCTATGAGGTGCGCCGCGACGCCGATCGCTCGGATCTGGTTGCGGAAATGCAGGCACGGCAGATTGCAACACTGGCCTCGGCTTGGGAAACGCGTGTGGATGGCCTGCCGTTTGACACGCCCGAAGAGGCCTTGATCTTGGCGTCAATCGTCGAAAAAGAAACCGGAATCGCAGCAGAGCGGCGTATCGTCGCCAGTGTTTTCATCAACCGTTTGAACACGCCGATGCGGCTGCAAACGGACCCGACGGTGATTTATGGGATCACGCTGGGTCAACGCGTTTTAGGACGCGGATTGCGGCGTTCGGAACTGAATGCCGAGACACCGTATAACACCTATCGGATCGACGGCTTGCCGCCGACGCCGATTGCGAACCCGGGTCGGGCCAGCATCGAAGCGGTTATGAACCCCGAAGAAACGGATTTCGTATTCTTCGTGGCCGACGGCACGGGTGGGCACGTGTTTGCAGAAACTTTGGCCGAGCATAACCGCAATGTTGCCGAATGGCGGCAGATCGAAGCGGAGCGAAACCAATAAGGTTTTAACCAATTGCGAGATACACCTATAGCGCGAGTGGATTGACTTTGCGCACGCTTGGGTGTATCAGTTTTGGCAAGCTGGAAGAATTGGGCAAGCGGCACGGGGTAATCCCCCGATGCCGCTTTTCCTATTCCCTCGCACGGAGCGGCGAAACAGCGGGTTACACGCATGGACAAAAACGACCCCTATGTGGGGGAAGGTGAGCTGCGCCATCTGTTGGTGCAGGCAGAACGTCAATTCTGGGCATCGGGCGATGCGCTTGATGCCGTCATAGCAGACATCAAAGACGGAAAATTCGGGGCGGCCAAAGATCTTTCGGCCGTTATCGCGAGTGTACGCAAAGGTTTGGAGGCCGTTTTCAGTGAGCGCGCAAAGCTTGAAAAATACGACCCAGAGGGTGGAGGCCGAGACGGAGACCTGGATCTCGACGGCGCACGAACCGAGGTCCGACGCCGAATGGATCGCCTGCGCACCACATTCGGTTCGCGAGAGTTTTCTGGCGGATCTGACGGATAAAGCGCTGGTTGCGCTGCCGTGGCTGTTCGATTTCTGGGCCATGCCGCATCAATTGCCGCCCGAAGGATCGTGGCGATCATGGGTCTGTATGGGCGGTCGCGGTGCGGGGAAAACCCGCGCCGGGGCCGAATGGGTGCGCGCCCAAGCCGAAGGGGCGGGGCCGCGCGACCCGGGCAGCGCGCAACGGATCGCGCTGATCGGCGAGACTCATGATCAGGTGCGCGAGGTGATGATTTTTGGCGACAGCGGGATCCTCGCGTGTTCTCCCCCGGATCGTCGCCCGAAATGGGAGGCGACGCGCCGCAGGTTGGTCTGGCCCAATGGCGCGATTGCGCAATGTTTCTCGGCGCATGAACCCGAGGCGCTGCGCGGGCCGCAATTCGATGCGGCTTGGGCCGATGAACTGGGCAAGTGGAAAAAGGCCGATGAGGTCTGGGACATGCTTCAATTCGCGCTGCGTTTGGGGGATGAACCGCGTTGCGTGGTCACGACAACACCGCGCGCGCAAACCACGCTCAAGGACTTGCTCAAAAATCCCTCAACGGTTCTGACCCAAGCGCCGACACAGGCCAACCGCGCTTGGTTGGCCGACAGCTTTCTGACTGAGATCGAAACGCGCTATGGTGGCACACGCTTGGGACGGCAAGAACTCGAAGGAGTATTGCTGGATGACGCCGAGGGCACGCTCTTCCCGCAGGCTTTGATCGAAGGGTGTCGCGTCGACAAAGCCCCGGCATTTGATCGTGTGGTGGTGGCGGTTGATCCGGCGGTCACGGGCAACGCGGGTTCGGACCTGTGCGGGATCGTCGTTGTCGGCGCGGTCACTCAAGGGCCGGTGGCCGATTGGCGGGCCTACGTGCTGGAAGACGCCAGCGTTCGCGCCTCAAGCCCCACCGATTGGGCCAATGCAGCCATTGACGCGATGCAACGCCACGGGGCCGATAAACTGGTCGCCGAGGTGAACCAAGGCGGCGATCTGGTGGCCAGTGTGCTGCGACAGGTCGATCCGCTGATCCCCTATCGCGGCGTTCATGCCTCACGCGGGAAATCGGCGCGCGCCGAACCTGTGGCGGCGCTCTATGAACAGGGCCGGGTGAAACATTTGCGTGGGCTTGGTCCGCTTGAGGAACAAATGGCGCAGATGACAGCGCAGGGGTTTCGTGGAACCGGCAGCCCGGATCGCGTGGATGCGCTGGTCTGGGCCTTGCATGAGTTGGTCCTAGAGCCCTCGGCGAAATGGCGACAGCCACGCGTCAGAGCGCTCTAAGGCATCTTTGTGCGACAAATATCCTAGAGGGTGAGCCGCGACGCGGTGAGGGGGGCAACGCCCCCCTTTTTCTTTGGTGTTGCGCGCAATCCAAAGCACCGTTCGGTGCCCTTCCGAAATGAAAACTCTTTGAGGCGATAACTCGTTTCAAGGCCGAGGCACCAGGCAAACACGGGTGCCACGCGACAAGGAGGCAGTGCATGTTCGATTTCTTACGCAAGCCGGTGGCAGCGCCCGAGGCAAAGGCTTCGGCTGTTGGGCCGTTGACGGCCGGGGCAGTCGGGCGGATGGCGGCGATCCAAGCCGCAACGCAGCCGCGCTGGACGGCGCGCGACACGGTCTCGCTGACCCGCGCTGGGTTTCAGGGCAATCCCGTTGGCTTCCGTGCTGTTCGCTTGATTTCCGAGGCCGCAGCCGCGCTGCCCTTGGTACTACAAGACTGCGAACGTCGGTATGACCAGCACCCGTTGCTGGGTCTGATGCGCCGGCCGAATCCGGCACAAGGCCGCGCTGAGTTTCTAGAGGCCATCTACGCGCAAATCCTGCTATCTGGCAGCGCCTATATTGAGGGTGTCGCCGGGTCGGAACCGGGCATGCCCGCTGAGTTGCATGTGCTGCGCTCGGATCGCATGAGCGTCATTCCCGGCACCGATGGTTGGCCTGCAGGCTATGAATACGCCGTGGGAGGCCGCAAACATCGGTTTATCGCCGGTGATGGCCCGTCGCCGATTTGCCATGTGCGCTCCTATCACCCGCTCGACGATCATTACGGTTTGTCACCCATCGAAGCTGCCGCGACCGCGTTTGATGTGCACAGCAGTGCAAGCCGCTGGTCGAAGGCCTTGTTGGACAATGCCGCGCGGCCATCGGGGGCGATTGTGTTCCGAGGGTCGGACGGTCAGGCCTCGATGACGCCAGAGCAATTCGAGCGCCTGCAGGAAGAGATGGAAATGCACCATCAGGGCGCGCGTGACGCGGGCAGACCGATGTTGCTGGAGGGTGGCCTCGATTGGAAACCGATGGGGTTTAGCCCTTCGGATATGGAATTCCACAAGACCAAAGAAGCCGCCGGACGCGAGATCGCTTTGGCCTTTGGCGTGCCTCCGATGTTGCTGGGGATCACTGGTGACGCGACCTATGCCAATTACCAAGAGGCCAATCGCGGGTTCTACCGTCTGACGGTGTTGCCGCTGGCCGCGAAGGTGACGGATTCGCTGTCTCACTGGCTGTCTGGTTATAGCGGCGACGCGTTAGAACTGAAGCCTGACCTAGATCAGGTGCCTGCGCTGGCGATTGAACGTGAGCAGCATTGGCGCCGGGTGGCTGACGCCGACTTTCTGACGGAGGCCGAAAAACGCGCACTGCTGGGGCTTTCGCCACGCTCGGAGGGTGAATGACTGCGCAAAGACGAGCGGTCGGCGGGTCACGGTTCTTATACGACAGTTTTGACCTCGCGCAGGCCCGAATCGACGCCCAAGAGCGCGTCGAGACCGAGCGCCGCGCTGGGCTGGATTATCGGCTAACGCGGATCGAAGAAGGGCTGGAACGTTTGGAAAAGCGTTTGTGGCTCGTAGTTTACGGGGTGGCGTCAGGCGTGCTGGTGCACGGTGCGTTGGCCTTGTTGGTGGCACGGATCTGAGGAGAGACGATGACGGGGCTGGAAACGAAATTCACCCAACCGGGTGTGGCATTGTCGGACGGATCGCTGATCCGGGGCTATGCGTCGGTCTTTGGCGTCAAAGATCGCGGCGGCGATATCGTCATGCCGGGTGCTTATGCGGCAAGCCTGAAACGGCTGACCGAAGCTGGCGGACGCGTGCGGATGCTGTGGCAGCATGATCAGGGCCAACCGATTGGTGTCTGGGATGAAGTCGTCGAGGACACGCACGGATTGCGCGTCAGTGGCCGATTGCTGACCGATGTGGCCAAGGGCCGCGAGGCAGCGGCGCTGATGTCGGCGGGCGCGGTCGACGGGTTGTCGATTGGCTACCGCACGTTGCGGGCTGAAAAGCAGACCGGCGGCGGGCGCAAGTTATACGAGTTGGAGCTGTGGGAGGTGTCGCTGGTGACGTTCCCGATGCTGCCAGTAGCGCGTGTTTCGGCCAAAGAGGACACCCGCGGCGAAAGCCTGATGACGGTGTTCGCTAAAGGTTTGGACGAAGCGCGAACGGCACTGAAACGCTGAAACCTTCGTGTTTCACAACAAGACAGCGCAGGGGCTTTCGGCCTCTGCGGTGGAGGCGGGTGCCGTGGTGCGGCCTGCCGTACCAAGGCAACCAAGAAAGGACTGACATGATGAGCAGCGAGTTTCCCGGGTCCCAATCGTTTACGGGCCAGGCGAATGACGCGGCGCAAGAGCCGGTCGGCGAGGCGGCGCAACTGAAGACTGCGATGGAGGGGTTCGTGAATGAAATCAAATCCTTCCGCGCGGATGTAACGGGCAATCTGAAAAAACAGGACGAGCGACTGACCATGCTGGACCGTAAATTTATGACGAAAACCGCGCGCCCCGTGTTGGCGCAATCTGACGCTGGCGAAGGCCTGCACCTCAAGGCGTTCGACGCCTATCTCCGCAGCGGCGACGATGACGCGCTGCGTGGGATCGTGCTCGAAGGCAAGGGCATGAACACCTCGGTGAACTCGGAAGGCGGCTATCTTGTCGATCCGCAGACCTCTGAGCGTATTCAGGGCGTTCTCTACGCCTCGGCCTCGATCCGTGCCATCGCAAGCGTTGTGCAAGTCGAAGCGGGTTCGTTTGACGTGCTCGTGGACCACGGCGACGTTGGTTCGGGCTGGGCTGTCGAAGCTGGCCCAATCTCGGAAACCGGCAGTGCCGCGATTGATCGGATCTCGATCAAGCTGCATGAATTGTCGGCCATGCCAAAGGCAAGCCAGCGTCTGCTGGAAGACAGCGCCTTTGACGTCGAGGGTTGGTTGGCTGACCGTATCGCGCAAAAATTCGCGCGTGCTGAGGCTGCTTCCTTTATCGCCGGTGACGGTGTGGACAAGCCACGCGGTATTCTGAATCACACGATCACCGCCAATGACACCGCTATCTGGGGTGAGTTGGGCTATGTCGCAACGGGCGCCGCTGGCGACTTTGACGGTACCAATCCGGCCGATGCCATCGTCGATCTGGTCTATGCGCTGGAGGCGGGTTACCGCGCCAATGCGGCCTTCGTGATGAACTCGAAAACCGCCGGTGCCGTGCGCAAGATGAAGGACGCTGATGGTCGCTTCTTGTGGTCGGACGGTCTGGCTGCGGGTGAGCCTGCACGCCTGATGGGTTACCCGGTTCTGATCGCCGAGGACATGCCCGACATCGCAGCCGATGCACATGGCATCGCCTTTGGTGACTTCCGCGCGGGTTACACCGTCGCTGAGCGCCCCGATCTGCGCGTGCTGCGTGATCCGTTCAGCGCCAAGCCGCATGTGCTGTTCTATGCCACCAAGCGCGTGGGCGGCGACGTGACGGACTTCAACGCGATCAAGTTGCTGAAGTTCTCGGTCTCGTAATCCCCTGAGATCGTATGAAATTGGTCTGACCCCCGTGGGCGGGGTCAGGTCGATGGCGGCGCAGGCGTGAACGGCGGACCCACAGGGTTTTTCGCCCCGTATCGTCCGGCTGCTCCCTATCCGTGTGAGCGGTACGGGGACGCGCCTGCGCCGGTTTTCAGCCAGTAGAAGACGTCTAGGAGGCAAGCATGGATTTGATCGAAACCAGTTCAGTGGATGACGGTGACCTGCCAGTCGCAGCGTTTCGTGCGCATCTGCGTCTGGGCGCAGGCTTTGCCGACGAGGCGACGTCGGACCCTCTGCTGGTCCAGTATTTACGCGCGGCGATGGCGATGATCGAGGCGCGCACGGGTAAAGCCCTGATGACACGTGATTTCAAGATGACGTTGCAGCGCTGGCGCTGGGCGGATGCCCAGGCACTGCCGGTGGCTCCGGTCTCAGTGGTCTCTGCGATGACGTTGATTGATGTGTTCGGTACGCCCGAAGTTGTTGATATCGAACGCTTCCGTTTAGTTTCTGACCGGCACCGCCCGCAGGTTGCGGCGACGGGTGCCGTGCTGCCGATGGTGCCCAGCAAGGGCTCGGTCGAAGTGGAATTCACCGCCGGGTTCGGCGTTGTTTGGGACGCGGTGCCCGATGATTTGCGCCAGGCTGTCATGCTTTTAGCGGCGCAGTTCTACGAGGCGCGCACCGAGGGTGACGCCGCTGTGCCGGGGGCTGTCGAGGCGTTGATGAAACGCTGGATGCCGGTTCGGATCACGGCTGGGGGGCATCGCTGATGCGCTATTCCCTCAACCGACCGATGGTGCTGGAGGAAGTGGTCACAACCCCGGATGGGGCAGGCGGCTTTACCACCAGCTGGACCGAGTTGGGCACGCTTTGGGTCGAGTTGCGCGCCGGGTCTGGCACCCAGCAACGGGGCACGATTGCGCCCGAGGGCCGGATGCTGTTCCGCGTCTATATGCGCGCAGCTCCACAGGGCAGCCCGCAGCGGCCCCGCCCCGACCAGCGCCTGCGCGAAGGGGATCGTTTCTTTACGATCCTCGCGGTTTCAGAGGCCGATACGCAAGGCGCATTTCTTCTGTGCCACGCCCGTGAGGAGGTGCCTGCATGAGCTATCAATCTGCCACAGCCCTGCAACAGGCTTTGTATGATGTGCTGATAAATGACGCGACTTTGGCGGGGTTGTTGCCCGGCGGCGTGCATGACGCGGCACCACCGGGAACGCCGCAAGGCACCTATGGGGTGATCGGTGTCGAGGACGCGATTGATCGGTCCGACGTGACCGGGCCGGGGTCCGAGCATCGGGTGCAGATCTCGGTGGTCAGTGATGCCTCGGGCTTTTTGACAGGCAAAAGTGCTGCCGCGCGTATCTCGCAAATTCTGCCCGATACGCAACCGGCACTCAGCACCGGGCGCGTCGTTGCGATCTGGTTTCATCAAGCGCGTGCGCGGCGGGTCGAGGGGGCCACTGTGCGCCGTATCGACCTGACATTCCGTGTCCGCGTCGAAGGTTAAGTTTTCAGAATAAGGAGTGGCTGGCATGGCTGTGCAAAGCGGCAAGGATCTGTTGATCAAGATGGATATGACCGGAGCGGGTCAGTTCGAAACCATCGCGGGGCTGCGTGCGTCGCGCATCAGCTTCAACGCGGAGACGGTCGATGTGACCAGTCTCGACAGTTTGGGCGGCTGGCGCGAGTTGCTGGCCGGGGCGGGCGTCAAAGCGGCGTCGATTTCGGGCTCTGGTGTGTTTCGTGATGCGGCGACCGATGAACGGGCACGGGCTGTGTTCTTCAACGGTGAAATCCCGGATTTTCAAGTGATTATCCCTGATTTTGGCACCGTCGAAGGCGCGTTCCAGATCACCAGCATCGAATATGCGGGGTCGTATAACGGCGAAGCGACCTACGAGATGACGCTGGCGTCGGCTGGGGTTCTGGAATTCGTCGCGGCAACAATCTCGGCGCTTGCGCCTTTGGATTATGTGGGTGACGGCGGCGACCAGCCTCCTGAGGAAGTGCCAAGCGGGGAGCCGGTCTAATGACCAATCCCTACGCGGGCGAGGTGTCACTGGTCATCAATGGCGAGCGGCGGGTGCTGAAGCTCACGCTGGGCGCTTTGGCCGAGCTCGAGGACGCGTTGGGGGCGACAAGCCTCGTGGCGCTGGTCGAGCGGTTCGAAGCTGGGTCATTTTCGGCGCGCGACGTGATGGCGCTGATCATGGCCGGGCTGCATGGCGCGGGTCATGCAACGGTCGCTGATGATCTGCTGCGCGCCGATATTGAAGGCGGCGCGGTGGCGGCGGCCCGAGCGGCTGCGCGACTTCTGGCGCTGGCCTTTGCCTTGCCAGAGGCGGCCGCGTGACACGCAAAGACGGAGTGACCCCAAAAGGGTTGGATTGGCCGGGTTTATTGGCCGCAGGGCTGCATGGCCTTGGGTTGAAACCCGCCGAGTTCTGGGCGCTGACGCCCATTGAATTGATGCTGATGCTGGGCCGGGACCAAACCGCCGAGGGGACCTTTACGCGCGAGCGATTGGAAACCCTTTTGCGGCAGTTCCCGGACCAAGCAGCACCACAGAAAACGGGAGCGGATGATGGCGGGAATGGACGAACTGGGCACCCAACTGGCAGAGCTGGAAGCACGGATGGCGGCGACCTCGGATATGGTGGCGGGCCTCGATTCCGGTCTTGCAGACATGGGTCGCAGCCTGATCGAAACGAACCGTGAAATGACGGGGCTGTCGCGGTCCTTGGGCACCGGGTTGCGCAAGGCATTCGACGAGGTTGTGTTTGACGGGCTGCGTCTGTCGGATGCGATGCGGCAACTGGGCCGGTCGATTTCGGATGCGATTTATTCCGCAACGATGCGCCCGGTGCAAAGCGCGGTTGGCGGCGCATTGTCGTCAGTCATCAGCGGCGCTTTGGGCAGCATGTTGCCCTTTGCGAATGGCGCGTCCTTTAGCCAAGGCCGGGTGATGCCCTTCGCGCAAGGCGGAGTTGTGTCTTCGCCCGTATCCTTCCCGATGCGGGGCGGCACTGGCTTGATGGGCGAGGCCGGACCAGAGGCAATCATGCCGCTGACGCGCGGCTCGGATGGCCGTTTGGGGGTCAAATCTTCGGGCGGCGGTCGTGCAATGAACGTGGTGTTCAACGTATCGACCCCCGATGTCGCGGGCTTTCAACGCAGCCAATCGCAGATCGCCGCGCAAATGCAGCGATTGTTGACCCAAGGGCAAAGGAATTACTGAGTTATGAGCTTTCATGAAATCAGATTTCCCGCGAACCTGAGCTTTGGGTCGCTGGGCGGACCAGAGCGACGCACCGAGATCGTCACGCTGGCGAACGGGTTCGAAGAACGCAACACGCCTTGGGCACAGGCGCGGCGTCGCTATGACGCGGGGCTTGGCCTGCGGTCCTTGGATGATGTCGAGCGCCTGATCGCCTTCTTCGAGGCGCGCGAAGCGATGCTTCACGGGTTTCGCTGGAAGGACTGGGCAGATTTCAAATCCTGCCGGGCCTCACGTTCGGTCACAGAACTCGATCAATCGCTGGGCTATGGCGACGGCTTCACCACGGAGTTTGCGCTGGCGAAAACCTATCGCTCTGGCGATTGGGAGACCGTGCGCTTGATCACCAAGCCGGTTTTCGGAACTGTGAAACTTGCAGAAGCCGGCACCGAATTGATCGAGAGCATCGCCTGGAGCGTGAATTTGGAAACCGGCATTGTCACCTTTGTGACACCGCCCGCTGTCGGGGCTGAGATTACCGTCGGCTACGAATTCGACGTGCCCGTGCGCTTTGATACCGATCTCATCCAAGTCTCGGTCGCCAGTTTTCAGGCCGGTGATGTGCCAAAAGTTCCCGTGGTTGAGGTGCGCCAATGATCGATAAAACCACAACGCGTGCGCGCGCTTGGGCGCTGGAACGTCGTGACGGAACCGTCATGGGTTTCACCGACCACGACCGCGACCTGAGCTTTGATGGCTTGGTGTTTCGCGCAGGCACCGGCATGAGCGCCAGCGCCGTGGTTCAGGCGACGGGGCTGGCGGTGGATAACACCGAAGCCGCCGGTGCCCTCAGCGATTCCGGGTTGCGAGAGAGGGATATTCTCGCAGGTCGCTATGATGGCGCGACCCTGACTATCTGGGAGGTAGACTGGACCAACACCACGTGGCGTCGCGTGTTGTTTCGTGGCTCTCTGGGAGAAATCACACGAGCTGGCGGTGCCTTTCGCGCAGAATTGCGTGGCTTGACCGAAGCGCTGTCAAAATCGGGCGGCCGGGTTTTTGGTGCCATGTGCCCTGCGGTGCTTGGCGATGCGGCCTGCGGGTTTGACACCAGCCAAACGGGGTTCTCTGCTGAGGTTGCGTTGCTCGATACGGCCGAGGAAGGCGCGATTCTGACGGTGCCTGCGCTGCCAGAGTTCGCAGCAGGTTGGTTTGTCGATGGTCAAGTGCGGTTTCAGTCTGGCGACGCTGCCGGGTTGCGCGCGTCAATCAGGCGCGAAGAAATGACCGACTCGGGGCTTCGCTTGCACCTGTGGGCGGCACCGGGCGCGGCCCCTGCCGTTGGCGACACAGTGTTGATCGAAGCCGGGTGCGATAAGCGGTTCGAGACCTGCCGGTTGAAGTTCCTTAACCAGTTGAACTTTCAGGGCTTCCCGCATGTTCCCAGCGACGATTGGTTGATGGCCACGCCGCGCGCCGATGACGCGAATGCGTGACTCTGTCCCTGATGCGCCCCGTCAGTTGGTTGTGCGTGAAGCACGCCGCTGGATTGGGACGCCGTATCAGCATCAGGCATCCGTGCTTGGGGCTGGCTGTGACTGCCTTGGATTGCTGCGCGGTCTTTGGCGTGCTGTTCACGGGGCCGAGGTACAAGCCATACCTGCCTATGGGCCAGACTGGTCCGAAAGCAGCGGCGACGAGGCGTTATGGGCGGCGTTAACGCGCCATCTAACGCCTGTTTCCAGCGAGATGCGGCCGGGGCAGGTACTGCTGTTTCGGATGCGGGCAGGCAGTGTTGCAAAGCACCTCGGCATTCTGAGTGCCGACAGCCCCGCGCCAAAATTCATTCACGCCTACACCGGGCATGGTGTGGTCGAAAGCCCGCTAAGCCCCCCTTGGGCACGCCGCGTTGTGGCGCGGTTTGACTTGTCTTGATGTGAAGGAGCCTGCAAATGGCGACGTTGCTTTTGTCCGCCGCCGGGGCGGCTGTTGGTGCCAATTTTGGCGGTGCGATTCTGGGTCTGTCGGGGATGGTCGTTGGCCGCGCTGTCGGGGCAACCGTCGGGCGGCTGGTTGATCAACGCCTTATGGGTGGGTCCGGTGCTGTCGAAACGGGCCGCATTCAGCGTTTGCAGGTCACCGGGGCGGGCGAAGGTGCCCCCCTGCCGCTGATCTGGGGGCGGATGCGGGTTGCTGGGCATGTTATCTGGGCCTCCAAATTCGAAGAAGTGCCGGGGCGTTCGCGCAGCACAAAAGGCGGGCTTGGACCAAAGGTCTCCGAGGAATCACGCTATGTCGTGAGCGTCGCTATCGCCCTGTGCGAGGGCGAGATTTCCGGCATTGGGCGGGTTTGGGCATACGGCGATGAGATCGCGCCGAAGGATCTGAACCTTCGGGTTTATACCGGCAGCATGGATCAAATCGCTGATCCGAAAATCGTCGCCAGCGAAGGCCCCGATATGGCACCCGCCTATCGTGGCACTGCCTATGTCGTGATCGAAGATCTTGATCTTGGTGCTTTTGGCAACCGGCTGCCCAACTTCGCGTTCGAGGTTATTCGCCCCGCGCAAGCCGAAGGTCAGACGACCCTACAGGACGCGGTTCAGGGCGTGGCATGGATGCCGGGCTCTGGCGAATACACCTTCGCAACAGAGTCGGTTTTGCTTGGGAATGCGAGTGTCGACCCCGGTTTTGGGGAAACGCTGCAACAGGTCCGCAGGCAGGCCAATGTGAACTCACCCTCGGGCGAGCCTGATTTTCGGACGGCGCTGTCGGCCTTGCAGACAGAACTGCCCGCCGCGAAATCGGGTCTGCTGATATCGTCTTGGTTCGGCAATGATTTGCGCTGTGAAACCTGCGAGATCAAACCGAAGGTCGAATACACATCGGTCGACGGACAAGAGCAACCTTGGTCGGTGACCGGCGTCACGCGCGACACGGCTGAAGAGGTCGTGCGTCTCTTGGATTCGCCAGTTTATGGCGGCACCCCGTCGGATACCTCGATGCTGCAAGCCATTGCCGCGATGAATGCCGTTGGCCAAAGCGTAGTGTTTTATCCCTTCTTGCTGATGGAGCAATTGGAGGGCAACAGCCTGCCTGATCCGTGGTCTGACGCCACCGATCAGCCCGTCTTGCCATGGCGCGGGCGCATCACCCTGTCGAAGGCCCCCGATCAAGCGGGCACGACAGACCGCACCGCCGCGGCAGAGGCCGAAGTCGCTGCGTTTTTCGGCACGGCACAGGCCTCGGATTTCACGGTGACGCCGGGATCGGTCAGCTATACTGGTCCCGCCGAATGGTCCTATCGTCGGTTCATTTTGCACTACGCTGCTTTGTGTGCGGCCTCTGACGGGGTCGAGGCATTTTGTATCGGCTCGGAAATGCGTGCCCTGACGCAAATTCGCGGCGCCGGAGACAGCTTCCCAGCCGTTGAACAGATGGTGACGCTGTTGCAGGACGTGCGCACCCTTCTGGGGCCATCGGTCAAACTGACCTATGCTGCGGATTGGACCGAGTATTCGGGCTATAACGCTGGCGACGGAGACCGCTATTTCCACCTTGATGCGCTGTGGTCGCACCCTGAACTGAACGCCATCGGTATCGACAATTACATGCCGCTT
>Ga0102812_10001081_pt1 | contig 19057 bp, 20 predicted proteins | sample ColrivemetaGS713_FD_79334 | JGI IMG/M metagenome (GOLD analysis project Ga0102812, IMG submission 79334) | Estuarine microbial communities from the Columbia River estuary - Flood tide ETM metaG S.713 | ecosystem: Environmental > Aquatic > Marine > Intertidal zone > Estuary | place: USA... | reverse complement strand
GCTCGGACTTCATGTTGTCGCGCAGATAGTCAAAGCCAAGCTCATTGTTGGTGGCATAGGTAATGTCACATGCATAGGCGTCGCGCTTGGCGTCCTCGGGCATTTGCGAGTAGGCAACGCCCGTCGTCATGCCAAGATGAGCAAAAACCTTGCCCATCCAGGCCGCATCACGCTTGGCCAGATATTCGTTGACGGTGACGATATGCACGCCCTTGCCTGTCAAAGCATTCAGATAGGCCGCGAACGTGGCGGTCAGCGTTTTGCCCTCACCGGTTTTCTGCTCGGCAATGTTGCCCTGATGCAGAAAAACCGCGCCCATCAGCTGGGTGTCGAAGGCCCGCAAACCCAAGGCACGCCGGGCGGCTTCGCGACAGTTGGCAAAGGCCTCTGGCAGAAGGTTGTCCAGGCTTTCCCCATCAAGCGCGCGCTTGCGCAACTCTTCGGTCTTTTCCTTGATCCCTTCATCGCTGAGCTTTTCGAATTCCGGCTCAAGCGCATTGATTTGTGCGATCAACGGGCGGGTCGCCTTGATCTTGCGGTCATTGGCTGTCCCAAAGACCTTTTTGGCGAGTGTTCCGATACCCAGCATGCGTTCTCCAGCCGAAGTTGTGATCTGCGACACGCATCTGCTTGCCCGCGCGCCCTGCAGCCCATAAATAGAGGCGGACGCGTGCAATCAGCCGCGTCCATAGGGCGATGTAAGGGTCGCGCCAAACCGTGTCAATGTCGCGCCCTGTCGCGGCCCCTACAAGAGGCTAATACATGCAAAAACATCTCCAATTTTTGGGCTGCGTGGCCCTGAGTGTCGTGTTGGGTACGTCTACACTTGCCCAAGATGCCGTCACAGGCCCCGACACGGTCGTTGCCACGGTCAACGGCGTTGATATCACAATCGGTCACATGATCGTCGCACGGGCCACATTGCCACAACAATACCAGCAACTCGAAGACAAGGTGCTGTTCGACGGCATCCTGGAGCAGTTGGTCCAGCAACAAGCACTGGCCAGCAGTTTTACCGGAGAACTGCCTCTGCGAGCTACGCTGTCACTGGACAACGAGTTGCGGTCCCTGAAGGCCGGAGAAGTCCTTGAGATAACGATGGCCGAGCCGATCTCCGATGCAGAATTAGAAGCAGCGTTTTCCGCTCGATACGCAGACGCGGTACCTGAGAACGAATACAACGCCTCGCACATCCTTGTCGAAACCGAAGACGAGGCGAAAGCTTTGATTGTAGAACTCGAAGGCGGTGCGGATTTCGCGGAACTGGCCCGAGAGAAGTCGACAGGTCCGTCCGGACCCAACGGTGGCGAACTGGGGTGGTTCGGCCCCGGTATGATGGTGCCAAGCTTTGAAGCCGCTACAATCGCATTGGACGTCGGAACCATATCCGGACCAGTAGAGACGCAGTTTGGCTGGCACGTGATCCGGCTGAACGAAACGCGGCAAAAGGCTTTGCCAACACTCGACGATCTGCGCGAAGAACTGACTGATACGCTGCGCCAGGAAAAAGCGCGCGCCAGGATCGATGCGGCGACCAGTGAAGCAGAGGTCATCGTGTCGAAAAACGACGCAATAGACCCTGCTATTCTGAAAAACTTAGACATTCTGGAGTAAACCAACATGGCCAAGATCACGTCCGTTTCTCCGCTCGCGCCAGCGGCCTTTCCTGAACTGCCCGTCATTCAGGGCGTCCGATTCGCGACAATCGCAGCAGGCGTGCGCTATCAGGGCCGCACGGATGTCATGCTGGCGCAACTCGATCCGGGTACGGCCATTGCAGGTGCCTACACGCGGTCTGCAACACGGTCTGCACCGGTTCTGGACTGTCAGGCCAAGACGGGTGGTGCCGCAGATCAGGGAGCTGCCATTCTTGTGAATTCGGGCAATTCCAATGCCTTCACCGGCAAAGGGGGCGTTGCTGCTGTCAAAGCTATCGCCGAAGCAACTGCCAAAGCCTGCGGCGTTCCGGAATCGCGGGTGTTCACGTCGTCCACGGGCGTCATCGGAGAGCCGCTTCCGTTCGAGCGCATTACGGCGCAATTGGACACGCTGGCGTCAAGACTGGATGCTGGCGGGATCGCAGCGGCCGCAAAGGCCATCATGACGACAGACACTTTTCCGAAAGGGGCACAGGCATCAGTCGTCGTGGGCGGCAAAACCGTGAAAATCGCGGGGATTGCAAAAGGCTCCGGGATGATCGCGCCCGACATGGCGACAATGCTGGTCTATATCTTTACCGATGCCAAGATTGCGCAATCCGAACTTCAATCCATCGTCTCTGCGCACAATGACGTGACCTTCAACTGCATCACCGTCGACAGTGACACATCGACGTCCGACAGTTTGATTGTCGCAGCCACCGGGGCATCCGGCGCGGATGTTTCCGGGAACGCTGAGTTTTCGGACGCATTGCATGCTGTGATGCTGGATCTGGCCCATCAGGTCGTGCGCGACGGAGAAGGTGCCACCAAGTTTGTCGAGATCGCCATAACAGGCGCAGCCAACGAAGCAGACGCGCGCACCCATGCGATGAGCATCGCCAATTCGCCGCTGGTCAAAACGGCGATCGCCGGCTCTGATCCAAACTGGGGCAGGGTGGTCATGGCGATTGGGAAATCCGGTGCAGCGGCAGATCGCGATCTTCTGTCGATCCGGTTTGGTGATGTGCTGGTTGCGGAAAATGGCTGGGTTAGCCCGGCCTACTCCGAAGCGGATGCGGCAGCCCATATGAAGGGTCAGAATTTGCGCATATCCGTCGATCTGGGCTTGGGGTCAGGAGCGGCTACCGTCTGGACCTGTGATTTGACGCATGGATATATCGATATCAATGCTGATTACCGGTCCTGAGTGCAAAAGGCCGTGAAGATTGTCCTCGTCTCAGCCGTTGCCCTGATTGACGCAGATGGCCGGGTTCTGTTGGCGCAACGGCCCGCTGGCAAATCAATGGCGGGCCTCTGGGAATTTCCCGGAGGCAAAGTGGAGCCAGGCGAAACGCCTGAAGCGGCCCTGATCCGTGAACTGCAAGAGGAGTTGGGGATCGGGACATGGTCATCCTGTCTGGCACCGCTGACCTTTGCCAGTCATAGCTACGACGACTTTCATCTTCTGATGCCTTTGTTTGCCTGCCGCAAATGGGAAGGCACGCCCAAACCGCGTGAAAACCAGACACTAAAGTGGGTCCGCCCAAATGCCTTGCGTGACTACCCGATGCCGCCCGCAGACATACCCTTGATCTCTATTTTGCGGGATTGGCTCTAGTTCAGTCCAAACACAACCCGTTTCCAAAATGTAAATAATGATCAGAAAGCATGCTTTTTGTTTATGACATTTTGGTGAACATGGACTAGAGTTCGGCTCGTATATCCTGGGGAGGATAAGATATGCTTCGAACGATCATGCTGGGCAGCTCAGTATTGATACAAGGAATATTTGTACGCGCACTGCCTGATGGCAAAATCTGTGTAAAAGTCGGTGACCAGGTGTTCTCCGGAACACCCGTCTTGAAACCAACCTGACATGGTCTGATCTGCTCTCGCAAAACCTTGAAAAGAACAGACGAGAACAGAAACAAGTTGACCTTTTTGGGCCGCAAGTAGTCGAACGACCCTTTGTTTTAGAAGCAAAAACCCCCGCTGAAACATCAGCGGGGGTTTTCTTATTTCAGATCAAACCGTTTGTCAGGACAGGGTCCGAGTGACTTCTTCGCGCTCGAAAATTTCGATCACATCACCGGGCCGCACATCATCATAGTTTTCAAACGCCATACCGCATTCCTGACCGGACTGCACTTCGGGCACTTCGTCCTTGAAACGCTTGAGCGTTTTCAGAGTGCCTTCATGGATAACCACATCGTCCCGCAGCAAGCGAACACCAGCAGACCGGCGCGCAACACCTTCGGTCACCAGACAACCTGCGACCTTGCCGACGCCCGTCACCTTGAACACTTCCTTGATGGTCGCGTACCCAATGAAGGTCTCGCGGATTTCCGCACTCAGCAGACCGGATGCCGCCGCTTTTACATCGTCAACCAGATCGTAAATCACCGAATAGTAACGGATTTCGACGCCTTTCTGGTTGGCTGTGTTCCGCGCGGAAGCATTTGCACGCACGTTGAAACCCATGATCGGCGCACCGGATGCTTCGGCAAGCCCCACGTCGGTTTCGGTGATGGCACCGACGCCCGAATGCAGAACGCGCACGCGTACTTCGTCGTTTCCGATCTTTTCCATGGCCTGAACAATCGCTTCTGCAGAACCCTGCACATCCGCTTTTACGAGGATTGGCAGTTCGCTTACGCTTTGGTTTGCCTTGGCATTGGCCATCAGCTGTTCGAGCGTAGTAGCAGCGCCCGCTGCCGCGCGCTTGTCTTTGGCGGCCTGCGCACGGTAGTTCGCGATTTCACGCGCCTGGGCTTCGGTGCTGGTGACGTTCAGAACGTCGCCCGCTTCGGGTGTACCGTTCAGACCCAACACCTCAACAGGGACGGATGGGCCCGCCTCTTTGACACGCTCGCCCCTGTCGTTGATCAGCGCACGAACCTTACCGTACTGCTCGCCCACAACAAAGATATCACCCTGACGCAATGTGCCATTCTGAATCAGAACGGTGGCAACGGGGCCACGGCCGACATCCAGTTGCGCCTCGATGACAGCACCCTGTGCGGCGCGGTCGGGATTGGCCTTGAGCTCCAGAATTTCAGCCTGCAACGCGATGGCTTCAAGCAATTCATCAAGCCCTTCACCTGTCACGGCAGAGACTTCGACGTCCTGCACGTCGCCAGACATCTTCTCCACAACCACTTCGTGCTGCAAAAGATCGGTGCGCACTTTGGTCGGGTTTGCAGCCGGTTTATCAATCTTGTTGATCGCCACGATCATCGGCGCCTTGGCCGCTTTGGCGTGGGCGATAGCCTCAACCGTTTGCGGCATGACAGCATCGTCGGCAGCAACAACCAGAACAACGATATCCGTCACATGTGCACCACGCGAGCGCATGGATGTAAACGCTGCGTGACCCGGAGTGTCGAGGAAGGTCAGCAACTGACCACCCTCGGTCGTTACCTGATAGGCTCCGATATGCTGCGTGATCCCGCCCGCTTCGCCTGCGACGACCTTGGCATTGCGGATTGCGTCCAACAAAGATGTCTTACCATGGTCCACGTGACCCATAATGGTAATGACCGGCGGACGTGTAATAAGGTCTTTTGGATCGTCTTCGACTTCCTTGATGACATCTTCGACGTCCGAAGCAGATACCCGAACAACGTTGTGGCCAAACTCTTCGATGATCAACTCGGCGGTATCCGCGTCAATTGTCTCGTTCTGCGTGACCATCATTCCGTTGTTCATAAGAGCTTTGACGACAGCGCCCACGCGCTCCGCCATACGGTTGGCCAGTTCAGACACGACAATCGCCTCGGGCAATTGCACGTCTCGCACGATTTTTTCACGCTCAACTGAACCGCCCATCGCTTTTTGACGCGCACGCTCCTGTTTGCGTTTGATCGCCGCCATAGACAGCTGACGCCCACCTTCACCACCGGCCAACGCCTGATTAAGCGTCAGCTTGCCGCCGCGACGGGAATCGTCAGCGCTCTTGGCACGGCGCGTATTCTCTTCGCGTTCGCGATCCTGCTTGCGGGCAGGCGCCGATGGTGCCGCCTTGGCACTGGTCGGGCGCGCAACGGTCGGCTCCTCGACAGGTGCGGCCGCAGCCTGGGCGGCTGCCACAGCATCGTTCTTGGCCCGCTCTTCTTCTTCCGCTTTAGCGCGCAGGCTCTCCTCACGCTCTTTGTCTTCAAGTTCTTTGGCCTCTTGTTCGGCCCGGCGGCGTTCGCGCTCTTCAGCGCGTGCCTGCTCATCTGCCTCGCGGGCAGCGGCTTCTTCACCCTCGCGGGCTTTCGCAGCCTGAACCGCTTTTAGACGACGCTCCATCTCTGCATCAGAAATGCCGGCCGGACGCTTCGAAGGATCCCCAATTGGAGACTTGCCGCCCGTAGCAGCACCTGCAGTACCCGCTTTGGGCACTACAACGCGCTTGCGCTTGGTTTCGACCACGACATTTTTAGTGCGCCCGTGGCTGAAACTCTGTTTCACACTTCCCGGACGCGCTCCGCCGCGCAGACCCAATGTTTTCTTACCGTCAGTATCGCTCATGAAGCTCGTCTATCCTTTCGGATGGCCCTTGCCATCCTCGTTTTCGCGCACGCCTTTAAGTCGTTGGGCTTCCTCTACAACACGTTGCGTGAGTCCACCAGAGGCGAGCGCCCCATGTATCACAGTTTGGCGTCCGAATGCCAAACCCAATTCATCCGCCGTCAACCAGCCGATGTAGCTGCCGTAGTGCGGCGTGCTCAGTTTAGTCTTGCCACGACCTGAACCATCGACCGCTTGAATCAAAACCTCGGCCTCTTCCGTCTGAAGCCAGCTTTTGACCTTTTCATATCCAGCGACTGCCTTGCCGGCTTTGCGTTGAAGCGAGATCAGATCAACAACCCGCCGCGCAAGCTGCGCCTCGACTTCGTCGATCAGGTTCTCCGGCACCTTAACCGGTTGTTTGGCCGCGCGGGCAAAAAGCCCCTTTTTGATAGCCAACGCCAACGCCGCCCGGTCGGCTGCAACGTATATACCCCGTCCGGGCAGTTTTCCCATGACATCGGGAAAAAGCTGCCCTTCCGGCCCCACGACAAAACGGATCAGACCATGCTTGGGCTGCACCTCGCCCGTTGCAATGCACTTGCGGTCTGGACCATCTTCACGGTCTTTGGAAACGCCACCGCGACCCATCGGTTCCCCCAAGGCCTGAAATCAGGCCTCGGTTTCCTCGCTGTCGTCTTCGGTTTCTTCGGCGTCGGACTCAAGTTCTGCCGGATCAACCCATCCCAACAGGACGCGGGCCGTCATGATCATGTTCTGCGCTTCTTCCAGAGACACATCAAAGGGTTCCAGCACACCGTCGTCCTTGATGCGCTCGCCCTTCTCGGTTGTCCAGCCGCCAGCCAACTCCCAATCGGCGCAGGTTGCAAAATCTTCCAGCGTCTTGACGTTGTCCTTTGCCAGCGCCTCCAACATTTGGGGTGTCAGCCCCTCGAATTCAACCAGGCTGTCTTCGACACCCAGCGCGCGTGCATTGTCCAGCGCAGCCTTGTTCTGCGCTTCGAGCACGTCGCGCGCGCGCGCCTGCAATTCGTTGGCCGTATCGGCATCCACACCGTCGATCACCAGCAATTCGTCAACATCGACATATGCCACTTCTTCAAGATTGGAGAAGCCTTCAGACACCAGAAGCTGTGCAAAAAACTCGTCCAGATCCAGGTTGTCGACAAACAGCTTGGTGCGCAGTTCGAACTCGGCCTGACGACGCGCGCTCTCCTGCTCTTCCGTCATGATGTCGATGTCCAGACCGGTCAACTGGCTCGCCAGACGCACGTTCTGACCCCGGCGGCCGATGGCAAGGCTCAACTGCTCCTCGGGAACCACGACCTCGATCTTTCCGGCCTCTTCATCCAGAACAACTTTGGTCACTTCTGCGGGTTGCAGCGCGTTCACCAGAAAGGTCGGCTGATCTTCGTTCCATGGAATAATGTCGATTTTCTCGCCCTGAAGCTCGTTCACGACGGCCTGTACTCGGCTACCACGCATACCAACGCAGGCGCCGACAGGGTCAATCGAATTGTCATAGGAAATCACAGCAATCTTGGCGCGTGAACCCGGATCGCGGGCCACAGCCTTGATCTCGATGATACCGTCATAGATTTCCGGTACTTCCATCTTAAAAAGTTCAGCCATGAATTCCGGCGCGGTCCGGCTCAGGAAAATCTGCGGGCCACGCTGCTCGCGACGCACGTCCTTGATGTAAACGCGGATACGATCGTTGGGGCGATAGCTTTCGCGGCCAATTTTCTCGTTACGGCGCAGGATCGCTTCGCCAGCGCCAACATCGACAATAACGTTGCCATATTCTTCACGCTTGACGAGGCCATTGATGATCGTACCTGCGCGATCCTTGAATTCTTCGTACTGACGGTCGCGCTCAGCTTCGCGAACCTTTTGCAGGATAACCTGCTTGGCGGATTGCGCGGCGATACGGCCCATTTCGACAGGCGGTACTTCTTCGATCAGCTGTTGGCCAATCTCTGGATTTTCCATGTACTGCTTGGCCTGCTCAACGGTAAACTCGGCCTGATAATTCTCCAGTTCGTCATCCGCGACAACCGTGCGCACACGGGTGAATGTCGCGCGACCTGTCTTGCGGTCAATGTGAACACGGATATCCATTTCGGCGCCGTAACGCGACTTTGCAGCCCGCGCGAGGCTTTCTTCCATCGCTTCGACAACCAGACCGGGGTCGATCATCTTTTCGCGGGCAACCGCCTCGGCAGTTTGCAACAGTTCCAGCTGGTTTGCAGATGTAATGGCCACTATTTGTCCTCCTTGGACCCTTCGGTCGTATCGATATCGCCAGTGTCAGGCGTGTCTTCAGAAATTTCGTCAAACTGCGTTTCATCAATGACGCCGGAGTCTTTGCGTTGGCGCAGCATTTCGCGTATCAGCTCATCGGTCAGAACCAGCTTTGCGTCGCTCAGCCAGTCGAATTTAAGCCCGATCGTACCCTCTTCGACGTTGATCAACACCTCGTCGCCTTCAACGCCGGCCAACTCGCCCTTGAAGCGGCGGCGTCCATCGATCATCTCCGATGTCTCCAGCTTCACTTCATATCCTTCAAAGGACTCAAAGTCCTTTAGCCGGGTCAGTGGGCGGTCGATGCCAGGGCTGGAAACCTCCAGCGTGTATTCGTCAAGAATAGGGTCTTCAACATCCAGAATTGCGCTCACTGCCTGGCTGATCCGGGCGCAATCATCCACTTCTATCCCGCCCTCAGGCTTTTCCGCCATGATTTGCAAAGTCGTTGATTTACCAGACATCAGCCGCACGCGCACCAATTCAAACCCCATGCCCTCAATCACCGGAGTGATGATTTCGGCAATGCGGCGATCCATCGCGGCTTTGGCAATCAGGTCGTTGGTCATGGCATCCAATCAGGCACAAAAAAACGGGCTCGCGGCCCGTGTTCAAGATCGGTGGAGCATTTGGTTTGGACCCGAACGCGCCGCTGTTGAAAGCCATATACGCACGCCAGTTTGAGTCTGCAACCCCTGATCGTGGCTCAGGCCATCCACCACCGTTCTGCGGCACGCAGATTATCAAGCGGACCATGCCGACCCAGCCGCACTGGAAGCGCAACGTCGCGCCACACCGCGTAGGCCGCATCTTTGACTCCGGGCAACACCACAATGCCGCTCTGTTCGAGCTCATCAAATGACGCATCCAGATCAGCCGCATCGACCAGATGTTCGCTCAGCGCCTGGGCGCGCACCTGCGCCGACGGCACGGACACAAGCTCGATCTCATCAAACCAACCGGCGGTTCCGTCCTTGTAGTGCCGCTCGACACGCGTGCCGATGAATTGCTGACCGGGATTGAATCGGCTGACGCGGTAGAGGCCGGTGCCAATCCCCTCGTCCTGCGCCCGTTCCATGGCCTGTTCGGGATACATCACAAAACGCGGATGCGACAAAAGCAGCGGAAAATGCGGGTTCGGCGCGTTCAGGTCAATCTGCACGCGATGCTCCCCCAAAAGCACGATCTGGCGGATCGACGCGAAAGCTGTGTCCCTATGAAGAGACAACGACGCAACCACATCTCTGGCACCGAACGCATGGCCATTGTGGAAGGTCACACCCTTGCGCAATTCGAACACCCAGCTTTGGGCGTCCGAACTCCCTGACCATCCTGTTGCCAGCTCCCCGCGCAGGGTTCCGTCGGCTGCAATCTCGGTCAGCGTATCGAATACCGCCCCTACCATGGCAACCTGCATGAAAACGCCCATAGGCTGGCGCGCGTCAAACGTATCATTGCGGCGCGCCCCAGACAGAGCCGCGCGAAACCGCCCGCCTGACGCAGGCTGCGCCGAGGCGGAAACACCCGTCGCGGCCAGCAATGCTGCCGCTGCACCTGAAGCAAACAACGCCCGCCTGTCGAGTTTGTGCTGTGTCGGTTTCAATGCCGGTTTCATCGTTCGGCGATCCTATCCATGGCGCGCACGAGTTCCGCGCTGATGCCCGGCTCTGACAACGCGTGCCCCGCATTCCGAACCAGCTTCAGTTCGCAGTTTGGCCAACGCTGGGCCAATGTATAGGCGGTGTCGGGTGGACAGATCATATCATACCGCCCTTGAACGATCACGCCGGGAATATGTGCAATCCGACCCATATGCGCCAGAATCTGCCCGTCAAACTCCAGAAATCCGTTGTTGATGAAGTAGTGGTTTTCCAGCCGGGCAAAGGCACGTGCATAATCTCCGGGACTTTCAGCGCCTCCGCCGGAGGAATGAATTGAGGTCAATGCGTTCTCCCAAGCCGACCAGGCGCGCCCAAACCGAGTTTCAATCGACAGATCCCCGGAAAACAGCCGCCGGTGATAGGCAGCAATCAGATCAGACCGCTCATCCGAAGGGATCAGTTCAACGAAACGCTCCCACAAGTCTGGCCAGAATTTGCCCGCTCCGCCACCATAGAACCAGTCCAGTTCCGCACGTGTCATCATAAACACGCCGCGCAAGACCAGATGGCGCACGCGGTCTGGGTGTTCCTGCGCATAAATCAGCGAGAGGGTCGCACCCCAACTGCCACCAAAAACGATCCAGTCTTCGATGTCGAGCGCCCGGCGGATCATCTCTATATCATCAACCAGATGCCATGTGGTGTTGTGCGTGACTGCAGCATGTGGCCGCGACCGGCCGCATCCACGCTGATCAAAAAGAATCACCCGGTACACTTCGGGGTCGAAATAGCGGCGCATCGCGGGACTGCATCCACCGCCCGGCCCACCATGCAACACAACCACAGGAATGCCTTGCGGATTGCCGCATTGCTCCACATACACGCGGTGGCCCTGGCCCACATCCAGCATACGCTGATCGAAGGGATCGATCGGCGGGTACAGATATTGGACTGCGCGCTTTTGGTCCGGGATTTTGTCCATGATGGCCTATATAGTATCGAAACCGCACAAGATCACATGGAGATAAGAATGCAAGCGTCTCAAACCACCGTTGACCCCGCAGAGATCGCAAAATTCGAGGCGATGGCGGCCGAATGGTGGGATCCCAATGGCAAGTTCAAGCCATTGCATATGCTCAACCCCTGCAGACTGGACTATATTGTTGGCCAGATTGCCGGAGAGTTTGATCGCGACGTCACGGATCCGTCTCCCTTTGCCGGTTTGCGCATTCTGGATATCGGGTGCGGGGGCGGGTTGTTGGCCGAGCCTATGGCGCGCATGGGCGCAGACGTGGTGGGCGCGGATGCAGCTGAACGCAATATTCCGGTTGCACGAGTGCATGCCGAACAGTCGGGGCTGACGATAGATTATCGTCACACGACAGCAGAGGCGATGGCAGCTGAGGGTGAACAATTCGATGTCGTTCTGAACATGGAGGTGGTCGAACATGTCGCCTCGCCCATCGATTATCTGATCGCCTGTCGCCAACTATTGAAACCCGGTGGCCTGCACATTTGTTCTACGCTCAACCGCAACCCCAAATCTTTCATGATGGCGATTGTGGGCGCGGAACATGTCATGCGGTGGCTGCCAAAAGGCACGCATGAGTGGTCCAAATTCATTACACCGGACGAATTGTTCGACCTTCTTTCGCAGTCAGGAATGGAACCCGTCGACAAAAAGGGTTTCGTCTTCAATCCGCTGAGTTGGTCCTGGTCGATCTCTGCGCGCGATCTGAGTGTGAACTACGTAACCGCCAGCCTGAAACCGCGTTAATCTTTCTGGACGAACTGGTGGCGCAATGCACGCAGAATGGGCAGAGTCGCGCGCACCTTATCCTCGCCCAACTCTTCAAACACCGTGTTGATCATCGGGGTGATCGCGCCGATCGCCTGATCGCGAGCCGCGCGACCAGCTGGGCTTATCGAGATCAGCTTGCGCCGCGCATCATCCCAATCGGGCCGAATGTGAATGTATCCTGCCCATTCCAGCTTGCTCAGAGTGTTGGTCATGGCGCCGCGCGTGACGTTGAACGTTTCCGCCAACTGGGCAGGCGTGCGCTCGCTTTCATGCCAGGTCAGATGGTTCAGCACCGAAAAATGTGAAATCTCCATGCCCTTTGGCAACACTCGCGTCAGACGGGCACGGACCATCTGATCCGCCGCCAGAATTTCGCTAAAGAGCGAGATCGCAAGGGCATTTCTGTCTTCGTTCATTCAGGGTCCGTCAAAGTGTCGCACATGTTTCAGACTGGGCACCCGGCCGCGCGCCTTTGAAACTTCTCCCATATCCAGGTCGGTCATGTAAACGCCTGGTTTCTCTCCTGCATCCAAAATGACCTCTCCCCACGGCGAAACAACCAATGAATGCCCATAAGTATTTCGGGTTTTCTGACTGGCGCTGGCATGGGTTCCGGTTTGTGCCGGGGCCAATACAAAACAGCCAGTTTCAATGGCGCGCGCGCGCAACAGACAGTGCCAATGCGCCGCACCAGTAACCGGAGAGAACGCCGCCGGCACAGTCAGAATATGCGCACCGGCCTGCGCCAGCGCCGCATACAATTGTGGAAATCGCACATCATAGCAGACCGTCATGCCGATAGTTGCGAAAGGTGTATTCGCGATAACGGCACGATTCCCGGGGCGATACCCCGCAGATTCGCGAAACGTCTCTGTCGCGGTCACATCCACGTCAAACATGTGTATCTTGTCGTACCGGGCGGCTATCTGCCCCTCCGGTCCGATCAGAAAGGAGCGATTGGCAAATCGACCGTCAGTATCCCCCGTCTTGAGACCTAATGATCCAATCAAAAGCCAGATGCCCAATGCCTGCGCCTCTTTGCGAAGTGCTGCCAACGTTATGTCGTCCTGCTCTGATTGCAAAACACTGCGCTGGTGTGTGCGACTGGTGGAAACACAGTTCGTGACTTCGGGTGTCAGAACGAAATCTGCGCCTTGTGTTGCGGCAAGCCGGACAGCGTCCAGTGTCGTGAGAAGGTTGCGCTCCGGATCGTCACTAACATTGAGCTGACACAGACCAACGCGGGTCATGCGTTCAACAGCGCGTCAAGTTTGCCTGCCCGCTCCAGTGCGTAAAGATCATCACACCCACCCACATGAATCCCGTCGATGAAGATCTGCGGCACCGTGCGCCCGCCATTGGCACGCTGTATCATCTCTGGTTTGCGGGAAGGGTCTGCCATGACATCCACTTCGGAGAAGTCCACGCCCTTCTGGGTCAGCAACCGTTTGGCCGCATGGCAAAAGCCGCAGAGCGGCGACGTATAGATTTCAACCGGTTTCATCGCCGGAATCCTTTCAACAAATGCGTTGCAAGGGATTTAGGCGTCTTTGACCGCGCGCGCCAGTGTCACAACATAAACTGGTCCTGATCCCGCCTCCAAACATGCTTCGGCGGCGGCAGTCAGCGTGGCACCGGTGGTCAGAACATCATCGACGAGCAACACAGGCCGCCCGATCAGCCGATGCCTGCGCCTCGAATGCACCTTGATCGATCCGGCGACGGTGGCATATCTCAGATCCCAGCCCTTGCCTTCCAGCGAAGGCGTCCTGCGGTGACGCACCAAAAGATCAGGACATACCGGAAGCTCCATGTGGCGCCCCAGTTCTTGTGCAAGCAAGGCTGACTGATTGTATCTGCGCTTCAGAAGCCGCATCCAATGCAGTGGAACTGGCGCGATCAGCAGGTTGTTCTGCGGTATTTTCCGAATTGCGTGGGCCATCCAAAGTGCAGCCGGGCGCGCTATCTCCTGCCTGTCGCCATGTTTGAATGACAAAACCAGTTTGCGCGCCGTATCCTGATAAAACAACGCTGAACGCCCCATGCTCCAGGGGCGTGGAGAAGTCATGCACTGGTCGCACAAGATAGTTTCCGGGAACGCCGAACCCATTACCGGCACGCCACAAGCGTCACAGACCACACCTCCGACAAAAGGGGTGTCCCGCCAGCAGGCACCACACAGGCCGAAATCACTATCGACAGTCACTCCGCAGGTCAGGCAGCGTGGTGGATAAACCAGCGAAACAGCCGTTTGAAATACCCCTGCTGCCAACCTATTGTACCTCACCATGACTGCATCACACATCCTGACTGATTTGCGCGCTCTCGCGCTGCACCGCGCCCGCGCCTCTGCGGCCGACCTTTTCCTGCAACGCGCGGCGGCAGACGATGTCGAGGATCGCCTGAACTCGGTTAACAGAACGTTTACTTCGCCTGCTATCGTGACGCCCTTTCCCTCCATCTGGCACAGCAGACTGCCCGGCGCGCGCATAGTCCCCGAACGTGACGTTCTGGATTTACAGCCCAGCAGCCATGATCTGGTCGTGCATAGCCTGGGGCTGCATTGGTCGAACGACCCGGTTGGGCAACTGATCCAGTGCCGGAATGCGCTGAAACCCGACGGAATGTTGATTGCTTTATCTCTGGGTGGTCAGACGTTGCAGGAATTGCGCGCTTGCCTTGGTCAGGCAGAGGTTGCGCTGACAGACGGTCTGTCGCCAAGGGTCGCGCCGATGGGCGAAATCCGCGATCTGGGTGCATTGCTGCAAAGAGCTGGCCTCGCACTCCCTGTCGCCGACAGCATTACTTTGAAAGCCCAGTACCGCGATGCGTGGCACCTGATGCGCGATTTGCGCGCCAACGGCGAAACCAACGCATTGGCCCATCGATTGCGTCAAACCGCCACGCGTCGTCTGTTTGATCAAACGGCCCGCCTTTACCGCGAACACCATCCCACGGCCAACGGACAGGTGCTGGCGACCTTTGAAATCGTTGCGCTGACCGGTTGGGCTCCTGACAGCTCACAGCCAAAACCGCTGCGACCGGGGTCTGCCAGCCAGCGTCTTGCCGACGCACTCTCCGTCCGCGAAACACCCCTGCCGGATTGACCCTCGCTGAAAACCGTCTATCTGGACTGAAATGTTCGAACCCCGAGGATCAATGCATGCTGGACAGTAGCAAAACCGCAACGCGACCCGAGCACGCACAGGCTGACCATCCGGCCATACCGCGACAGCGCATCGGGATCTTGTTGGCGAACCTGGGCACTCCGGACAACTATGACTACTGGTCCATGCGACGGTATCTGAACGAATTTCTTTCGGATCGGCGGGTGATTGATTACTCGCCATGGATTTGGCAACCGCTTCTGCAACTGGTCATTCTGACAAAACGTCCGTTTTCCAGCGGCGCCGCCTATAAATCAATCTGGAACCATGCCGAGGGCGAAAGCCCTTTGATGACCATCACAAAGGCGCAAACGGCCAAAATCAAAGCAGCAATGCAGGCCCAGTACGGTGAAGATGTCATCGTCGATTTCTGCATGCGCTATGGCAACCCATCAACCCGTTCAAAGGTTGCAGAAATGACCGCGGCGGGGTGCCGCAAAATCCTGTTCTTTCCGCTCTATCCACACTACGCGGGGGCGACGTCCGCAACGGCCAATGACGAATTCTTTCGTTCGCTGACCTATGAAAAATGGCAGCCCGTAACACGTACGGTAGAACCATATTATGCCCGTCCCGATTATATCGAGGCGTTGGCCCAATCGATCGAACGCGCCTATGCAAAACTCGATACGCGGCCGGATACGTTAGTGTGCTCGTATCACGGCGTGCCGATCCGGTATCTGATGGAGGGTGATCCCTACCATTGCCAGTGTCAGAAAACGACTCGCCTGCTCAAAGAGCGGCTTGGATGGAAAGACACCGAGATCACGACAACTTTCCAGTCGAAGTTTGGCCCCGAAGAGTGGCTCAAGCCCTATACTGTTGAGGAGGTTGCGCGGCTGGCTCAGGCTGGCAAAAAGAATATCGCCGTCTGCGCCCCTGCATTTTCAGCTGATTGCATCGAAACACTCGAAGAAATCAACGAAGAGATCAAAGAAAGTTTCGAACATGCCGGCGGGGAAACTTTTACCTATATCCCGTGCCTGAACGACGACGACGTACACATCACTGCCCTGACCAACGTCATCAATGACAACTTGCGCGGCTGGATAGACTGAAATCTAGTTTTTTAATGCAAAAAAGGCGGTGCATTTGCACCGCCTTTTTTGTTTTCAGCAAAAGCTGATATCAGTCTGTAGCAACTGCAGCTGCAACCAGAACGAGCAGCAGAAGCGGAACAACGTAACCAGCGGAAGAGCTTGTTGCTTCTTCAACGATTACGGGTGCTTCTACGACTGGCTCTGCAAGCGAACCTGCGAATGCTGTCGATGCTGCAGCAGACAGAGCCGCCGCGAGTGCGAGTTTTTTCATAACATAACCTCCAGTATATGCAAAACACACGTATTGTGTGCATGCCCCAAGACTTACCTCGTGATCCTCTCTAAACAGCATTCAGCGTGTTTTGAAAACTGTAATCTAAAGCAAACCACCACATCCCATTGGATGTCGTCAAATAAGCAACACCTGTGTCCCAACTGTAGTCATGCCAAACAGTTCTGCGATGTGTTCATTGTACAACCCTATGCAACCATTCGAAGATTGGCGCCCAATCTTGCGTGTGTCGTGGGTCCCGTGGATACGATAATATGTCCAGCTTAGATACAATGCGTGCGTACCAAGCGGATTGTCCGGTCCTGCGGGAATAAACTCCGGCCATTCAGGGTTGCGCTTGAGCATCGATGGGGTTGGACGCCAACTCGGTCCTTCAACCTTTTGCACGACGGATGTGCGGCCCCGCCGCGTCAGATCTTCTGTCAGAGGAACACTTGAAGGGTACAATTTGTACACCGATTCGTCTTCTGACCAAAAGTGAAGCGCGCGGCTATCAATATCGACAAGCACCGCGCCGTTGCGCAGATCAGAAAAGTAAGGTTGCCAGTCCAGCGTTCTGAAGCTGGAAATATTGTGACGAACCGACTCCGTCAGCTCTCGCTCCTGCTGCGTTGTGGCGGCAGAATTGACGCTGCTGGTGTCCTGAGCGATCGCCGGAGCAGCCAAAAGTGCGGCTCCGCCCGCTATGAAGGCGCGTCGGTTAAAGGCATCGCGATGTGATTCGGACATCAAAGTCTCCGTTTTTCTACAAATTACCGTGTTGAGGCGCACAATATTGCGCGAATGCCGCAGTCGCAAATCAAACATGTGTCAACAAGCAACCTCACGCTGATGTGCGTTTGAATTGCAACCCGATGCGGGATATGGCGACTTGAAAAATAATGGAGCGCACCATGACTCGACTGCTGAGCATACTTCTTGCCCTTTCTGTTGCCCTGTCTGCCTGCGCGCCTAGCCCTGCGCAGATTGGGTCGGATGGAAAACCGCTGCCCAAAATGTACCGCATCGAAAAACGCGACGTTGGGAAAATACAGTTCCGCATGCTCGATTCGGTAAATGCCCTGCGAAGCGCCTCGAATATGCAGCCGGTTGCGCTGAATCCTGAACTGAATGCAGCTGCGGCGACCCATTCACTGGATATGTCGGCACAGAATCGGCCCTGGCACTTCGGATCAGATGGATCTTCGCCGATCGACCGCGTGCGCCGCGTCGGCTATCCGGGCCCACTGATCGGCGAGAATATCTCGGAAACCTTTGAGACGGAGCTTGAAACGCTCGCCGCCTGGATGGACAAGCCGGACACGCGACGGGTGCTGTTGTCGCCACGATCCATCAACATGGGCTTTTCGTGGTATCAGGAACCCAATGGCAAGATCTGGTGGACCCTCATCATGGGTGGCTGAGCCGTCACGCGTTTAACTGGATCAAAGTTCCCGTCCGCACCATCGCATAAATCTCTTCGATCTCTTCATTTTTTACGGCAATACACCCCCACGTCCAGTCCGGATCATCCGGCAAGTGCGGGTTTTTCTGGCCGTGAATAAAGATGTTACCGCCCGGTGATTTGCCCATGGCCTGCGCTGCAGCAAAATCGTTGACGTTCGGATAGGAAATACCAAGCGAGAGGTGGTACTGGCTCTGCGGGTTGCGCCGGTCAATCCGGTACAATCCTTCAGGCGTCCGCCCGTCCCCTTCAAATTCCTTGTGGCCAATCGGGGCGAAACCCAGGTTGATGTTATAGGACCGCAAAACGGCCTCATTGTTCAAAAGGTGCATCCGCCGCGCACCTTTGTTCACCACAACAAAGGTCACGTCCGGCCCATTATACCTTCGCAGTTTAGCGGGCTGACTACTGCACGCGCTGAGGGCAACCGATGCGGTAGCCCCTAATATCAAATCTCTTCGGCGCATTTTTTTGCGATCCTGTAACGATGTCTTTACGACTTATTTCTCTGCCTCGGATGCAGTTATACACCGAAAAATAGGCCGCTCAAATACTTCATTTCAAGCTTTTGTCGTTCAGGCGCGCCTCGATCGCAGCCAGCCGTCGGATCACCTCATCGCGATGTGCATCTGTGGCCTGAACCGCACCTTCCTGATGGGCGTCCTGCATCGAATTGACGATCAGGCCGACCAAAAGGTTCACGACCGCAAAAGTCGTCACCATTATAAAGGGCAGGAAAAACAGCCAGGCATACGGATAGACTTCCATAACCGGCCGAACAATTCCCATCGACCAGCTCTCCAGCGTCATGATCTGAAACAGCGTATATCCACTTTGCGGCAGAGTCCCAAACCAGTCAGGGAAGCTCGCAGCAAACAGCTTCGTCGCCATGACAGCGCCAATATAGAAGATGATCGCCATAAGCAGAAACACGCTGCCCATACCAGGCAGGGCCGTGACAAACCCCTCGACAACGCGACGCAGACTGGGCGCCACGGAGATGACGCGCAATACACGCAATATCCTCAACGCACGCAGAACCGACAGGCTTTGTGATCCGGGTATCAGCGCAACGCCGACGATCACAAAATCAAAGAGGTTCCAGCCGCTGCGGAAAAAACGACCGCCACGGGCAACCAGCTTCAGTACAATTTCAGTAACAAATATGGCCAGGCACGCATTATCGATTGCGAGAACAAGACCGCCGGCCCGGTCCATGATGGCGGGCATCGTCTCCATCCCCAGGATGACCG
>Ga0102812_10001080_pt1 | contig 19058 bp, 16 predicted proteins | sample ColrivemetaGS713_FD_79334 | JGI IMG/M metagenome (GOLD analysis project Ga0102812, IMG submission 79334) | Estuarine microbial communities from the Columbia River estuary - Flood tide ETM metaG S.713 | ecosystem: Environmental > Aquatic > Marine > Intertidal zone > Estuary | place: USA... | reverse complement strand
GAGGACCAGGACGTCATCGATCGAATACTGACTCACCTGCGCCAGAAAGAACAGGAAACACCGACTCGGCCATTGCTGGTGCCGCCGAGCAGAGCGCCGCCTGGGACATTGCCGCTTTTCGCTGGGAAGGATTCCAGCACAACAGCACTACACCAGCAAGGAAGCCAGTGAATACCGCATGGCATGAGCTGTCGCGTGCACCCGTTCAGGAATGAACGGATTTGAATGGCATGCTCAACGCCGCGAACAGGATTTTCGGGTCAATAGACGGGAATTTCGACAGCTCAGCAGGTCCAGTCGACACAATCAGCGAGGATGTCTACTCTCAATAGGCCGTTAGTATTTCCTATCCTTATGACTTCACTTCCGTTTATTGATTGCGCTCTTTCAGAAGCTGTTCGCGGAATCCACCCGATGCACAATTCGGGCGCAATTTTAACCCGATGGAGGCGCAATAGTTTTAATATGTGGCAATATTGTTTACATATGCGGCAATACATTGAGGGAAAGAAGTAATAAAACCACCGAGGACTCTATTGGTGGTGGAGGCACACACGGGCGCGACAACACTTCCAAATTCAATGGCCTATCGCCAAACAACCTCTTATTAAGGTAATATAACCTCCTTTATAGTTTCAATTGTTTGAATAGAGGTACCAGAGCCACATGCTTGAGGCCGTAGTCGGATCGGAAGGTGCAGAACGCGTCCTGCTGTTTTTGGCAGCCAGGCGGCAAGGGTATGCCCTTGAAATCGCCAATACATTCGGCATGAGCGTGAGCAATGTTCAAAAGCATCTGGAGCGGATGGAGCGGGACGGGTTACTGGTCAGTGACAAAGTAGGCCGAACTCGTGTCTTCGTCTTTAACCCGCGCTATATGTTCAAAGAGGAGGTCGATTCTCTGCTGACCAAGGCGTTGAGCTTCGCGCCAGCCGTGCTAAAGGAGCAATTGCTTTTAGACCGCCGACGCCCAAGACGCAAAGGTAAGCCCCTGTGACGGACATCAACGCGCTAAGCCGCGCTGAACTGGCCGCACTGGTCGTTGAAACACTGGCCGTCCGGGGCATCGAGGTGGTGCTTGTAGGTGGCTCGTGTGTGTGCCTCTACACCAACGAGCGCTTCGCTTCCTTCGACCTGGACTTTATCGACCTGTCCTACTCCAGAAAACGAAAAATTGCAGATGCACTCCAGGAAATCGGATTCCACTCACAGGGGGCGTCCAGATATTTCGAGAGAGACGGATGCCAATGGTCACTGGAGTTCCCTTCCGCACCCCTGGCAATCGGCCATGAGCAAATTACCGCCGACAGAGTTGCCGACCTCAAAACCAGTCAGGGCACCGTACGATTGCTTAGCACAACGGACTGCGTGAAAGACCGTTTGCTCTGGTGGTACCTGGAACGCGATGGCCAGTGCCAGGAGCAAGCACTGGACATAGCGAGGAACCATGCCATTAACTGGGAAGATCTGGCTGCCTGGCATGATGCAGAGGGCTATGCTCATCTATTCGACACATTTCAGGACTCAGTTACGACATGATGAACTGATGCATCAGAGACCAGAATAAGTTACACCATACTACCTCGGTAACCCGTTATTCTATGCAGTTTCGGACGAATCCAAGGCCATTTAAAATTGCGCAACATTGTTTCGAGGCGCTTGTTAGCCTCTCCAAATAGCTTTTTTTCATAATGCTGGTGTCGGCGGCCCCTGGGCGGCCCCGTTAAGCCCACCCGTAGCTACCACTTATCACCAGCACTTTCTTCTTCAATTTCATTAGCTTAGTGAATTTTTTCGATTGCGTAAGAGTGGTCGTTTTTTTACCGCTTTCCGTTGGGCCCAAATGGTGACCAAACTGGGCTGTCGATGGCGATTTGTTAATTCACGAATGATAACTGGAGAAAAAGCTCGGAGAGTATCAACGTTATTACAACCTGCATCGGACTCATTCTGGGCGGAGTGGCTTGGTGGTATCGGTATGATGCCGAAGTGCAGGAGTCGGGGGGCCCCGAGCGGTAGGAATCTGCCCAGAACGAAGTCAGGACCAGTAAGTCGGGGTACTCAAAAAGTTACTGTAACTGAATGTACATAGTTTTGGTTCCAAGTGAGTCGGTCGCATGCCTGATATCAACTCGTTTGCCACTTGATCGATCAAGAAGGCGCTCCATTATTTGCCACCTGGGGTCCACATCGTCGCCCTCCTGAGAGAGTGAGCCGTTATTTTCATAAGTAACCCTGCATATGGAGTTTCCGCATTCCATTCCGGTCAGGTCGACAGCGTCCACTTGGTGTATTACTTCTTCGATTGAATCTGGAAAATCACCTAAAGGTGTTCCAGAATCCAGTTGAAATTCTTGTTCCGCTAAGGTGTACTGATTAAGCTCTACAACGTCTCTGGATTGAGAGCTGTTTTCTGAAATTCTATCCGGTGCCCCGCGGTGACTGGACGGGTGTGTTCTTGCTAATCTCTTTGGCGATATTCCTTCCATCGCTGTTTCTAACGTCTCGATTCGAGCTGCCAAATCATCAGAAATCGGGTAACTTCCAGCCTCAGAGATTCTCTCTACATCTTTACTAAGCCGCTGCAGCTGATCGCGAATCTGCTGAACTTCAAATTTCAAGTCCGTAATCAACGTTGGTGAGTCGGGGCTAGTAATAGGTTGTATCTCTGAAGTTGAAGACTCAATCCAGCTCTTATTCTCTTGAATCAATGGCAAGGTCACGAACAACGATACGATCGCAGCGGCAAGCGCCGATACTATTAAGTTTTTGGTCATGCTGTGAAAATCAAAACCACTCTAGAAAACTGACCGCACCCTTTGGTGGCAGAATGCATCTCAGGCTCAAGTAGTTGGTGTCTTCTACCAGAGATATGTCAGGCCAGTAAAGAAATCCTCCACTGCGAGGAGGAATATTTATGGCGTTACCCTGAGTCCTAACTATATTGCCATTCAGATCATTTTCCTCCGCGGCGCAGGAAAATTTCTGGGTAGTACTATTCGTATTTACGAGCCCGATAGATATTTCATAAGGAGGCAGCTGAAAAGGGAGAATTACGGGGCATACGATAGGAAACGATGAACTCGGTGCGATGTTTATGGCAAGACCGTCCTGCTGTCGATAATATTTTCTCGTGTCTTCTCCACCTGGATTTTTCGGATCGCACATATACCCGTTCGATACGCTCTCCCCCTGAGAGTAGACTGTCAAATTGAAAGTAAGACCAAGTGTAAGAATCAAGCACGAAACGAGGGTTCTGATTGAAGTTTTCATGTGCAAATTACCCCAAAGCTTTCATTAATCCACATTCTGAAATCTAGGCCTATTGGGGTTTCATTGTGTTGACGCAGGTCAATTCACCACAATCTAATTGTCATTGTCATTTGTGCTGCAAAGAAATGTTGATGCAGGCAGATTCCCGTTGAAAGAAAGCGAAAGCCGCCTTGAGCGCGCCAATATTCAGTTGAAGAACCCGTCCCTGTATCAGGTCCATGCTCGCCTCGACTTCAATGAAGACAGCCAGTGATCGACCTGACATGGCTATTGCTGGTGTCGGCGGCCTGGGCGGCCCCGCTAAATCCACCCGTAGCTACCACTTACCTAAAGCACTTTTCCTATATTATTCATAAGCTTAGCGAGAATTTTCAATTCCCGCTCAGGCTGCACGCAGGCTGCGCACCAGACCCAGGGCCTCGTCGCGCTCGAGGAAGCGAGGGGTCGGGTAGCCGCTGCCTTCCTTAAAGGCAAGGTCCACCAGTTCCTCTATATCTTCTTCCTTGATGACGTCCGTGGTCTTCGGAATACCGATGGCCGCGTTCAGCGCCCAGACTTTATCGATCACCTTCTGTGCCAGGGCGTTTTCACCTTCGGACTTGTCCCCCAGCCCGGTATACACCGCTATCTCTGCCAATTTTGCAGCCGCACTTTCTTTCAGTAGCTCCAGAACGTGGGGTAAAACCATGGCATTGCCCAGCCCGTGGGGTACGCCATACTTGGCGCCGAGGTTGTGGGAGACGGCGTGCACATAGCCCACCAGGGCATTGGTAATGGCCAGGCCACCGTAGAAGGAGGCCAGGGCCATAGCTTCCCGAGCGGCGAGGTTCTGCCCATTTTTACAGGCTTCCTCGATGTTCTCGAATATCAACTTGCAGGCCGCAAGACCGTAAAAATTGGTGTCATCGGTTTCCCAGGTGCCTATGTAGGATTCGATGGCATGGGTTAAAGCATCCATACCGGTGGCAGCGGTGATATGCGGGGGCAGTCCGGTCATGAGTACCGGGTCCAACGCTGCTGCCCTGGGGATGATTCTGGCGTCGATCACGCCATCCTTGTGGTGGGTCACATTATCGGAAACCACCGCAATAAAGGTGCCCTCCGAACCCGTGCCCGCGGTGGTAGGTATCGCAAAAAGGGGCAGGGCCGGGTGCTTGCTCTTGTTGGCGCCAATGCAATCGGCGGCTTTGCAGTTGTTGCCAGCCGCCAGCGCGATCACTTTGGCCGCATCGATTGATGAGCCGCCACCGAAAGCCAGTACGCCATCACATTGATGTTGTCGCAACATGGCGATACCGTCATCGACGACCTGCTGGGTTGGGTCCGGGAGTACCCCGTCGTATAACTGGCACTCGACACCCCGCTCGCGCAACGCCGCCTGGGTACCTTCAAGCATACCCAGTTCCACGAGGGGCTTGTCGGTCACCACCAGGATTTTCTTGAGGCCAAACCGGGAAATGGTATCGCACAGTTTAAGGGATGAATTCTCTCCCACAAAAACAATGGGCCGGGGCTGGGGCTTGGTGATCACCGTTGCCATCAACGACAGTTTCGCCCTGTAAAACCACTCCTTGTAAAACGCTGGCATCTTCGACCTCTATTTTATTTTTTTGTGGGCGAGAAGTCTGGCACTCACAAGCCAGGATGTAAACGGTACATACAACCCAGCCTCCGGCCCCATGGGGTCAGAAGGCCTTATCGCTCTCCTGTAGCGATTACACTATCGAAATTTCAGGCGTGCCACGCTGCAGATACCCGCCAGGAAGGCCAGGGTGGCGCCAATCATGGCTGGCGTACTGTCGCTGCCATGACCTGCGGCAAGCAATCCCGCCAGCAAGGTTCCTCCCAGCGCCTGCCCCACCAGGCGATTGGTGGAAATCAAACCGCCTGCCGAAGCGGCGCGTGCCAGCGGTGCAGCCGATATCACAACCCGCGCGTTGGGCGACAGAAAGATGCCATAGCCTGTACCACACACGACCATACGCCAGGCAATGTCACTGTGCGATGCATCTCCCGGGATCAGGGCAAGCAACACCATGCCAAGGGTGGCAATGGCCATACCGATCCCGCCGAGAATGCCTGGATGATAGCGATCCGATAAATAGCCTGCGATAGGCGCGGTAACCATCATTGCCAACGGCCAGGGTGCGATCACGGTGCCCACTTCACCCGGTGAAAAACCGAATTGCTGCTGCAGGCGAAACGGCAGTGACAAGATAAACGTCATCGATCCAATAAATGCGCATTGTGCGCCTGCGATCGACAGGGCCACTACCCGGTCAGCCAGCAGATCCACCGGTAAAATCGGTGAAGCCTGACTGCGTTCCCTGCGCACAAAGACAACGGCAAACAGTGCGCCGGCGGCCACTACCAGCAGGGAAGCAGATATCGACTGGCCCTGTGACAGGGCCAGCAGGCCGGAGATGATGAGCCCGAAGGTAAGCGCACACAACAGTGCTCCCAGAAGACTGACCGATTCGGACTGTGGAGGGACGTCTGGCAGTGACCGCTGGCCCACCAGCAGAGACAACACTCCCAGTGGCACCGTGGCAACAAATACCCAGTGCCAGCTTACTGCCGCGGCGATAAAGCCTCCCAGGATCGGGGCCAGGGCGGCGGAGCTGGCGACGATAATACTGTTGATGCCCAGGCCCCGCCCCAATTGCTTGCCCGGGTAGACAGACCGCACCAGTGCGCTGGCAACACTGAGAACCGCTGCGGCGCCCAGGGCTTGCAGGGTGCGGGCAGCAAGCAACAGAGGCAGGCTTGGTGCCAGAAAACACAACAGGGCCGATCCAATAAAAACACACTGCCCGTACTGGTACATTCTTTTCAGGCCGATGCGGCTGCCCAGCGCCGACAGGGGCAGCAGGGTCATAACCAGCACCAGCTGATAAACACTGACAATGAGTACTGCAGCGGACGCTTCAACACCCAGGTCCCGCGCTATAGTGGGCAGGGCCACATTGGGGATAGCGCCGTCTATAACAGTCAGCGCGGTGCCGCAGGAAATAGCGAAAACTGCGAAATAGCGCTGCGGTTTGGGGAGGCCGTCCATAGTGACAGTTGGATGCGGTGCTTAGTCCCCGCCCTCCATTTTCGCCTTTAGCCCGGCAAATGGGTTGTAGGTGGCAGGTTTTACTGCTGCGTCTTTGGTGGACCCATAGCGCACATATTTCTCAAACTTACTGTGCTCTTCGTCATGGCAATAAATACAAAGCAGCTCCCAGTTGCTGCCATCCCCGGGGTTGTTGTCGTGATTGTGATCAACATGATGCACGGTGAGCTCAGATAGATTCTTGCGATCGAACTCGCGCGCGCATCGACCACAGATCCAGGGATACAGCTTTAGTGCGCGCTCGCGATAACCCGCCTCTCGCCTGGAGTTGTACTCGATCTGCTCAGCACGCACTTGCTCGAAGCTTTTCGATGGAGGTTTTTGCACACTCACGTCGCTCTGTCTTCCGGGAGTTCACACACTCAACTGTTCCACCTTCCGCCCTAGGCGAAGAATTTGGAGAGTTTGGCCTTGAGTTCATCTACCTTGTCGTCACCTGCGTCGGCAAGTTCCTTCAGGTAGGCGTGCCCTTCTGCTACTTTGTCCTTGAGCTCATTTACCTGGGTGAGTAACTGCTGCTCCAGCTCCGCATCCGCCACGTCCGATTCCGCCTTTGCCTTCTTGGCCTTGGCTTCGGCCTGGGCGGCCTCCAGCTGCTCGTCATAGGCGGCCAGTTGCTTTTCCAGTTTCTGTTTCATCAGATCTATCAAACTCATTGAAATTTTCCTTTTAAAAGATCAGTTTTCCCACCAAGCCTTGAGGGACGACTGTTTTCATAGGTACACAAATATTGTTAGAACCCATTAATTCAGCTACCAGACGCACTACTAACGGACAAATTACCGCAAACAATAGAGTACCGGTAGATCAAGGTAACTCTAATACCTTGTTTTCGCATTACCTATTGATATGCAACAAGGTATCGAAGTGTAATTCAAGGGGTCAGAGTCCTTGAATTCACCGTGATGTCTTTGACCGCCTATCACCACCCCAGCCAGAAGACTCGACAGGCCTTTTCACAATTTTTTTCAGTTGGTTTGTAAAGCATCTGCTACCAAACACCCAGCCCTTATTGGTCGCCTCCCTCAGTTCTTCAAGGACATCATCTCCAAGCGGAATATCAAACATTCGACAGTAGCTGGCTTGCCGCTCCAGATCATCTCGCCCGAGGCCAAGATACAAAGGATGCTGGCTAATCAGCCGGTCTGGCTTTCCATGGGCACTGGCTCCAAAGCTGGACCAGAGATATTCCCCTGGATGCCCGACCATGTTGGCTCTGACCGGATTTAGCTCAATGTATCGGCAAAGCGTAAAGAAATAGGAATCGCTGTCCACAATTGCAGACTTGTACCTTCCTTCCCAAAGAGTTCCGGTTCGCCCATGCCTGTTATTGAAGTACCGGACGTATCGCCTGCCAAGAGACTGCATCATACCTCCACTGGAGTTTTCATCTTTAGGGGTCACCAGGAGGTGTACATGGTTAGTCATAAGAACGTACGCATGGATAGCAGCACAGTACTTCTGCGCAGCCGCTGCAAGGAAATCCATGTAAGCAAAACGGTCACCAGCCGTCACAAAGCAGTTACTGCGATTGTTTCCTCGCTGGATAATGTGATGCAAACAACCGGGTGCAAATAGACGGGAACGCCTGGCCATGAGCCCCCCTTGAATATGTGTAGAGGAAACTGCTACATAAGCAGAATCAGGCTAGGCAAGGGAAGATCATTTGCGCGCAATTCAAGGGGTCAGAGTCCTTGAACTGTTTCTTGAACTGTTTCAAGGACTCTGACCCCTTGAATTGCCCCCTTGAAAGTTGGTGCTAGCCGATTAGGGTGAAGGCTATTGCGGTGAGAAATCCTGTGAGGGTGCTAAGGCCAACCACACTCGCCCTGCCCATATGCACCGCCTCCGGAATCATGGCGCCGGCAATCATGGTCAACATGGCGCCGGCGGCGAGGCCCTCGGCGAACACCACCCAGGTCTGGCTGAGCGATTCTGCAAGGTAAAAGCCCGCCCCGGCGCCGACGGCGGTTACCACCAGCAGGGATAACCACAGCAGGAACACCGCGGCCTTGCTAAAGCCCTGCATTCGCATGTTGGCGGAGCTGGCCAGGGCCTCAGGAAAATTCGACAGGAACAACCCGGCGATCAACGTATAGGGCACCACATCGGTGAACACCAGGGTATCCAGTTGCGCCAGTTTGGTCTTCAGTAGCATCAGCACCCCAGCGCCGATAATAAAGCTTTCAGGAATGCCATCAAGGAGTATGCCAAGCCAGATGGCTAGCGGCGCGCCCTTGTGTTCGACACGAGCCTTGCGCCATTCGAGTTGATCCGGTAGCTGGGTACCTGTTCGAAGTGCCTGGCGAGACTGTTCCAGCCAATCCAGCGCCTCCGCGCCGCGCTCCGCCACCAGGTTTGCCAGCAGCTTGACACGTTCGTCGCTAAGGTTGCGAACGGCCTCGGCAAATTCCACAGACAGTTCACTCAGGCGATCAAAGTCCGCCTTTGACAGGGCATAGCCACTGACCTCGGACTCCGCGTCCCCTGTAGCCAGGTGGGGGCGACCGGTGAGCAGGGGAATCACCCCGAGGACGGCGCCTTTTTCAAAACTGGAACGCAGCCCGTCCTGAGTGGCCGCAACCACCTTTCCCGCGGTGATGAATATCAATTGGTCGGCCGGTTCACCCTGGGTGGCAACAACATCGCCGGCCTCGTAGTGCACCGGCTTCACCATTTTAACCAGCGTATTGACGTGCTCCGGTGGCAATCCCCTCAACAGCGGAAAAGCTGCAAGCTGCTCCAGCACTGCCCGTTGCTGGTCGCGCTTGCGCGCAGTCAGGTAACTGATCGTACTGGCGGTATTACGCAGGAAGCCGCCGTGGGAATTGATCACTTTATCCAGCAGGGTAAACACGATACCGCCGATCGCGGCGCCGGCTATCAGGGCGAGAAAGGCATCAAGCGGATCCCCATGCCCAGAGGCTCCCCCGGGGGCATGCAGGGCAAATACTGTCGGCGCCACCAGTTCAACAGATAGCGCGGCGATCAGTGCGCCCGCCCCGAACGCCGCCAGTGCCGAGATGATGTAGGGCCGGGGATTGGTCTGTATCCCGACCAATGATCCCAGCGGCAGCGACACTGCGCTGATTGCCCCGAGGGTGATCGCCCACACCAGGTACTCTAACGTGAAATACGCCATGTCTGTATTCCCTCCGATCAGTTCGGTCCTTGTGTTGCCCAGGTTTCAAGGCAGTTCAAGGGGCAGTTCAAGGGGTCAGAGTCCTTGAAACAGTTCAAGGACTCTGACCCCTTGAACTGTTACTGCCAGCCGCCCCCGAGGGCCCGGTAGAGCTCCACGTAGGCACGCAGTTCCGCTCCCTGTGTTTCTGCCAGCAATATGCGCTGGTCGAACAGGTCCTGGTCGGCGTTAAGTATCTCAAGATAACTGGCAAGGCCGGCATCATAACGAAGACGGGACAGAGTCGCCGCGTCCTGCAGGGCCTTGACCCCGATCTGCAAAGTAGCGCGGGCAACACCGAGTGTGCGTATGCCGGCCAACGCATTGGCGACTTCCCGGTATGCATTCAGGGCGGCTTTCTGGTACTGGAAGAACGCCTGCTCATAGGCCGCCTGGGCAGCCTCGTAGTTACGGGAGATCCGGCCGCCCTGGAATACCGGCGCGAACAGGCTGGGGCTCACACTCCACACCTCGGCGTCGTTATCCATCAGGTCGGAAAAATCGCCACTCACGGTGCCATAGAGGCCGGTAATGGAAATCCTGGGGAAGTACAGGGCCTTGGCCGCGCCCACATTGGCATTGGCTGCTACCAGCTCTTGTTCGGCGGCCTGCACATCGGGGCGTCGCTCGAGTAGCGCCGCGGGCATACCTACCGCTAACGAGGGGGGCACATGCGAAGACGACAGTGGCTCACCGCGTTCAATCGGGCCGGGGGGCCGACCCAGCAGCAGGGACAATCTGTTCTCGGTGGTAGCAACATCGAACTCAAGCTGGGGAATCAGGGTATTGGTGCGGGCCAGGTTGGCGATCGCGGTATCCAGCTCCAGTCGGTTGGAGAGCCCACCCTTAAGTCGATTCTGGTAGAAACGTACAGTCTCTTCGTTGCTCACCACAGTCTGGTGGGCGATTTCGAGTTCCATATCCAGCTGCCGCAACAGCAGGTAACTGGAGGCAACATCGCCCACCAGAGTTACCAACACCGCACGCTGCCCCTGCTCAGTTGCCAGGTAGCGGGCAAACGCCGCCTCGCTCTGGCGCTGCACCCGCCCGAATAAATCGAGCTCCCAGGACGCCTGTACACCGGCATTCCAGTTTTCATAGCTACTGTTGGAGGCGTCCCCCTGCGGCAGATCCGCCAACTGGGAGTCCTGCTGCGAGCTATAACCACCGGTCACCCCTACCGAGGGGTACAGAAACGATTTGGCGATGCCGTAACGGGCCCTGGCCTCGGTAACCCGCGCCGCCGCAGTGCGCAGATCGAGGTTGTTTGAGATAGCATCCCGAATCAGTTCCTGCAATACCGGGTCGGTGGCGACAGTCTCCCAGTTGGCATCAGCAATAGATTCGGCCTGCGCCTTGCCTTCCTCGCCGCGAAACGCAGCGGGCTCAGGCACTTCCGGGCGCTGGTAATCCGGGCCGAGCATGCAGCCACTGATCACAAGCGGCAAGGTGGCCGTGAGGGCTGCTTTATAAATTAGACGGACGCTAGCGTACATATCAGTTGCCGTCAGTGCTTGTGGGAGCAGCAGGCGACTCCTGAACCACTTTGACGGCAGGGTCAGGGTCAGGGTTAGTTGCCTTGCCCCCACTTCGCCCTGCCACTACCTTCTCCACCGCTACGAACAGCACCGGGACGAGACAAACCCCGACAATCGTGGCGAACAGCATGCCGGAGAATACTGTCATACCCATTACCTTGCGCGCCTCCGCGCCGGCACCGCTGGCAGTCAGCAGCGGTATGACGCCGAGAATAAACGCAAAGGAGGTCATCAGGATCGGGCGAAAGCGCAACTTAGCCGCCTCGTGTGCCGCCTGGATAGCGGTTTTACCCTCCTCCATTTGCATGCGGGCAAATTCCACGATCAGAATCGCATTCTTGGCGGCGAGACCGATCAGCATGATCAGGCCAATCTGGGCAAACACGTTATTCACATAGCTGGGCGAGATCTGTCCCATCAGCCACAGGCCAAAAAAAGCGCCAAAGGCCGCAAAGGGCGTACCCAACAATACACTGAACGGCAGGCTCCAGCTTTCATACTGGGCGGCCAGAATCAGGAACACCAATAAAATGGCCAGCACAAAGAAGGGCATGGGGTTGGGCGACGCCTTTTCCTGGTAAGACATGTCGGCCCACTGGTAGCCCATACCGGCCGGCAGGGTTGCCTTGGCAACCTCTTCAAGCGCAGCCAGCGCCTGGGCGGAGCTGTAGCCCGGTGCAGGTGCGCCACCAATCTCAGCCGAACGGAACAGGTTGAAGCGCGTGGTGAACTCCGGACCGCTGGTGGGTTCAGTCGTCACCAGGGTGTTAAGCGGCACCATATCCCCGACATCACTGCGCACAAAGAACAGCCCCAGCTGGTCGACGCTCTGGCGGAATTCAGGCTCGGCCTGCACATACACTTTGTATACGCGGCCGAAGCGATTGAAGTCGTTGACATAAGAACTGCCCAGCAGCGCGCCCAGGGTAGTGTTGACATCACCCAGGGCAACGCCGGTCTTGAGGACTTTATTGCGGTCGATATCCGCGTATATCTGCGGAACGCTGGAGCGGTACACGGTGGAAATCCGGCCGATCTCGGGGCGTTCCCTGGCGGCGGCGATGAACGCCTGCGCCTGCTCCGCCAGATATTCCGGTGTACCGCCGGAAAGATCCTGCAGTTGCATGGTAAAGCCGGAGCCAGTACCCAGGCCAGGGATGGCCGGTGGCCCGAAAGCGGCTACCATCGCCTCGGGAACCTGACGGGCGAACTCACGATTCAATGCCTCTGCCACACCGCTGGCATGAGACTCCGGCGTCGTGCGCTCACCCCAGGGCTTGAGCTGGACGAAAAAGAAACCCATATTCGACGAGTAGGCGCTGGTAATCAGGCTGTAGCCGGTAATGGTGATATAGGCCTCGATGGCGTCATTCCCGGCCAATACTGACTCAACCTTCTTCATCACCTCGTCCGAGCGTTCGAGCGAGCTTGCATCGGGCAGCATGGCGTTGACCAGAATATAGCCCTGGTCCTCTTCCGGGACAAAGCCACCGGGTATGCGACCGACCAGCACCACCGTCAATCCCGAGAGAATGACAATAAACAGCAGGCTGCGAGCCATTTTTCGCACCAGGATACTGGAAAAGCTGAGGTAGGCCTCCGTACCCCGGCCAAACACCCGGTTAAAACGCTGATAAAATGGCGTCAGAAAAGTGCGTTCACCGGTGGGTGGCTTCAACAGCAAGGCCGAAAGCGCAGGCGATAGCGTGAGCGCATTGAAGGAAGACAACAGCACCGCGATCGCGATGGTAATGGCAAACTGCTGGTAAAAGCTGCCGGTAATCCCCGGAATAAAGCCCACGGGCACAAATACCGCCACCAGGATCAGCGTCGTCGCAATGACGGGCCCCGATACCTCTTTCATGGCCAGTAGCGTCGCCTCTTTCGGCTCCATCCCCTGCTCGATATGGTGCGTGACCGCTTCAACCACCACGATCGCATCGTCCACCACAATACCGATGGCCAGCACCAGCCCCAGCAGCGACAGCACGTTTATCGAGAAATCCAGCATTGGAAAAAACATAAATGCGCCGATCAGGCATACCGGCACTGTCAACAGTGGAATGAGTGTGGCCCGCCAGTTCTGCAAAAAGATGAATACCACCAGAATCACCAGTGCCACCGCCTCAAACAGGGTTTGGACAATCTCGCTGATGCCCTCGGTAACAGGCAAGGTGGTATCCAGGGATACGCCGTAATCCAAATCGTTGGGGAACCGCTCCGCCAGCGTTGCCATAGTCTCCTTGACCTGCGCTGCGACTTGCAGGGCGTTGGTGCCGGGTATCTGGAACAGGGTGAGGACCGCGGCAGCCTCCCCGTTCAAGCGACCAATAGAGTTATACAGCATGGTGCCAAGCTCGATCCTGGCCACGTCCTTGAGAAGCACCTGGCTGCCGTCTGGATTGGAGCGAACAATAATCTCGCCGAACTGCTCCTCATTCAGCAGTCGCCCCTGAGTGCGCACTGTGTAGGTATACTCCGTGCCGGGTGCCGCAGGCGCTCCGCCAATCTGACCGGCCGGGCTGAGCTGGTTCTGCTGATTAATGGCGCTGACGATATCCGGCACGGTGATGCCCAATTTGGCGATCCGGTCGGGGCGCAACCAGATGCGCATGGCATAGTCACTGCCGCCCAGCAGATTCACCTGGCCAACCCCGGGAATACGCGCCAGGCTGTCGACCACATTGATCGATGCGTAGTTGGACAGGAAGTTATTGTCAAAAGTGCCATTGGGAGAGCTGAGCGTCAGTACCAACAGCGGGAATGCCAGGGATTTCTTCACTGACACACCGTAGTTTTTCACAGCCTGCGGCATTGAAGGCATCGCCTCTGACACCCGGTTCTGGGTCAGCACGTTAGCCGTATCCAGATCCGTACCCACTTCGAAACTCACCTTGAGGGTCAGGGTGCCGTCGTTGGCATTGGTCGATTTCATGTAGATCATGTTTTCGACGCCGTTCATTTTTTGTTCGAGCGGCGTGGCCACTGAGGCCTCCACATCGGTAGCACTGGCGCCAACAAAGGTTGTTGTGACCTGCACCATCGGCGGCACAATCTCCGGATACTGGGCAACGGGCAGGCTCGCCATGGCTACCAGGCCGAGCAACACCATGATGATCGACATCACCATGGCCACAATGGGCCGACGAACGAAGAAGTCTCCCACCGGCCTACTTCCCTTCTTCGCCGATCGCGGCAGGCCTGTCAGGCGACCCCATATCCACCGGAACTGCAGTAACAGTCATCCCGTCGCGCAGGCGCTGCAAGCCCTCGACGACCACTTTTTCACCGGGCTTGAGTCCCTCGTCAATCACCCACAGATCGCCAACTCGCGGCCCGACCTTGACGCTGCGCATACTGACCTTATTGTCCGGGCCTACCACCATCACATTAAACCTGTCCTGCAGTTCCTGGACGGCTCGCTGCAACACCAGCACGGCACCCTTCCTGATCTCGGAGGCGAAGCGAATCCGGCCGTACTGTCCGGGCCTCAACAGCCGCTCCGGGTTGGGGAAAGAGACCTGCAGCGACAGGGTGCCGGTAGTCGGGTCCACAGCGCGCTCGATGGCTTCAAACGTGCCTGTGTGGGGAAACTCGGTGCCGTCGGCCAGCAGCAGATGAACCTCTACATTCTTGCCGTCTCGAGAGCCACGGCGTACATCGATGTTGCGCGACATTCTCAGGTAATCCGCCTCGCTGATGCCGCCGCGAAACAACACAGGATCCACCGTCGATACCGTGGTAAGCAGCGTACTCTCGCCACTGCCGACCAGGTTGCCAGCCTTGACCTCGGTGATCCCCACTATGCCGTCAATAGGCGATTTGATCGTGGTATACCCCAGATCCAGCTCCGCCTTTTCAACCGCCGCCTTACCGGCATCCACCTCGGCTCGAGCGGCGTGCTGGTTGGCCAGCGCGTTATCCAGCTCCTGCAAGCTTACTGCCTGCTGATCCGCCAACGGTTTCATCCGGTTCACTGTAACCGTGGCCTGATCAAGTCGCGCCTGGCTGGTCGCCAGCTTGCCTTTGGCCTGCGCCAGCGCTGCCTCCAGGGGCTTCGGATCTATCTGGTAGAGCAGGTCACCCTCGTGTACATAGGAGCCCTCGGAGAAGTCAATGCTGTCCAGGAAGCCTTCTACCCGGGCACGGATATCGACGTCCTGGGAGCCGCGGGTCTGGCCCACCACCTCCATGTAAACCGGGACATCCTTCTGCACTACCTCGGCCACGTAGACCTCAGGCGCAACAACAGCTGGCTCCTCGCCTGAACAGGCCGCCAGAAGTGTCGCCAACAAGCCTAGCAATGGCGGGACAATGATGCGGTTCATGGGAGATTTCCTCAATTCTGGTTGGAGAACGTTCTTACTCATAGATCTGCCTGGCTCCACCCGGACCCGGCTTCGCACAAGCCAATATGTGGCCGTATTGCTAAATACAGTCCATAGCTTTGTGGGGACAGCTACGCCCATTGGTCAGGATACTGTATTTGTCGGGCGTATCGCAGTCTAAAACTGCATCCACACGTGGTTTTCGGCCCGCATGTTGATATACAGCAAGGGATCAAGGTGTAACGAATCGGGGGGAGGCACTAGAATCAAGGGCGAACATCCCAGGGAGAATACCCCATGAAGCTTTCCAGCTTGTTAGTGTCCGTTACATTCGGTCTTGCCATGGCCGGTACTGCCCACGCCCAGGTTTATGAGAGCAAGGATGCGCAGGGAAATACGGTGTTCAGCGACCAACCCACGGCGGGTGCCGAGGTGATCAAAGTACCTCCCACCAATTCCGCCGAGGCGGTTGAGGTGGCGCCCAGGCCTGCACAGCCGGCCAGGGCAGCTGACACAGGCGCACAGCCTGCGGCGCGGCCCGCCCCCGCTGGCGGCGCCCAGCGCGTACAAGACGATGACTATATTTACTACGGCGGCGGTGCAGTTAACAACGAGGAAGCCGAGCAGCGACGCGAGGAATTCAAGGAGCGGCGCGAGGAAGGTGCCGACAAACCTGGCCGGGAGTCACCCCCGCAGGTAGAACCGCATCGCAATACGCCTGCCGCCAGGCCCGCAGTTGGAGGCGGCGGGAGACGCTAGCAACTCCCGCCAGCCTCAGGCTCAACGAGTACGCAGCAGGTCGCCGGTATCAAAATTCACTTTCAGGCTGAACTGGACACGGTAATCCGAGCCGGTATTGCCATCGATGTCCTCGCGTTCGCCCCAGATAAACTCGGTCCCCATCATCACGTGGTCCGCGGGATAGTACAGCAGGTTGATCTGGGCGATCTGGCCCTTCTTGAACTCTGTTGGCGCCTGCCCATCACTGGTATCAAGATCGATCATGGACCAGCCGACGGAGGTCGACCACTGGTCACTCCAGAAGTGGTCATAGTAGGTGCTTATACCCAGGGTCGGAACAGCTTCGGCACCGGCCCTGGTAATGTCAGACGAATCAGGGGCAATATCCAGGCCGCCGTCGTTCATATAGTTGCCAATACCCTCGCCGTAGGCCAGCTGCAACTTCAACAGGTCGTTGCCCCAGGTTTTCAGGCCGGCACTGGTGTTAACACCCCAGCCGATCTCGTAATCCTTGTTGCCATTATCAAGGCGCTCGTAACCCAGCTTGCGGACAATGCCCGCCACCTTGTAGTGACCAAAATCTCCATTGTTGCGATAACTCGCAGTCAGGTCAGGCAGGTCGTTGTAGGACTGGAATACCTCTTCGGCGGTGGAGTCCACGGAATCGCAATCGGGAGCTGCGTTGGGCAAATCGCAATTTCCAGTGTCCCGGAACCTGCCCACGGATAAAGCCGTGCTGGGATTTTCGAGGGTGATGGCAAACATGTCATCGCCCATGGGGAAGCTATAGCGCGCCTGCTTGTTGCGGTAAAACACCATGCCGGTGGGGCCCCAGTAATCAATAGTATTGGGGAAGATATCGATGTCCATGAAGTTAGACCAGTACTGGCCCATACCGAAGTCCTTGTAGGTCGCCCAGGCATGGCGTACCCGCAGGGTGGTCTGGCCCTGGTCGCTGCCGACCCCGAATAACTCACCCTCGAGGATATAGGTGATGTCGTCGCCATAATCACCCTTAATACCCAACCTGGACTGGCGTACGCTGAACACGAAATCGCCGTCATTGCCGTAGGCGCCACTCTGGGTGGGGATGGTGGTGACCCGCAGGGTATCCTCCCAGTCCGGGTCCACCCGTTTAAAATCATAAATCGCATCCGCCATGACAAAACCGTACACCTGGGCGGACAGCTTGCTTTGCGCACCGGCATCGGACTTGGCCGTGCTCGCCGTTGTCGAAGCAGCAACCGAGGCCGCTGGCATGCCGAAGTTCTCAGCCGTGGGCGGCGCCGTGGGCACAACAGCCGGCGCTTCAAGTGTGGCCTCGCCGCTCTTCAGCCGCTGCAACTCGGCGTCCATTGCCTCAATCATGCGCTGCTGCTGTTGCATAGCAGCCTTTTGCTGGTTCAGCTGCTGCTCCAGCGTGGAGATTCTCTCTGCATCAGTGGCTGCATGGGCATTGAGCATGCAACCCGCAGATAGAATCGCCGCAGGCAACAAGGCTTTTCCATATCTTGTCATTAGTGCTTCCTCGATATGATCGGAACGATTACTTAACCGGAGTTACTTTGTAAGGATTACCACCCAGCGCATTGGAGATATCCGCTATCGCCTTCTGGGCCCGCACGCTATTGCCGGCCGCATCCAGCGGTGGGGAAATCACCGCGATACCGAACCGCCCCGGTGACACGGCGATGATGCCGCCACCAACACCGCTTTTGGCAGGCAGGCCGGTGAGATACAACCACTGGCCGGAATCGTCGTAGAGGCCGGCAGTGGCCATTACCGCAAGCACTTCGTCGACATTGTCATGCTTCATCACCTGCTTGCCGGTAAGCGGGTTGAGACCGCCGTTGGCCAGGGTTGCAGCCATGACCGCCAGGTCCTTGGCATTGACGTTGACTGAGCACTGCTCGGTATAAATGTCGGTGGCCCGGTCGGGATTGTCCTTGATACGGCCGTAGGCATACATAAGCTCGGCGATTGCCTGGTTGCGCTGGTTGGTAGCCGCTTCAGATTCGAATACTTCTTTATTTACTGAAAGTTCACGCCCGGCAAAGTCATTGTAGTAGTTGAGGATTTTGTTCCAGATTTCCTCTCGTGAATTACCCGCAACCATGCTGGTGGCGGTGATAGCCCCGGCATTGACCAGCGGGTTCATCTGCTCACCCTTGTACTGCTCAATGGCAACGATGGAGTTGAACACCTGGCCAGTAGCATCGACGCCCATATTATTGAAAATCGACTCGGGGCCAGCCTCATTCAGGACCAGGGCCATGGTAAACACCTTGGAGATGGACTGGATGGACACCTCGGATTTGACATCGCCCGCAGTGTAGATCTTGCCTTCAGGCGTTACCAGGGCGATGCCGTAGATATTGGAGTCAACCTTGGCCAACGCCGGGATATAGTCGGCATTGGCGCCCTCCTGCAGGTTCTTGTACTTGCTGTAAGCGGCGTTGAGCGCGGCCTCCACCTCTGCGGCCTTGACCGGCTCGGCGGCCTGCAGGCCCATGCTGAAAGCGCCGGCGAGCAATAGCACCGCGCTCTTTTTCAGTAATGCGATACCCATAATATTCACCCTTTGCATAAATACGTTAAGCCAACCCAACCCCGCCCGGAAAACTCCGGACCCAACAATTACCCGGCGGAAAGCACACGTAGTCTAGACTATGGTATTTGTTTCGGCCTTACAACGTTTCTACACAGCTTGTATTGATGCCAGTCAACAACCCCCACAATAAATAGTTGGCGCACGACAATGCAATCAGGCATCTGTTATAAAGGCAAGAATAAGGAGGTCGCCTGCATGCTGTTGGTCGAACTGGGTATTCTGCTGTTATGCGTTGTTTACGGTGCGCGGCTCGGTGGTATTGCCCTGGG